>Ga0172379_10000045_pt1 | contig 305549 bp, 334 predicted proteins | sample GrowelOW334metaG_FD_119756 | JGI IMG/M metagenome (GOLD analysis project Ga0172379, IMG submission 119756) | Groundwater microbial communities from an aquifer near a municipal landfill in Southern Ontario, Canada - Groundwater well OW334 metaG | ecosystem: Environmental > Aquatic > Deep... | reverse complement strand
GTGTTGATAAATAGATGATCTTGGAAAACTTGTGTTATGATGTGGTATGAAGGTAATAATCTTATGCGGAGGTCAGGGTACGAGATTGAAAGAAGAAACTGAATTTAAACCAAAACCGATGATATTGGTTGGTGGTAAGCCAATACTTTGGCATATAATGAAAATGTATTCGCATTTTGGTTTTAATGAATTTATTTTGGCTTTGGGTTATAAAGCTGAGTATATAAAACAGTTTTTTTTAAATCAAAAAGCATTGACTTCAGATTTTGTTTTAAGTACTAAAACTTATAAAAAGAAATTTTTTTTGGAGAGTAGAAATGAAATAGACGATTTTAAGATTACATTTGTTGATACAGGTTTAGAGACATTGCCAGGTGAAAGAATATTGAGATGTCAGAAGTACATACCGCAGAACGATGATAATTTTATGGTGACATACGGTGATGGTGTATCTGATTTGAATATTAAAGAACTGTTAAAATTTCATAAGAAGCAAAAGACAATTGGAACAATAACGGGTATACACCCGAGATCAAAGTTTGGGGTAGTGTTGACAAATGGGCATGGTATAGTAAGGGAATTTACCGAGAAACCGGTGTTAAATGATTGGGTGAATGGTGGTTATATGGTTTTCAGTAAAAAAGCATTCGCGTATTTTTTAGTGGGTGAGGCGGAACATCCGGGATTGAGGAGATTGGCAAAAGATGGTCAATTGTCGATGTATAGACATGAGGGTTTTTGGGCGTGTATGGATACCAATAAAGAGTTAAATGATTTAAACAGTTGGTGGCAGCAGACTTCTCCACCGTGGAAAGTATGGAAGTAAATAGTAAGTTTGTTGGTAAGAATGTTCTGGTTACCGGAGGAACTGGGTTTGTCGGATCGCATTTAGTAGAGGAATTAGTAAGTCAGGGTGCCAGGGTGGTGACTACTTTTGAATATAATGACCCTCTATCCTATTTTATGATGAATGGTTTAGATAAAAAAGTAGTAATGGCCAATGTTGATGTCGGTCAATTTGATAAAGTTTTTGATTTGGTGACTAAATTTGAAATCGAGTATATTTTTCATTTAGCGGCACAGCCGATTGTAACTACTGCTTATAACAATCCCCGGAGAACTTTGGAATCAAACATTATGGGGACAGTTAATATTTTGGAAAGTACCAGGCTTTATTCAAAAGTGAAGGCGGTGATAGTAGCTTCTTCGGACAAGGCTTACGGAAAGTTGGCAGTAGGAAAAAATACCTATACAGAGGATGATCCGCTTAAAGGGGATCATCCATATGATGTCTCGAAATCAGCGGCGGATTTGATTGCCAATATGTATTACAAAACTTATGGAGTGTCGGTGGTTACAACCCGTTTTGGTAATATTTATGGAGAGGGTGATAACAATTATTCCAGGATAATACCTGGTATTATGAGATCTTTAGTAAATAAAGAAACGTTGGAAATAAGGAGTGATGGAAAGATGGTGAGGGATTATCTTTATGTCAAAGATGTGGTCAATGGTTATTTGATGTTGGCAGACAAAATAGATGACGTTAAAGGTGAAGCTTTTAACTTTGGCTCAAACGATACTTTGTCAGTATTAGAAATGATTAGGGTAATCGAGAAATCTTTGAAAAAAAAGGTGCCGTATAAAATTTTGAATATTGCGAAAAATGAGATCCCCTATCAGTCGCTGGATTATAAAAAAATAAGAAAGATTGGCTGGAAACAGGATAAGAGAGTGAAAAATACAGCCAAGAGAATTTTTGGTTGGTATTTAAAAATAAAAAATAAATAAGATGTTTAAGATATTAATTAATAAATAATATGAAAAAAAGATTACGGGGAATATTTAAGGCTTGCCCGTTAACAACCAGGCCTTTATTTATTTTGGAGATGGCTAATAACCATATGGGAGATGTTAATCACGGTTTAAAAATTATCAGGGAATTTTATAAGGTAACTAAAAATTTTGATTTTGACTTTGCATTTAAGTTTCAGTATCGGGATATTGATACATTTATTCATCCAGATTATAAGAACAGGATGGATATAAAGTATGTGAAGAGATTTTCGGAAACAAGATTAACAGAAAAGGAATTTTTGAAGCTTAGGAAAGAGGCAGAGAAGTTGGGTTATATATCTATGTGTACTCCTTTTGATGAGAATTCGGTTGATTTGATAGAAAAACATAAATATTCAGTAATAAAGGTGGGTAGTCCATCTTTTGGTGATTGGTCTTTATTGGAAAGAATTGCGAGGACGGATAAACCGGTAATTTTGTCTACTGGTGGAGCGAGCTTAGAAGGAATAAATAATGTGATATCGTTTTTTCGTAACAGGGAGAAGACGTTTGCAATTATGCATTGTGTCGGTGAGTATCCTACCAAGGCTGAGGATCTTCAATTAAATCAGATTTCGTTATTGAAAAGCAGATATCCCGAGGTAGCAATAGGATTTTCAACTCATGAGGAACCGGGTGATTTTCTACCGGTGCAATTGGCAGTAGCAAAAGGGGCACAGATATTTGAGAGACATGTGGCGATAAAGACGGATAAGTACGATATTAATGCTTATTCGTCGACACCAGAACAGGTTAAAGGGTGGTTGAAAGCGGCTCAAACAGCGTTGAATATTGGCGGGGTGGTGGGAAAAAGGGCTGATCATAGTGAAAAAGAAATGAGTGATCTCAGACAGTTCCAGCGGGGAGTGTTTGTTAAGGATGAGGTGAAAAAAGGAGAAGTGATTGATCCGAAAAATGTTTTTTATGCTTTTCCAAATCAACCCGGGCAACTAGTGGCCCAAGACATGTCTAAATATAAATATTATTATGCTAAAAAGGACATAAAGAAGAACGGAGCGGTGATAGAAGTGACAACGGTCGATACCAGAGAAAAAGTGTACGATATTGTTAAAAGAATCGACAAGATGTTGCACAAAAGCGGAGTAATTTTCCCCAACAGGGTTAACTTGGAAATTTCTCATCATTACGGTATTGATAAATTTGATAAATATGGTTTGAGTATGGTGACCTGTGTTAATCGGGAATATTGTAAAAAGTTATTAGTAATGTTACCCGGACAAGACCATCCGGTTCAATATCACGAAAAGAAAGAGGAGACATTTCACATATTGTATGGGAAGTTTATTGTTAGACTGAACGGTAAAAAGCATGTTTATGGACCGGGGGATGTGATCACTATTAATCCCGGGGTGAAACATGGGTTTACTACAGTTAAAGGTGGAATAATGGAAGAAATATCTTCGACACATTTCGTCAATGATTCTTTTTATACGGATGAAAAGATTGCACTGAATAAAAACAGAAAGACTTTTGTCAGCCATTGGAGAAATATTACTTAAAATTTTGGTGAAAATGGAGAGAATATTAATCACCGGTGGGTCCGGTTTTATTGCCAGAAATCTTGAGGAAGGATTTAAGGGTGATTATGAAGTGGTGTCGGCAACGAGAAGGGATTTGGATTTAATGAATTATGGTGAGATTTTAGATTATATAGAAATGGGTAAATTTGATGTGGTTATTCATACGGCTACTTATGATGCTGCGCCAAAACATTCGATAAAAGATCCGACAAAGGTGATGGAAAACAATCTGAGAATGTTTTTTAATGTAGCCAGGTGTAGGGATTATTTTGGAAAAATGATTTATTATGGTTCTGGTGCTGAATTTGGCAGAGAAAACTGGAAACCGAGGATGAGTGAGGAATATTTTGATAATTATGTTCCGGCTGATCAATATGGTTTTTCAAAATATGTAATGACGAAGTTTACTTTAGCGTCAGAGAAAATTTATAATCTAAGACTTTTTGGAATGTATGGTAAGTATGATGATTGGAGAACCAGGGTTATCCCTAACGTATGTTATATGGCAATATCCGGAAAAACGGTAGTAATTGAACAGAATAGATTTTATGATTTTTTGCATATTGATGATTTGGTGAGAATTACCAAGTGGTTCGTTGACAATGAGCCTAAAAATAAAGTTTACAATGTCTGTAGCGGGAAGGTGGTTGATTTTAAAACTTTGGCCGAAAAGATTGTTAAAATTTCAGGAAAGAAATTGCCGGTGGTTATTAATAAAAAGGGTTTGGGTACAGAATATAGCGGTGATAATAGTTTATTGATGACAGAAATGAAAGATTTTATGTTTACGAGTATTGATGATGGACTTAGAATGCTGTATAAGTGGTATGACAAAAACAAAGAAGATGTTTTTAAAGAAAACTTATGAAAATGACAATAGAGACGGCGATAAAATTTCTCGAAAGTAAGATTGTAGACGCAAAAGTGGGTTTACCGGAGGAAATCTTTCTTTTTGCCAGTCGTTTAACGCCGATGGTAAATGTTGATTTGTTGATTAATGATGAAAGAGGGAGGACTTTATTGTCGTGGAGAGATGACGGGTTCTGTAAAACGGGTTGGCATATACCCGGGGGAATAATAAGATTTAAGGAAACAATGATTAAAAGAGTTGAAAAAGTGGCGGAATTGGAAATAGGTACCATGGTAAAATTTGATCCAATTCCTTTGGCGGTAAACGAGATATTTGTTAAACGAAAAACAAGAGGTCATGGTATTTCTTTTTTGTATCAATGTTATCTATCAAGTAGTTTTATACCTGATAATCATGGCCTCAAAGAGACAGATAGAGGTTATCTTAAGTGGCATGAAAGGTGTCCGGAAAATTTGCTTGAAGTTCAAAATATTTATCGAAGATACATAAAATAAATGGATAAAGGATGTCGGGTTTGTGGAAAAAGGTTATTTGATGAGCCCCTGCTTTTATATAAAAATATGCCTAAGGTAGCTCAATATTTTCCGGATGATAAAACGGTTGACAGTGATGTAGGTGAGGATTTGAAGATATTTCAGTGTTCCGGATGCGGTTTAGTTCAGTTAAATAGTGAACCGGTTCCATACTACAGAGAAGTAGTCAGAGCAAACGGGGTATCACCGGAGATGACGGAGTTTAGGGTGAAGCAATTTAAAGAGTTTGTAAATAAATTTGGTTTAATAAATAAAAATATAATTGAGATCGGGTGTGGAAAAGGTGAATCAATGTCAATAGTGGAACCTTTTGGCGTAAATGTATACGGGTTGGAGGATTCGCAGGAATCGGTAGATCTTTGTAAGAGAAATAATTTGAAAGTAATTAAAGGATTTATTGATAGTGATCAATATCGAATTAATGAATTTAATTTTGATGCATTTTATATTTTGAATTTTTTGGAACATTTACCAGATCCTAATGTGATATTGACTGGTATTTATAATAATTTGACAGTGGATGGAGTTGGCATTGTCGAAGTGCCAAATTTTGACATGATTTTAAAGAAAAATTTGTTTTCGGAGTTTACCCGTGATCATCTGTTTTATTTCACAAGAGAGACATTGGTTAGTTTGTTAGAAGTAAATGGGTTTGAGTTGTTAAGTTGTGAGCCGGTTTGGCATGATTATATAATTAGTGCGGTGGTTAGAAAAAGAAGCCGGATGCGAATTGACCATTTTTATGAAAACCAAAGGAAATTAAAAGAGGAAATAGATTTATTTTTGGAAAAATATAAGAAGGAAAAAGTAGCTATTTGGGGAGCAGGGCATCAGGCATTGGCAGTAATGGCCATGATGGAATTAACAAATAGAGTTAAATATGTGGTTGATTCGGCACCATTTAAACAGGGAAAATATACACCGTCAACTCATATACCAATAGTATCTCCTGATAATTTGGATATTGATCCGGTTGAGGCAGTAATTGTAATGGCAGCAAGTTACTCGGATGAGGTTGCGGGAATAATTAGACGTAAATATGGGAATAAAATAGACATTTCAATTTTAAGAGAAACTGGTTTGGTAAAATATCCATTTTCTGGAATATTTATTATCCGAAGGGAGTAGATAGTAATTTTGAGTGATGTGTGTATAATGTAAAATATTATTGATAAAAGGAATTTATGACAGAAAAAAAGGTACTGACTGCGGAAGAGCTTGACAGAAGAGGACGATTGAGAGCTTTGAAACCGAGGGTATTTGAGAAAATTGAAATGATGGGAAAAATGTTAGAAGAAGGAAAGAGCACGGCTATTATGAGGGTGGAGCATGATTATTTATGTAATTTGTCATGTAGACATTGTTGTATCACTGAATTGCGGCAACCGGGGGTCAAATCGGTAATGATGGAACCAGATAATGTTAGAGATTTAGCTGATCAAGCTGATGCTTATGGTTTATCCCGATGGGTAATAACCGGTGGGGAGCCGACAGCATTTAATAATTTAGATGAGATTGTTAAGGCGATAGGGTCGGATAGATTTTATATCAGTTCTGACACTAACGGATTTCTTTTCGATGACAAAGAGGCAGAACATTTTAAGACAATCGGAATTGATAAAGTTCAGGTTAGTATTGATGGGGCTTCAGCAGAAGAACATGATGCATTTAGGAGAAGAAAGGGATCTCATGAAAGAGCAATGAGAGCGATAGATGAGGCTAAAAAAGCTGATTTAGCGGTGATAGTTCAAACAGTGGCGACCAGTCAAAGATTAAAATCGGAAGAATTTGAGGATTTTTTGAAGCTTATTAATAGTAGGGGTGTTGGGGTCTATGTGTCTTTCGGGAAACCGGTAGGTGCTTGGAAAGGAAACTTTGAGGGTTTGATAACTACGGCGGATTTGGATTATATGAGGGAACTGGAGAAGAAATATAATGTGTTTACACATTTGACTCCATCGTATGGTAATGAGGGTAGTTGTATTGCCGGATCAGGAATGGTGTCAGTGACGGCCGGAGGAGAATTGACACCATGTCCGTATATGCATATTTCCATGGGAAATGTTATGAAGGAGCCATTGGCAACAATTCTAGAAAGAACAATGAGAGTGAAGCATTTTGGCGGTAGGGTGAATGTGTGTATGATGGCGGAAGCCGGTGAGGATGGCGGACCCGGAAAATTTTTAGAAGAATATATAGTCGGGAGGGTGTATCCTGAAAAGAAATTGCCTGTATCTTATGAAAAGGTATTTACGAAAGAGGATTATATTGATTAAATAACTTATATGAAGGAACTAGCAATAAAAAATGAGAAAAATCGTCGGTTAAATTTTCTTTTAGTGATGCCGCGATTGGTTCAAAATGTTGGTGATGGCTATTCATTCCCTTTGGGGATTACCTATATCTCGGCCAGTATGAAAAAAGCCGGATTCAAAGTGTTTACTTTAAATTTAAATCACCACGAAGGCGATGTTTTGGAAGTTTTAAAAAAGGAAATTAAAAAAAATAAGATAGATGTGGTGGCTACAGGGGGTTTATCGTTTCAATATGCTACCGTAAGAGAAGTAGTTGAGGCTGCGAAGAAGATAAATCGAAAGATAATTACGATAGTTGGCGGTGGAATAATAACCAGTGATTCGGAACCGGCAATGGAAGCTTTAAAGTACGTCAATATAGGAGTATTCGGTGAAGGTGAGAGAACAATTGTTGAGTTGGCGACCGCTTTGGAGAAAGATGGAAAATTGGAGAAAATTGATGGTTTAGTTTATAAAAAGGGAAATAAGTATCAAAAAAATAGTCCAAGGTCGGAAATAATGGAATTAGATTCGTTACCATGGCCGGATTATGAGGGTTTTGAATTAGATAAATATTTGAAGGTGTCCCCCAGTGTTTCGGGGATTAATAGAAGAAATACGATTTTTATGATTGCCAGTCGATCCTGTCCATTTAACTGTACTTTTTGTTTTCACACAGTTGGTCAGAAATATCGCCAGAGATCTCTTGATGGATTTTTTGGGGAATTAGATTATTTGGTAAAAAATTACAAAATCGATTTTATTTGTTTGGCTGATGAATTGTTTTCGGTAGATCCGGAAAGGGTTAAGGAATTTTGTCGAAGGATCGTTAAATATAAATTAAATTGGTGGGCTCAGTTTCGGGTTGATCATATAGTGAAAAATCCCGAGTTGTTGCCAATAATAAAAAAAGCAGGTTGTGAAGTGATGTCTTTTGGTCTGGAGAGCGGAGACAATCGAGTTTTGGCGAGTATGAGAAAAAACATTACTATCGAGCAGGCAGGGAAGGCATTAAAATTAGTTTATGATGCGGGAATAACACCGGAAGGAGCTTTTATCTTTGGTGATATTGAGGAAAATTGGGAGACGGCTACAAATACTTTGAAGTGGTGGAAAGAGCATGCGGAGTACAAAATTAATTTAAATTTGATTACTGTATTTCCCGGGACTTATTTATATAAATATGCTTGTGAAAAGGGTTTGATAAAGGACAGAGTAAAGTTTTTAAAAGATGGCTGTCCGCAGGTGAACGTTTCCAAACTTACTGATATTCAGATTTCGAAAATTGTCAAGGAAATCGTTGAAGCACCGATGACGTTAACAAAGACATTATTGGATGTTAAGGGTGAAGTAATAGATTATGAATCAGGAAGGGTAACAATAAGTGGAAGATGTCAGGTATGTAAAAAGAAAAATAGATGGGATGGGGTTAGACTATTTTCTTCCAGTTTTTTAGCTTGTTCTAGTTGCGGTCAAAGATATAACATGGTTTTAACTGATGAGTTTAGAAAAAATATTGATAAGAATTTAAACAAACTATTAAAAAAGCATGGTAAGTTAGCTGTTTGGGGAATAAATTACCACACGGCAGATTTATTTAAAAAATCAAAAGTGTTAATAAAGGATGAGGTGTTTCCGGTTGAAATTTCAGAAATAAAAAGAAAGATGGATTTGTATGGTAAGAAAGTTTGTTCACCGGAAGTTATTAAGACAGAAAATATCAAGGTGATAGTTATTCCTATACCAGCATATTTTAATGAGATTACAGAGAAAATAAAGAGTAATTTTAAAAAAGTTGAACTTATAGTTGATGTTTGCCAGTTAGTAAATCCGAATTATAAATAAAAGTAGTTTTATGACAAAAAAAGTTTTGACACCAAATAAAGAAAGAATGTTATTTATTGTTCCACCTTCTATTGAATTTGAGGATTTTGTAAATCCTTTGGGTAATGTAAGAGTGGTAAAAAGAAAATATAGTAGTTTTGGAAGTTCGTTAACGGATATGCCGTTAGGCGTAATGGCTTTGAGTTCTTACGTAAAAAAATATATAGACATTAAAACAAAACTGGTTGATTTTAATGTTGTTCTTAATAAATTGGAAGGATTTAAATTTGATTCTTTTTATAAATTTTTTGAAAATTTTTTTTCGAAACGAGACCAAAAGGATTTTTCTCCTGACATAATAGGAATATCTTCTTTATTTACGCCGTCATATCAAAGTGTTTTAGATTTGGCGAAATGTTGTCATAAAATTTTTCCGAAGGCAATTATCGTAGCCGGTGGTGGTGTTCCAACAAATATGTATAAGGAAATATTAAATGACAGTCCGGATATAGATGCTCTTTGTTATGGTGAAGGAGAAAAACCTTTATTAAATTTATTAAAGGCTAAAAATAGAAAACAACTACTTGAGAGCGATCCTTCGTGGATTACGAGGAAAAAGGTTAGGAATAATAGTAAATTTCAACATAATTATATTGAAGATCTGGATGAAATTCCTATCTATGATTATGATCTTTTTAAACTTGATGATTATAGATTAAATCCGACAATATCGGCTTATCCTTGTGTTGATAGTAAAAAGAAATACATTATTACAATGACTTCAAGGGGCTGCCCACATCATTGTTGTTTTTGTTCTTCGCATACGGTTCACGGAAGAAAGATGCGTTACTATTCTCTGGAGAGAGTAAAAGAAGATTTAAAATATTTTAGAGATAAATATGGTATTGAGAAGATAATTTTTCAAGATGACCATTTTATGGCTGATAAACAAAGGGCTTTAAAGATCCTTGGTTTTTTGAAAGAATTTAAAATGACAGCTTTTTTCCCGAATTCTTTGGCTTTGTACGCTCTGGACAGAGAGGTGTTGGAAACATTAAATGAGGTTGGGGTTGATCAACTGGTGATGTCAATAGAATCAGGAAGTGACAGGGTGTTGAAAGAAATAATGCATAAGCCTCTTGATCTTTCTATCGTTAAGCGGGTGGCAAAAGATTGTCGGGAATTGAAAATTTTTACGGATGCCAGTATTATAATTGGGTTTCCGGGTGAAACGAAAAAAGATATTGAGGATGCCAGATCTTTCCTGAAAACAATTGATGCCAATTGGTTTCGTTTTTATACAGCCTCTCCGTTGGTGGGAAGTGAGTTGTTTGGTATTTGTGAAAAGAATAATTATGTAAAAAATGGAAGTTATAAAAGATGTAATTTTAAAAAGGCAGTGATTGAGACTGAAGATTTTACGGCAAAATATATACAGGAAAAAGCATATTTATTAAATTTGGAGTTAAACTTTGTAGAAAATAGTGATGTTCGTTTGGGGAATTATAGAATAGCGTTAAAAGGTTTTGAGAATGCAATTAGAGCCAAAAGTGATCATGCTTTTGCCTATTATTATGCATCTAAATGTTATAAAATGACTGACGATGATAAAAAAGCTAGAGAGTATATGAGCAAAGCCAAGGAGATTGTAAGTGAAAGTCCTTTTTGGCGTAAGTACGCTAAAATGTTTAAGGTGAATATCTAAAAAATTGGAAATGAAAGATGTAAAGCGAATTTTGGAAGAAATTAAACCAAAGATAAAAGCGTTGGTGTTTGATTTTGATGGGACGTTAAAAAGTTCGAGCGAGCCGGAGTGTAATCCGATGGAGTTGGTTGATAAAATTGTGGCCGGAAATAAAAGTGTGGGTATAGTGACAGCATCTGGAGTGTCGGCATTGATGGGGTTGGGAAAACAATTAAAAAAAGCTTATTTGGGAATTGCCAACGGGATGGCTTTATATAAGATAGATGACAAAGGAATTGCGGAAATATATAAATATCCGGTTGGAAATGTTGATGAAATAATAAGTGCTTGGCAAAAAGTAATGAAAGAGATTTCTGTCGATGAAAGCGGTCTGGTGGAAAAAGGGTTAAAAATATTCAGAGAGTTTTTGGTTAAAGATTGGGGTGAATATATTGCTAAAGAATTAATTGAAAAAGCAGCCCCCTATGAGGGGAAATGTTTTATGGAAGAGTTAAAAGTGACGGTAGTAATGCCAAGAGATGAGATTTTCTTTCAAGAAGAATTTATTAAATTAATGCGAAATGCGTTGGGAGACAAATATGTTGTAGAAATGGGAGATACAACTTTTGCTCATATTACCAGATATATGGGAATGGCACCAAAATTATTTGCCTTGAGGAGAATTCAACAGGAGTTGGGACTAGACGACAATGAAATTGTGACATTCGGAGACATGCCAAATGGTAATGACCGAGGTCTGTTAATTGACAGTAAATTACCCTATACGTTTACCAACAAATTGGTTGATGGTGTACCCACTCCCCCGTTTGTTCTGCCCGGCTCAGAAATCAAACCAATAGCAAGTGTTTATAAAGCAGTGAAAAACTTATTAGGTTAATTAAAATATGAAATTAAGTGATTATGTATTTAAATTTTTAGAAAATTATACCGATACAGTGTTTTTGCTTTCAGGCGGTGGAATAATGCATTTGGTTGATTCGTTAGGTAAGTCGAAGTTAAAGGCGGTTTGTTGTCATCATGAACAGGCCTGTGCAATAGCGGCTGAAGGTTATGGCAGGATAAAAAATAGTGTCGGAGTGGCATTGGTAACAACGGGACCAGGAGGAACAAATGCAATAACCGGGGTTGCTGGTGCATGGCTTGATAGTATACCGACTTTGACAATTGCTGGACAAGTTAAGACAGCTGATATCACACCAAGAACAAACGGAGTGCCTGATGTTAGAGCTATAGGGTTTCAGGAGTTAAATGTGGTCGATTTGGTAAGACCAATAACTAAGTATGTGGTTACTATTGAGGATCCAAAAAAAATTAGATTTCATTTGGAAAAAGCTTTGTATTTAGCGACAATTGGACGACCGGGGCCGGTGTGGGTGGAGATTCCTCTTGATATCCAGGCAATGGAAGTGAATGAAAAGAAATTAAAGGCTTATAGGCCACCAGTGAGGAAAGTAAAGGCAATCGGTAAAAAAATTGATTTAATAGCGAAGAAGTTGTCGGAAGCTAAAAGACCATTATTACTGGCAGGTAATGGTATCAGACTGGCCGGAGGACAGGAACTACTTAAAAAGTTTATAGACAGGACGCAGATGAATGTAGTGACACCAATTTTTACGGCTGATGATTTGGTGACTTATGAGTATTCGCATTATTTGGGAAGACAAGGGATGCCTGGCAATGAGACCGCTAACTGGGCAGTTGATAATTGTGATTTGTTGTTGATAGTCGGGGAAAGAGTGCAACTAACCCAGACTTCGTATGATTACCAAAATTTTGCACCAAAGGCATTGAAGATTATGGTGGATGTGGATAAAAATGAAATGGAGAAGAAAACGGTGAAGATAGATATTCCGGTAGTGATGGATGCGAAGAATTTCTTTGAGGAAATTTTAAAGATAAAGATGCAGGTAAAAAGATGGGAGGTAAAAGTAGGAGACATAGATGCGGAGAAATATAAAGGTAAGAATAATTTTGTGAATGTTTATAAATTTATGGAAAGATTAGGTAAGGTTATTGGCGGTTGTAATGTGACAACTGCGAATGGTATGTCGAGTGTAGCGACACACCAGGCATTGAGGATTAAAATAGGACAAAGAATATTAACCAATGCCGGTTTGGGACATATGGGATCAGGACTGCCGTTGGCGATTGGTGCCTGTATGGCATCGGGTAAGTCCCCTACTGTTTGTATGGAAGGTGATGGTTCGATTATGCTTAACATTCATGAGTTACAGACGATTTTTTATCATAAGTTGCCAATCAAGATATTTATTTTTAATAATGGTGGTTATTTTTCGATCAGAAATACCCACATGAATTATTTTAAAAAAATATTTGCGGCTGACAAAACTTCTGGTTTAAGTTTACCGGATTTTTCAAAAATAATTCCGGCATGGGGTTTTAAATTTGAGAGAATAAACGATGATAAGGATTTAAGTAAATTGGAAAGAATAAAAGAAGATGGTCCGATGGTGTTTGAGTTGATGATAGATCCGGGACAACTGATGTTACCAAAATGGAGTGCAGGTGTTTATAGGGAAAATATATGAAAAAATTTACGATTGGGGTGCCTTGTTATAATGAAGAAGAAAATGTGGTGGATATGTACGTCAAGTTAAAGGAAGTGACCAAAAAAATTAAGGCTTATAAATTTGAATTTTTATTTGTAGACAATGGCAGTACCGATAAAACTGCTGAAAAGATAAAGCTATTGGCAAAAAAAGATAGAGAGGTAAAAGGAGTTTTTTTATCCAGAAATTTCGGACCGGAGGGTTCCGGTGCAGCTCTTTTTAATCATACTAATACAGATGGGTTGATTATTGTTGCCTGTGATTTTCAGGATCCACCGGATGTGATACCGGAATTCGTAAAGAAGTGGGAAGAAGGATATGATGTAGTTTTGGGTCAATATAATAAGATTGAAGGTTCCCCTTTTATGACCTTGATGAGAAAATCGTTTTATAAATTATTTAAGAAGATATCTAATATTGATGTTCCGGTAAATGTTATCGGATTTGGATTGTTGGATATAAAGGTTGTTGAAGCAATGAGATTGTTGCCGGAGAAGTATAGATTTGGAAGGGGTCTGATTTCCTGGGTTGGTTTTAGACGGGCTTTAGTGCCTTATGACAGACAGGAAAGAGAGAAGGGAAAGAGTTCTTATAATTTTTTTGCTTACTTGAAACATTCGGAGAGAGGGATTTTTGGTTTTTCCTATTTACCTCTTGATTTGATAGTTTATTTTGGTTTTGTGGTAACTTTATTATCCTTTTTGTTCATTGTCGGTTATCTGATAACGATATTTATTTTTGGTAATCCAATAAAGGCATCGATCACTTTGATGTTAGCAGTGGTATTTTTTGGAGGAGTTAATTTAATGGCTTTAAGTATTATTGGTAAATATATTCAAGTGATTGTGGAAGAGACAAAAAATCGACCGGTTTATATTGTTGATAAAAAAATTAATTTTAAGGATTAGTTAATGAAAAAAAAATTTATACCTGGTGAAACATATGTCCCGGTTTCGGGTAAAGTGTTCGGAAAAGAAGAGATAAATAATGCCATAAAGGTGGCAAAAGATGGTTGGTGGACTGAAGGAGAATTTGCTTTGAAGTTTGAAGAAGAGTTTAAGAAATTTTTAGGAGTTAAATATGTGTCTTTGGTAAATTCCGGTTCTTCGGCTAATTTGGTTGCCCTGGCGGCTTTAACATCAACTATTTTTGGTGAAAAGCGGCTGAAAAAGGGAGATGAATTTATAACTACTCCGGTATCTTTCCCAACGACAATAAATCCCGGAATTCAGTATGGTTTAAAACCGGTGTTTATTGATGCCGAGGCGGATACTCTTAATATTGATCCTAAGAGAATTGAAAAGGCAATTACAAAAAAGACCAGATTAATAATGATTGCTCATACATTAGGGAGGCCTTTCGATTTGACTGAGATTATGAAGTTGGTAAAAAAGTATAATTTGTGGCTGATTGAAGATTGTTGTGATGCTTTGGGATCAAAATATAACGGTGAAATTTTAGGTACTTTTGGTCATGTAGCCACGTATAGTTTTTATCCGGCCCATCAGATTACAATGGGTGAAGGTGGAGCGGTGGTTACCAATGACCTGCTAATTAACAAGTCTATAAGGCGTTTTAGAGATTGGGGTCGGGATTGTTGGTGCGGAACCGGTAAGGATGGTACTTGTGAAAGGAGGTTTGATTGGCAGTTGGGCGAGCTGCCCAAGGGTTATGATCATAAGTATATTTATTCAGAGGTGGGGTATAATTTAAAATTGACTGATTTTCAGGCAGCAATTGGTTTAGCTCAACTTAAAAAATTACCAAGGTTTATAAAGTGCAGACAGAAAAATTATAAAATTTTATATGATTTTTTTAAGAAGTATAAAAAATATTTTGTGTTAATGGGTGAAGACAAGAGAACTGATATTTCGTATTTTGGTTTTCCTTTGGTAGTGAGGAAAGGTGCACCTTTTTCCAGAAATGAGTTAACTGAGTATTTGGAGAAGAACAAAGTGGGAACGAGAAATGTTTTTGCCGGAAATTTATTACATCATCCGGCTTATATCGGGATTAGAGATAATTTTAAAATCATTGGAGAAATGAAAATATCGGATATGATAATGACAAATGCTTTTTGGATTGGAGTGTGGCCAGGAATTGATAGTCAAAGGATGAAGTACATAAAAGCAGTAATAGATAAGTTTATGGGGTCTTTTTGAGTAGTTCACAGGGAAGGGTAAGTATTTGAGCGTTGTGATTTGTTTTACCGATAGGACAGTAATCTGGCATAATGTCGCCGGCCGGACTAAATATTATTGGCTTATCATTTTTGACGTAATCGGTTAATCTCTGTTTGTATTCAGGGTAGATGGTTTGATTGACACCCTGCCAATTGACGTACATGGGATGAAAATTGGTGCTGTTTGGTTTGAGAGCGCCATAAATGGCATCCGGACCATTGGTAATAACATTTTTTTGAGGATAGGTATCAAATATTTTGGCGGAGTTTTGATAAAATTCAACTTCTTCCAGACTTATTTTCATATGTTTTAGGACTGTAGGTTGATTGGTGGTGTAATATTTAGTTTTCAATTTATTAATTCCCCAGGTTAGACGATTGGATACTTCTTCAAAGACTACTAGTTTTAATAGGAGAAAAAATACAATGATGGAGATAAACAGGTTATGTTTGTTTTTATTGAAAATGAAAGTGTTTTGAAATTCGACTAAAAACTTTGGTAGTATACCTATCATTGGGCTGACAGCCCAAAAAAGGTGCCTGGGACATGGAACCGGATAATATTGTAACCATGATGAAACGGAAATTAGTGATAGGATGATTTGGACATTGTCCTGATAATTGTCCTTTTTGTTTATTTTTTTAATTAGGGATCTTGTCAGATAGATTACGGCAATGATTGGCAATAACTTCCAGAGGGAGATAATATCGGCGGAACCGGGAAAAAGATTTTGAAGGATGACTTTAATTTGAAAGTTTTGCCCGGTTGTTTGCCCGAAAACTACTGCTAATTTTATGGATTGTAACCACCAGTCACGAAGAGCGCCGTTAACTGTAATCCAGGTTAAGATGGGTAAAGTTATGGCTAGCAGACCGAGAGAATAAATTAGGATGTTTTTAAAAATTGTGGGCAGAGAGAATTGTCTTTTGGGAATAGTGAGAAGAATTGACAGACAGGAAAATATTATGAGAAAAAATCCGACAGGTTGTCTTACCCAGAAGGTGCAACCGGCTGAGATACCGACAAAAAATAGGTTCAGGAAACGATGTTTACTTAAACTAAGAATTAAGAAATAACACGAAAGGACAAGGAAAAATAAGGCGTAGACAGATGACCAACAGAGGAAAAGAAATATATAAAATGGAGCCAGAGATAACCATAATAGACAAGAAAAAAAGGACAGTCTTTCCCCTTCGTAGATAGACCAGATTTTGTATAAAAAGAAAGAGGTTAGGGCGTAGAAGAAGGCGGTTAGAAGCTTAATAACTATAAGATATTTTCCAAAGATTAGTAAGGAAAGTGACTGGATTATGGTAAATAAAGCTCCGTATTGAGTAAACGAATCTTTAAAAAGCATTTTACCCTCAACGAGGTCTATGGCCGGTTTGAAAACAATGCCGTCGTGATGAGGGTCAACGCCAATTCGGGAAAAGATGGCAGTAATAATGAAGGTGATCATGACAACAAGTAGTGGTATAAAGTTGGAGCTGATGAGAGCTTTTATTTTTGCTGCCATGGTCAATATTACTATGATTGATACTTTAATGGTTAGAGAGAATTAAGATTTGGGTTTATGGCATTCAGCTTGAAATCCACGAAATTGAGATATAAATCCCTTGGGTCAAGAGGGGTCTGCAGTTTTTTGGCATCAGTTCTGAATATGAGAGTATTTGTACCTGGTTTTAGGGTAAATATGTGATTATAGACGGCGCCTTGAATATTGACTTTAATTTTATCGGAAAAGTTGTTTAGGTTGAGAGAAAGGTTGGATATTTCCGGATGACCAGTGTTAACTTTAAATTGGAGTTGATATGGTTGTGGTTGATTAGAAGGATTATAGAGATCTAATTTAATCAGGTTAGAACACCAACGATGATCTCCGCCGATGGTTTCAGGATCGTAACATCCTAATTTCCATAGTATCGGAGGATGAAAAATGATTTGATCTTTAAGTTGGTTGATTTTTTGGTTATCAAATTTGCCAAGATAATTTTTATTAAATTCGTTTAAATTGAAATAAACAAGACGTTGATTAGAACTAACCAGCGGTTTGGATCCGGTGAGGTCGGAGATTTCTTTTTCTATAGCTTGGCCATTGTCGGAATATCCGAATCGGTCAATGTATATGCCGAAAAAACCTAGTATGGAGAGATTTTCGATCATTTTTGGGGTGGGATAATTGGAAATTGTTTTTAGTGTTTGGGCACCATATCTGCCTTTGATAGTGGCATAGCTCCAGTTAAGGTTTTTTGATTGGACGAAACCTTTAAACAGATCATAGTCCCCTAGTTTAAAGATGGGTAAGGTTTCAGGGAAATCCTTATATGGTAGCTGGAAGACACCGGAATTTTCCGGTTGTAATTTTTCGATCTCGGTGATAAATTGTTTGTCGTTATAAAATTCATTAGACAAAGCGGTAAAATTAGTTTTCATGTTGCCGGGAGGAATCTGGTCACGGAGGCTGATCAGGAAAAGAAGAGTGATTAGAAAATATAGCAAAATTTTTATTTTGGAGGACTTGACCTGATTAAGAAAATGATTGAAAAGATATAACAGTGAAAATATGCTAATAAAGGCTATAAAAGGGCTAATTCGGTTATAACATCTGATTTGAGGCGAGATAAAATAAGCAATTGATGTACCAAAACCTCCGGTGGTGGAGAAGAGAAGGGCAAAAACATTAACCAGTGATAGTTTATGAAGAAGATAGTGTTGTTTGGAATAGATTAGGAAAAATGCTCCGTAGATAGAGGTGATAAAACCGACAATGCCAACAATTCCTAAGTATTCAGATTTTTCTCCGCGACCTTCCAGTCCCTGTGAATAGTATTGGCTTTGAATATTTTTGATGTATGTTAAGCCGTAACTATGGATGGGCATATATAGTTGAGTAATTCTTAGACCATAGTATTCGGATTCAGCAGGGTGTCTTAAGGCAACAATTTCGTTTTTGTCATTTTTTCTTGAGTAAATTATGTTAGGTGTAATGCTGACTAAAATGGTAAGGATTATGATGACGGGGACCAGTAAGTAGCGAGGAGATAATTTTTTAGAAGGGAAGTTCAGTTTGGAAATAAGATAGGTGAAAGTAATGAGTGCAATCGAAAAAAAAGCGTAATAAATACCGCTGGATCCAATAATGATTGATAAAATAATCAGGGTTTTTAATGATAATTTTTTATGTTCAATAATATTAAGAACGATAAAAATTATGAGAGGTATGCAGTAATAAGCAGTTAAATAGATATGGTCTTCGCCTCTGATTAGATGGTAGGGTAAGAAAGTAAAGACCACGGCGCCGAGTAATGATAAATATTTTGATTTAATATATTTGGAAAAAACTATAAAGCTAATAGTGGAAATAAGGAGAAACGAAAAGAGATAGAAGATATTCGTAAGGATAAACGGATTTTTGGTAAAAAGAGAAAGAAAGTAGGTTTGGAACAAATAACTCCAATCAGAGGTAGGGAAATCGTTCATGGAATAATTAAAAGGAAATCCAAGTCTGTTAGTTGAAAAAAAAGTATGATTTTCAATGACGTTTTTGAAAGATACAATATTCCATAAATTATCGCCAGAATAAGAAATAGGAATATCGAAATGACCAAGCCAGGGGTAATAAATGGCAAAAAAAATGATTAGGGTAATAATAATTGAGGTAAAGATGGGAAATAATTTTTTGAAGTTCATGGAAATTATTGGTTCTTAAGTATGGTAAGACTGTTCATACCAAATTCAAAATATTTTTGGCAGATAATTTTGAAACCAAAAGGATCAAAAAGTTTTTCGATTTCTTTAAAAGTATAATAATGTTGATGTTCTTCAATTTCTCTTTTTGAAATTATTCCCAGACGAAAAGATAAAAATTCAAGTATTGGTTTGGCGAATAATGTGGGGGTGGTTATTATCAAAAGTGAATTGTGTTTAATAATTTTACTTAGGAATGAAAGGTTTGGATTGGGAAAATTTAAGTGTTCGAGAACTGCAAACATGGTAATTAAGTCATATTTTTTATTTAAAAATATTTTTTGGTTTGATGTTAGTTGATATTTTTCGTTGATAGTGTTCGTTCTGTTTAGTGGGTCATAACCGGTATAGTGTTGAAAAGGGATATGATGGTCATTAATATATTGGTAGAATTTTGCCTCCGGCCCGCAACCAAAGTCCAGGATGGACCAATTTTTGTTAGAATTGCGAAGCAGAAATTTTTTGATAATGTTGAATCTAAATGTTCTGAGAATAGGTTCTAAAAATGGTTCTTTGGTGTTGGCGTATTTAAACATTATATTTGATGATTTCATAAATGGCTTTTAAACCATCTGACCAGTTGATATGCTTTCCTTCTTTGTAAGTCCTACCATAGTAAGATATTCCGACTTCATAGAAGCGTATCTCCTTAATTTTAGACAAACGGGCGGTTATTTCCGGTTCGAAACCAAATCTGTTTGATTGGAGTTTTGGAGCAATTTTTCGAATTATTGGTCCTGAAAATACCTTGTAGCAGGTTTCCATGTCGGTAAGATTAATATTGGTTAACATATTAGAAAAGGTAGTTAAAAATCGGTTCATTAATGAATGCCAGTAGTAAACTACACGGTGGGGTTTTCCGCCCATAAATCTTGATCCGTAGACGACGTCAGCTTTCCCGTTTAATATGGGTTCCAGTAGAAGGGAATATTCTTCCGGGTTGTATTCGAGATCGGCGTCTTGAATCAAAACTATATCTCCGGATGATTTTTTGAAACCTGTTTTGAGAGCGCCGCCTTTGCCGATATTTTTTTGATGAAAAATTATTTTGAAACCTTTTCTTTTGGTAAATTTTTTTAAAATTTGTCTGGAGCCGTCGGTGCTACCATCGTCGACAATAATTATTTCTTTGGTGAGGTTGAGAGTGTCAGCTTTTTGAACTTTTTTGATAATGTCGAGAATGGTCTTAGATTCGTTATAACAAGGGATAATGATGGATAATTTTTTGATGATCATGACAAAAATTATAGCATCTATTTGGCTTTTTTAAGTTTGAAAAACAACAACGAGAGTAATAGAAAATAAGGGACAGTGGTGATGATATTGAGTTTAGTGATGCCGATAATATTTTTAGGTAAAATTTGGTTTTTTTTCCAAATTAGTTCGTTGACGGCGCGGTAATAGTAGATTTTGTCCTGCTGGATAACAGCTGGATGGGGAAAGTTGGGACTGGGGGCAAAAAGCTGATTAAGTGACTGTTGTGGAAAGAATAACATGGCATAGTTGGAAATGCCGGTAATAAGAAAAAAGAGAAATGTAAAAGTAGTCAAAAGTTTAGAGGAATAAATATTTTGGATGATCAAGTTTATTTTTTTATGATTGATTAAGAGAAATAATAGAAGAATAGAAGGTAAGATGGGTAAAGTAAGCCGTGGTCCCCAGGCAATCCAGCCAAAGGGAGCAAACCATTTGGCCAATCCGGCGTTTTGAATTATCAAAACGGAAAGAACCAGAAGGTTTAAAAAAAATAAAGGGGTTTTTCTAACAGTAGAGACCAGAGAGAAAATAATAAGTACGAATAATGATGGCCAGAAAAACAAAAGTCCGCCGCTGGTGGAGAAGAAGAGACCAAAGAAAAAACTTATATAGTCGTGGAGATTGTCGACCATTAAAATTGGATTCAAGAGTAATGAATTGGTTAGAGTTTGGTAACGGTATAAATTAAAAGCACCGGTGCAAAGAACAGAAACGATGGTACCTATAATTACCGGATTTATACTTTGTAAATATTTTTTGAACGAGGTTCCTTTAACCAGTTGGGCGGTTGTGCTAATTAGTAAGAGAATTGGCCAGATGATTTCTTTCGATAGTCCGGCGGAGATTGTAAGAAAAAATATCCTGAACCAGTGGGGTTTTGTTTCTAAATTGACGACGAGGAAAATGAGGATCAGGAGTGATGAAAAGGATTCATTAAACGAAGAATAGGCATAGTAAAGATTAAATCCGGTTAAAAAAATCAACAGACCAAGCAAAGCTATTTTTAAAGAAGTGTTTTTTTGAAGAAATCTAAAGAGGATGAGACTGGATAAACAAAAAGAAAATAAGTTAATGAAAGTTAATGAGTTTAAATTATTAACAAGACTAGGGTTAATAAGATAAAAAGGCAAAGAGATTATATGTTGTAGTAAAGGAAAATGGGCTATTCCAGGGCAATAATTAAACTGATGATTCTGGAGACAATGATAAATTTTGTAGCTGCTTTCAGCTAAAACTTTGGTATCACCTTCAATATAAGGGTGATAATTAAAGATAAATGAGAAATAAAATAAGATTATTACTGCCAGGTAGAAGAGGATTATATTTTTTGACATAGAATATACAGATTGTCGCCAATATTGTCAGTCTTACCACCAATTTGTTCAATTTTATGAATAAGGTCGGTTTTACGATAATTAATTTTATTAAGTCCCTGATAACCGACCGAGTAGATATCTATTTGATCATAGTTATAACGGTCATAAGTATTGGCAGAAATAATCCTGAAGTTGTTTTGAGTGAGAACGAATTTGAGTTCGTTTAAGGTGAATTCACGATTATGCCGACCGAAGACACCATTTTCAGGATGATAGAGATCAAAAATATTGTCGCCTTTTAGCAAGGTGGCAATGTTGGTTAATCTGGCAGCGTTTGGGGTGGTAATGAGTAAATATCCGGATTTTTTAATAATTCTTTTAAATTCAGAAAATACTTTTAATGGATCGACAATGAGATGTTCCAGGACTTCACAGAAAAGGATGATATCGTAGCTATTACTTTTAATAGGATGGGGAATTGATTCCAGGTTGTATAAGATGGATTCAAATTTGTAGGATTCATGGAGATCAGGATTACTGATGGTTTGGCTGAATTTGTTAACTTGAGTACTGTAAATGTTATTATCGAAAAAATTAGTCTGGGTAATGTTAAAAGAAAATAATTTTTGCAAAAGAATCGTTTGCAAATAAGGATTTGAACCTATCTCTAGTAACTTGGAACTGGTTTTAATATTGGGTAGTAATGAGAGTGTATGAAAAAATCTGATCAGAGCATCGTTGAGATAATTTTTAGTATAGGTGGTAGTGGAGTTGTCAATACTAAAACCTGATAGATAATCATAGATTGTTTGATAATGTGAGGTGAGAAAGGCCATTTTTTCAGCAAAGTTATTTTTATTATGAAACTCCTGACTTAATTTGACAAAATCTATTTTGGGTTTTGTCTTAAAAATAGCGTTGAGTAATTTCATTGAGTCTTTGAATAATTAATTGAGTCGTATTGTTGATGGAGTAATTTTCTAAGATATACGCGGAGGCATGTTTGGCTTTGCCGACGGCTTCGTTATAATTTGAATAAACAGTTTTCATTTGATGTTTAAGATGCTCAAAATCAGGATTGGCCCATTTGAAACCTTTATAATAGGGACACTTAGCTTCAGCATTTATTAGATCGGTGACTTTAATGGGATAGGCGATCTTGTCGTTGATGAAATCAGTTTGTGAACTCCAATTAGTGGCAATGGTGGGGATGCCACAAGCCATTGCTTCCATAATCGGTAATCCCCAACCTTCTCCCCGAGTCGGTAAAACGAAAGCTTGGCATGATCGATAGAGGCAGGCCATTTGATAGGTAGGGATCATCTGATTATAAAGGACAACAATGTTTTTGCCTCCATTTACCAGATTTAATTTTTCAATTTCGGTTTTGATATTAAGATTGCCATCGCTGTTGTTAATTTTACATATCAGTAAGACATTGTTGTTGGTGCCGAATTGCTCATCAAAAGCTTTTAAAAGTAACTGGGGTGCTTTTCTTTCTCCCCATTCAAAACAGGATAAAAATTTAAATTGTTCAGGGAAGAGGGTTATCGGTTTAATTAAAGGATTAAAATGGTGAGTGTCTATACCTAGAGGTATGAGACGGATTGGTTTTTTGACACCGCTGTCTTGGAATGTTTTAATGTTGAAAGTTGAAGGAACCCATATTTCGTCCATTAAATTGGCTTGTTTTACCCACTCATCCGGAATACCGGTGGTTTCCAACATTGAATAACCGATTTTGAATTTACCTGTGTTTTTTTGAAAAACGTCAGCCTGGGAATAACAGACTTCGATGTTACTTTTAACAAATCCTTTGTTTTGATAGTATGATACGAATCTATCAGTGGAAGATTTTTCGGAAACAGGAAAAGGGGTGTCCGGGCCATAAATGTATTTATAACCAACATTAAAATTATTTTTTGATAGTTCTTTAATGATATGAAGAGAGGTCAGGGCATAACCGGAGTACCAATTGATTAGTGAATGCCAATTGACTGAACCGTTGTATTGTTGAAGTTTTTTTTGCCACTTATTAATAAAAGTATTTCTAGATTGTTGATAAACTTTATTAAAATTTAATTGGTTGATTTTGGAAGTGATGTTTTCATAATGAATAATGGTAACTGTTCCTGAACAGTAAGTCAGATATCCAAGTTCTTTAGCTTTAAGGCAGTAATCTGTGTCTTCGTAATAAGCGAAATAGTCTTCATTTAAACCACTGATTTTGTTGATTATAGTTCTTTTAATATAGACAACAGCAAAAACCACGCTTTGTTCCTGATGAGGTTGGTTGTATTGGTTAACGTTTTTTTCCAGAAGACTACCAATTTGATAACCGGTGTAATTGTCGTCGAACATATAGGCACCGACGTGGAGTAAACGGTTTTGGCCGTCGACCAAACGGCAACCAATTAGGCCGGCGTTCGGTAAATGGTAGGCTTCATGGGTAAGTAATTTAATCCAATTTTTGGTAATAATTTTAGTGTCATTGTTGAGAAGAATTATATCGTTACGTTTTTTGGCGTGTTTTATACCAAGATTATTGCCTTTAGTAAAACCAAAATTTTTATCTTGAAAATAAACTTTTATTCTTGGGGTTGTTTTAGAAATTTCTTTCAGGATATTAACAGTATTTTGATCACTACCATTATCAATAATGATGATCTCGTCATATGACTTATCAGTATTTTCGATAGAACGAACACAATCTTTGGTGTAATCACCGCCATTGTAGGATAAAATAATGATACTAATTTTTTTTTGATTGGTTTGGTTCAAATGTTATTTATAAGCAATAATGGCGTATTCGCGGGCACCGTTTACTAAACTATCAATTTGAGTGGTAGTTTTTTCTTTAAATGGAGAGGCATATAGTATTTTGACTTTGCGAAATCCAATAAAAAGTAAGATAGATTTTAGAAATTGAGGTGGTAATTTGGTTTTATGGGTGTAATCGTAGTAGAAAGAATATGAACTAACCTGAAGATTTTCAGGATTGGGAGTTTCGAGAATCAAAATACCGTTTTTAATTAGTTTATTATGAATTAGTCGAAGTAAATCGAAGATTTCAGGAAAGATTAAGTGCTCTAAAAGGTGAAACAAAGAGATGCCACAAAAACTGTCAGAAGTGTTTTTGAGGAAAGTTAATCCATCCTGGTTATAGACATTAAAACCTTTCTTGGATGCTTGGGAGACAAAAACTTCATTGGTGTCTACCCCGGTAATATGATTAATATGACTGTTTTTTAGAATCTGAAGGAATTCTCCCCTACCGAAACCGATATCTAAAAAGTGATATTTTTGGAAGTGGGATGGAAGTTTATTCAGATATTTAGAGTATTTTTTTTGTCTCTCAAGAATATCGTTTTCGGATCCGCGGAAAACATTTTCAAGATGTTGATATAATCTAGCTGACTCATCTTGGAAAAATACAGATTGGTAGTAGTTTGGTTCGGGAAAATATAAATTGGTGGCAATATCTCTTAAGATGTGATTTGTTTGGTTGATGTTTTTAACTAACAAGTCGTTAAAATAAACTTGGGTGGCAGTAAAGATTTTGATAATTTTGAAAATTAAAAGTTTAATCAGACGGAATCTGGTCTTGGTTGGTAACAGTAGCCCGGGGTTTTTATGACTGTCTAGTAACAGGATGGATTCGGTTTGGTTGTTTATCTGTTGAAGAATGTTATTGTTGGTAAGTGGATGATTGTGCTGATGGTTAGGATTAATATTGTTTTCGAGTTCAAAAATATCATGGTTGGGCTCGTCGTAAAAAATCATATTATATAAGTTTGGTTTGGAAATTATTGTAATTGTAATGTTTAAATACATTATATTGATTATTTACAATTTTTTTTATGTTAGTTGGATTATTAATAAGATTTTCAATATTTTCAGAGATGTCATTAACTGTTGAGAATAAATTAAATTTTGTTTTTAGGAGATCTGCAAAGGCGCAATTGGTATTGACCATAATGGGAATAGCATGATAAATAGCTTCAAAATTAACTATACCAAGACTTTCTTCAATTGAAGGCATAACAAAAATATCAATATTTTTATAGATATCATCTTTTTTGTTATCTGGGAAATTGTAGATTATTTTTAGAATACCAAGGGATAGGTAGTCTTTAAAAATAGTTTCAATACTGTCTGAAGAATTTGTTCTAGCTCCGGCGAATAATACTTTAGCATTGAGGTGACGGTGTTGCCAATTGATTAGGTGGTTGTCTAATAATTCTTTGAATACAGTGAGATTTTTACGAGAGTTTATTTGACCGACGTAGCCTAAAGTAATTGTTTTGTGTTTAATATTTTGGATGCGGTGTTTGAAATCAACTTTCTTTTGTTGAGAGTTTATTTGTTTCAGGGAATAGGGTGAATACGGTAAAATTGAAATTTTGTTATCTGGTAGATTATAATTTAAAATTAAATCTTTTTTTTCTTTGGGGGTTAGACAATAGATTTTTTGGGAGTAGTTAAATGCGCGTTGAAAAAAATAACAGTTATTGTAGTAATTTTTATTATGGTAGGCAGGAATCATAAATAAGGGTTTGCGAAATAGATTGGCAAATTTATAAGCATCAAAGATTGACTTGGTTGGTAACCCGGCAGCAATGATGTAGCTACTTTTAGAAATTATTTTTTTTATATCGGAGGGGTATATTAAAATTGGACCAAAATAAAATGGTGAAAAGAAACTAATTTTAAAAATGATTTTATTTAAAAACTTATTTGAGAGATATTGCCAAAATAGATTTAGTTTGAGTCGGTGGATATTAGTGGGATTGTCTGAGGTATAGTTAGAGAAAGTTTTATAGCTATCAAGTGATAGACCTTGGCCAGTAATAACATGGACATCATATTTTGAATCAAGCGCTTTTTTGACTTCACTAATCAGGTATTCAAGACCGCCTTTAGCCGGCGGAAAACAGTGGACGAAGATAACGACAATGTCTTTACGGAGTGAGGAGATCATGATGATATTTTTGACAGATTATAGCGGCTGGACCGAATGAAACTAGTTTGCCATGATTGATATAAATGACTTTGCGACAAAATGATTGAACTTGAGCTAGAGCATGAGACACAAAGATAATAGTGACGCCGTTTTTTTTAAATTCTTCCATTTTGGCAAAACATTTGGTTTGGAATTCGCTATCCCCGACTGCCAGGATTTCATCGACAATAAGAATTTCCGGTTTGACGTGAACGGCAATGGAGAAAGCGAGGCGCATATACATACCGGAACTGTAATGCTTTATTGGTTGATCAATAAATTCCTGTAGTTCGGAAAAATCAATAATGCTTTGAAAATATTCATCAATTTGTTTACGTTTAAGGCCAAGAATAGCACCGTTTAGATAGATGTTTTCGCGGCCGGAGAGTTCAGGATGCATACCAGCACCAAGCTCGATAAGGGGGCTGATTTTACCATCGACGGCAACTTTACCGGAAGTGGGGGTCATGACACCAGCAATGAGTTTGAGGATGGTGGATTTACCTGAGCCATTAGGGCCGATAATACCAATGCATTCTCCTTTTTGGATTTCAAAAGAAAGGTCGGAAATGGCGGTAAACTTATTGACGGTTTTTTCGCCTAAAAACAGAGCAGGTAAAAATTCTTTGAAGGTTTTTTGATTTTGAAGGGAAAAGTTTTTGGTAACATGATCAAATTTGATGGCGGTGTTGCTGGACATTATGTGGTTATTTTACAATTATTTGAGGATAAAATTTCAACTTGTTGGGAGATGGTAGAATTTTGATATGTCAAACCGGGATATATTGGTGAGAAATTCATTTTGGTTGGGTTTGGTTGAAGTAATGTCAAAACTAATTATGTTTGGGGTGACGGTAAGTATGGTACGGTATTTCGGACCGATAGGGTTTGGAGCTTTTAATTTATCGTCGGCGTATGTGGCGCTGTTTTTGATTTTTGCTGATCCGGGGATTAGCCAGATTGCTAATCGGGAAATTGCCAAAGAAAAGGATAAAACACAAAAATATTTGAGTAATTTATTGTTGGCTAAATTAGTATTCGGAATATTGACATTATTGGCAATTTTTATGTCTACGTACATTATTAATGGTGGTCAGACCAGAGGTTTGATAATGGTGGTAGGGATATATCAATTGTGTCAGGTGACTCAGTCGACATTTGTCATAATTTTTACAGCTTGGGAAAGGATGGAAATGGTGTTTTTAACCAGGCTGAGTTTTTATATTGGAATTTTTTTAGCAACCATGTGGACCATCGGGAGTAAGGGAAGTGTAATGGATTTGGCAATTAGTTATGTGATAGTGACGGTAATTAGCTTGATAATATCTCTGGAGTTGGTCAAAAAATTGAACTTAAAGATAATCTTGGAATTTGATAAAAATTTTGTTTTGATTTTGTTTAAAGAATCGTTGCCTTTGTTGGGAATGGCAATTGTGGCTACTGTTTATGCAAATATAGATACTTTATTGATTGGTAGGTTTTGGGGGCAGGAAAAAGTGGGCTTTTATCAGGCGGCGTATAAGATTCTTTTTGCGTTTCAAAGTATAAATTTTATTAACAATGCTATTTTTTCAAGGATGGCGGTATTGGTATATCAAAATAACAAAGAAACTTTAAATAAATTGTTGAAAATGGTGGTTAGTTTTTCTTTGTTAGGTTTGTTGCCTTTAGCGGTAATAATTACTGTAGGTAAAGATTTGATTGTGACAAAAATTTATGGGCCAAATTATTTAATTGCCGGTAGTTCTATGGCAATACTGATTTGGGTTGGAGTAGTAAATTATTTTAGAATACTTTTGTCAAATTTATTAATGGTTCAGCAACATCAAAAGCTGACTTTTTATGCGGTATTTGTTGGCATGTTGGTAAATTTTGGATTAAATTATTTTCTAATACCTATGTACGGTTTCTCTTTTGCAGCTGTAAGTCTACTAATAAGTGAAGGGATGATTTTGGTGATAATGTTATTTCTTAGATATTATCCGCAAAGATTTTTTCGCGGGATTTAAAATAAGATAAACCGAGGAGTAAGACAATTAAAGAAACAATCAGAGCAATTAGAAGGCTGGAGTAACTGGGAGAACCGCCGCCGAGGACAGTTTGACGATAGGCGTTAATAATTACTGCCAGAGGATTTAGTTGAAAAAATATTTTGTATTGAGCCGGGACCATATCGGCCGGATAAATAACTGGAGTTAGGTAGAGCCAAAGGGTGATAACTAAGGAGAGTAAATATTGAATATCACGGTAGAGTAAATTGCTGGCAGCGAAAAAAAATGACAACCCGAGAGTAAAAATTTGTTGAATAAAAAATATTGGAAATATCCATAAAATATTGGCATTAATAGGAATACGATAAATAATCATGTAAATTACCAGGACAATTAGGGCGAAAATGAAATCGACAATTTTAGCAAAAATAGTGGAGATAACCAGGATGGTTCGGGGGAAATAAACTTTAGTAATTAGTGAGGCTGAGCCGATTAGTGAACTACAAGCTGAAGATAGTGAATTGGCAAAAAGGTTCCAAGGTAAAAGAGCAACAAAGAGAAAGACGGAATAGGGAATATTTGAGGCAGCGTTAGTGGGAATGCGCAGGATGATGGAAAAGGCAAAAGACATAACCAGCATTTGGGCCAAGGGATTGAGAATCACCCAGAAATAACCGAGAATTGATTGTTTATAACGGGCTTTGACTTCCCGACCAACCATTTGCCAGAGAAGTTCTCTCCAGTGGTAAACAGCTTTAATTTCTGTAAATATTTCCATTTGTTATGATAGTGTAGCAAAAAACATAAGAAAGAATTTTAAAATAATAGTTTTTTGTTAAAATGTTGTATGTCGCAGAGGAAATTAAAAAAGATAAGAAAAGAGATTGAAATATTGAAGAATAGCGGAAGTGAGCAGGATATATCTAATAAAGTTGCCCTTAGGGTAACCTTAAAGAAGATAATAAAAGATAATTTTTTGTGGTTATTGTTGATGACGGTAGTGATTATTGGAATATATTTCAATTCCTTATGGGGAAATTTTGTTTCTGATGATTACGCTTCAATTCCTCAGAATCCGTATATTGATAATTTTTGGTATATGTTTGGTAAGGGAAATTCGATGGGTTTTTCAACTTATCTAATGAAACAAATTGTTGGTTTTGGAAGTTCAGTGCCCTTTCACCTGATGGCGGTAATTAATTTCATAATTTTTTGTTGGGTAGCGTATATTTTTTTGGAAATAGTTTTTAAAGATAAGTGGTTAACAAGAGTGACGATGTTTTTATTCGCTCTTCATCCGATTCATGCTGAAGCGGTTTCTTGGATATCCGGGAGAATTTACTTGATTTTAGGTTTGTATACAATGATAGCTTTTATCGGATTTATTTTTTTTGTAAAAAATAATAATCCTAAATATTTATTGATTACATTGGTGGCGTTTATTTTGGGTTTTTTGACTGACAGGCCAAGGCCATTTGTTATTTTATTGCTAATAATTATTTATTTATTATATGTTGGTTTTAATAAGATAAAGATTGATTGGGCTAAATTTACAATGTGGGCGGTAGCAATAACCATATTATTTGTGATTTTTGCTATTCCTTATATTAAATTTCGAATAGGAGTGGTGAATTCTGGTTATAATTCCTCTGAAAGTATTTTTTATAATCCATTTTTTCAATATCCTACTGGGATTTCGAAATATTTACAGTTATTGTTTTTTCCGGTTGATTTGACGCTTTATCATACGATGTATACATTTCCGGTTTGGTTGAATTGGATCATTTTAATAAATTATTTTATCTTGGTGGTGTATTTTTTCTTTAAAGATAAGAGGTATTTTTTTGCTTTGGCTTTTATCGTGGTGGCAGTATTACCTTCAATAATGCCGGTTAAAGTCAGTTGGTTGGTGGCAGAAAGGTATATATTTCTTGGATCGTTAGGTTTCTGTTTATTTTTGGCTTTAATCATAATCGGGATAAGTAAATACAAAAAATGGGTAGCGGCGATAATATTTGTTTGTTTGGTTTTCGGATACGGGGTTAGATTATTTTTAAGAAATATTGATTGGCAAACAAACCATAATTTATGGGTAAATACTTGTCAGATGTCGCCCAATAGTCATAATGCTTGGAACAATATTGGTGATGATTACGATAAATTGAATGATCCTACAAATGCAATAAAGGGCTTTACTCAATCGACGATTGTTAAGCCGAATTATGCTGATGCATATCATAATCGGGCAAATATATTTTTTAAGACCGGAAGGCTTGATTTGGCTAGGGATAGCTATAGTACAGCTTTGAATTTTTCTCCAGGACTTTATCAGACGTATTTGAGCTTAACACAGATTGATTTGATGGAAAACAATATTAGTCTGGCTATGGAACATGCCCGAAAGGCAGTGGAAATTGATCCGAGTAATCCGCAGGCGGCGTATGTGTTGGCGGTAGTTTATGCTCAAGGAGGAAGGGCGGTTGAAGCTGAAGCTTTGTTGTCGGATATATTAAAGAAGGTACCAGATTACCAGCCGGCGGTGCAGGCATTGAAGCAACTAAAAATGGCTACGGGAGTGACAAAATGAAGTCATTTGTCGGTGGAATAAGAAATAAAATTGAATCAAGTAGTTTTGCTTTGTCGATGTTGAATTTGCTGACCGGTAATTGGATATATAAAAAATATGTTTGGAATTTGTTTAGAAAAAAGGTTGATGATATAGAAAAAAACAAAAAGTATTATTTTGCAATCGAGTCGACTAGTTTTTGTAATGCGAAATGTTCATTCTGTCCTAATTGTAAGATGAAAAGACAGAAACAAGTCATGGGAATGGAGGTATTTTTAAAGATTGTTGAAAGAATTAAACAGGAGAAGATACGCCCGGTAGTTTTTAATTTGGCTGGTACAGGTGAACCGTTGATTGATAAAAATATATTTAAAAAAATAAATGTACTAAAAAAAAGTTTCCCCGAAGCTGAATTATTTATGCCGACGAACTTGAATTTGGCTAACGAGGAGATCCAAGAAAGACTGGTCAATGGCGGGTTGGATAATATTTCAGTAAGTTTAAACGCGGATAATGTAGCGGATTATAAAAAGATAATGAGTCTTGATTTTAAGGTGACGATAAAAAATTTGGAAGGTTTGATCAGATTGAGGAATAAATACAAAAGTAAATTGAAGATTAACATAAAGCTGGCGGCAAATCCGGTCAATAAACATAGTATAAAAAAGTTTTTAAAAAGGTGGGAAAAGAAAGTTGATAGTGTGGGGGTAAGTTGGATACACAGTTGGGCAGGTGCAGTGGATAATGGCGATAAGAAAAATAAATATTTGGTTAGATATCCTTGTCGCTCTTTGTTTGAACAGATCGTAATACATGCTAACGGCAATATTGCTCTTTGCTGTGTTGATTATGAAGGAGAAGCGGTTGGCGGTAATGTGATGAGGGATGAGATTATCGGTGCATTTAACGGTTTAAAAATCAAAAAAATAAAAGAAATGCATAGAGCGGGAAAGATTGATCAAATAAAAATGTGTTCAAATTGCAGGTTTTCAGAAAGAGGGTTGTATTGGTTGGTTGAGTAAAAATGGGTTATGTTTGGTAGTGATTTTTGTAGAGGTAATAGTATAAATTCCATTCGTAAGCAAAATGGTAAAAACTGTGCTTTAGACGCCATTTAGCATCGAAATGAAGAAGCGTCAAGGGAAAATCAATATACCAACGACCGGTATTTGGTTTAATTTGAGAAGAGACAAAAGCGGTAATCCAAATAACTGATTTAATTAATGCCTGATGTTTTTTAGAAATCCAGGGGGCTATAAAACTATGGAATTCATATTTTGACCAGTCAGACATGTTGTCGGGATAGATAAATCCGTGTTTAATACATTCTGATAAAATTGGGGTACCCGGGAAAGGAAGTAAGCCATAAAGTCGGATGCCGGTTTTGGGGTTAATTTTAATTAATTTTTTTATTAGATTAAGGGTTTTATATAAGTCTTCGATTTTTTCTCCGGGGAAACCGCTGATAAAGCCATAGTCAGGAATAAGACCATGGTGACTGATATTTTTGCATGAGGAGAGGATATCAGAGGGTTTAATATGTTTGTTTATTTGTTTTAACATCCTTCGAGAACCTGATTCTGCACCAATGGAAATGCTGGTACAATGGCAGAGTTGTAATCGGGACAATAATTTATGGTCTTTAGCGGCTGATGATGAGGCTCTGGATTGAGCCCACCAGGTAAATGTATATTTTTTCTTAATATATTCATCAAGGAAGGCGTTGACCCGATCCATATCGACAAAAAAATTATCATCAAAAAAATTAAGTGTTGAAGGCTGATAAGTTTCAACTAAATAATCGATGTCACTTAAGAACCTTTTGGTGCTGTAAGCAAGATATTTTTTACCATAGAACTTGGAAACAGAACAAAAAGAGCATTGAAATGGGCAACCGCGGCTAGAACAATATGGAAGGTACCCAATTTTGTTTGGATAAACACTGTCTGAAAATAGCTGGTAGTCATATCGAGGAAATTGGTCGATTGATTCTATTGGACGATCGGGGTTGATGATAACTTTATTATTTTCTCGATAAACAAGTCCCTTGATTTTGCCAAAATTTGATTTTTTCTCGAGAGCGGTGAGCAGTTCAACGATAGTTTTTTCACCCTGGCCACGAATTACATAATCGATATAATCATTTTTCATGGCATTTTGATAATCCATGGTGACATGATATCCACCCCAGCAAATCGGCATATTCGGTTTTAGTTTTTTGACTATTTGGGAGAATTTTATGGCATTAATTAGCGGATCACCGGTCATGCACGAGACACCAACCAGAATGGCCGACTTAAGTTCTTTTTTAAGTTTTTTAACAGATTTTGGATCATTGATGTTGGGAATTAATACAGTTTGGTATCCTTTTTCTTTTAAAACACTGGAAATAGCTAGAAGCCCAAGGTTAACCGGATCAATACCGGAAAAAAGCGAACGGTTAATACCATTATAAAGAACAATTTTTTTAGAAGATGGTTTCATCGCGAAAGAATTGAAGGAATAAGGGAAATGTATTTACGTAATTGCCAGTCAGTTACGGTGCGATTTTTTTGAACAAAATTTCTAAATTTGAAAATTTTATTATAATCTTTTAAAAATTGTCTGAAAGCGAAAAGCAACTCTTTAGTATAGTTAAAATTTAAATTTTTAAAAAATGGTAGAAATAAAAGTAATGATAATAAATACACTAAATATAAAGGAAGCAGAAACAACAAGGTAATTGTTTGATAGTTGGTAATTGAATCAATGAAACAACCATAGGTCATGAGGGCGACTTGTTTGGGTCGGTTGCGGCCAAAATTTGATCCTCCTCCCAAATGAAAGAAATGATTGTTTTTGTCAATTAAGTTTTGATATCCAAAAATTTTTAGTCTCCAACATAAGTCAATTTCTTCACCATAGAGAAAAAAGTTTGGATTAAAGCCTTTAATTTTATTAAATAATTGTCGGGTTATGGTTAAACAGGCTCCAAGTAAAACGAATGAGTTATCGAATATTTCGGGTTTTGATTTACGTTGTGGTGTTCCGAAGATATCTATTATTCCTCCGCTGTTATAATTAATTACACTAGGGTTTGAATTAAAATTCAAAGGTATACTGGTTATGCACCCAATAGGATGATTAAGTAGCTTATTTTTTTTCCGGTAAAAAGATAAATTTCGGGAGAGAAAGTTGTCGGGTAGGTAAATATCAGGATTTAAGAAAAACAAAAATTTGCCGATAGCATATTTAGCACCAATGTTACATCCCTGACCATAGCCAACATTTAATGATTTAATAAGCTTTATGGAAGGAAAGTTTTTGGTTATAAAATTAATCGAGTTATCAGTTGAACCGTTATCAATAATAATGATTTCAAATGATTGATTATCTTGGACAAAAAGGCTGTTTAATAACCGATGAAGAAATTTTTTACCGTTATAATTGATGATAATAAAACTGGCAGAAAGCATAGGGATTAGTTGATGGCTTTGGCAAGAAAAATAAATTGAAAAGCGGTTAAGGAAGGGAAAAGTTTAAGACTGTGACCAAGTCCGGTGGGAATAGTTTTAAAAACATGATAGCCGGTTTTAGTGAAAAGTTCAGTAGCTGATTTTTTGGTAAAAAAACGAAGATGATCTTGATTAAGGATTCCGGCACTAGAATAGTCAAATTTTCCAAAAAGTAAATTCAAACGGATTTCTAATCGGGCAATATTGGGAAGAGAGCAAATAATTATACCGTCTTTATTTAAGTATTTTTTGGTATTTTTAAGAAGGATGTCCGGCCTGGGTAGGTGTTCTAAGATATCGGAAAACACGATGTAATCATATTTCCGGTTTAAAACTGGGAGTTTAGAATCAGAAAGATCTAGATGGTAAAGATGGCGATAGTATTTTTTGGCTTTAGATAAGGCCTTTGGGTTAATATCGATACCGTCTAGGATATTTTTTCTGAATAATATTTTTCCGAGTATTCCGGTGTTACAACCAATGTCAAGAATGGTGGTGTTAGTTGATATCTCTTTGGGAATAATTTGATGAGGACTGTGCGGAGAAGAGTTGGTTTGAATCAGACCGTCTTTATTGAACATTAAAAAAGTCTAACAAAATAATTTTAAGCCAATGAATAGGTAGTAAAATAAATACCGTTAAGGGGCTTTTGTACATACTTTCGGTTAAAAAACAAACATGGGTACAATCACATTTTTCTTTTTTAATATTCTCAAGTTCTTTGGTCATCTTATGACTTTTTAACAATTTGGATATATTAAATTTGCTTTCTTTAAGATTGATTATTGGTTTTCTTAATTCACAGGATGAAAAGTTACCACTGTGGTCAATGACGATACTGTTTTGGCCGGCAACACAGGCCATCGGCCAGCGTTTCCGATCAAAAAAGTTGGCTAATTGGGTTTTGTAGATAAAGGAAAAATTGGCTTTTGCCAGACTGGTAAAGAAATTATTGGTCCATTTCCCACCATTACGTTGCCTAACGATATCTTCCTGATAAGGTAAGATAATTTTTTCATAAAGTTTGGTAATATTAGTTTTGGTAAACTCTTTCATGCCTGCTTTTGGCGGTTCTCCCCTAATTATTTCAAAATAGTGACCGTCGATAAAGTTGTGGCCTTGAGTTTTGATAAAGTTAATTAAGTTTGGTATATAATCAAAATTTTTGGTGGTAATAGCGGTATTCATATTAACAACAAGATTAGGAAATTTTGTTTTCAATAAATTGGTCTTTTTAATAGCAGTTATGACATGTTTAAAGCTATCGGTACGACCTCTGGTTTGGTCGTGAATCTCTTTTAAACCGTCGACTGAAAAATTAACAGAAACGGTAAGTGAAGGATCTATTTTTAATAATTCCTTGAGTTGGCTGACGGTTTTTGAAACTAAAAAGGCATTGGTGGGGATTGATACCTGTAAAATATGATTGTTTTTTCGAAATAGTTTGACAATTTCGACTATTTCCTCTCTGAGGAATGGCTCGCCGCCGGATAAAAGTAAAAGATTAAAACGAGGTAAATTTTGTGATATTTTTTGGATTTCTTCAAAAGTGAGATCATTATTGTGATTTAAATTTTTCCAATAGAAACAATGTTGACACCGGAGATTACAGTTGCCGGTAATAAAAAATATAACCTGATTAAGTTGGTTCCTTTTAAAAGGACCGGTAAGAACTCCGAGAATATTTTTTAGCATATGGTTTGATTAAGATATCTTCTTCTCCCGACTACCCGATAATGAAGTAGAAGATAAGTATATAGATAATGGCAAATAAATCTAGTTTCACAAAAATGAGCGAGTTTGTTAAAAATGTAGACAACAGGTGGAGTGAAAACGATTTTATCGATAACGTTAACCAGATTCCAAATTTTGTTTTGATATAAGAAAGGTAAAATTGAAGAGTCGGTGACTTTTTCTTTAAATATTGAACCGCCAATACCGTGGGTTATCATTTTTTTTTGACTGCTGTCCAAAGTAGTTGGGTGGTAGTGATAAGCAATAGCGTTTTTGTTGTATCTAATTTTAAGCTGGTGTTGATTTAATCTGTATGATAGTTCAATATCTTCCCAAGCGGCTTGATGGAAATCCTGATCAAACAGACCATATTTAAGAAGAAAACTTTTTTTGTATGATAAATTACAGCTCCATGCCTGCATCCAGGTAACTTTGGTAGTTTTAATTTGCGAATAACTGAAAGCCGGGCCGCCATTTTCGAGCCAGTACATGAATGGGGTGATATTTATATCCGGAGACCAGGTGAAATATCCAAGAACAGCATAATTTTCTTTTGAAAATTTTAAATGAAATTTAATATGCTCTGTTATAAGATTTTTTTGGGGAATAGTATCGTCGTTAACTATCAATACTATCTGTCCCTGACATTTATTTATTCCAAGGTTTCTGGCTGAAGAGGGACCTTGATTTGATTGATAGTAATAATTAATTTTTGGATATATTTTAGCTATTTTAGCAGTATTATCAGTTGAGCCATCGTCAACAACAATTATTTCGGTTTTATTTTTTGGGTAGTTCTGAGCCAGAAATGAATTTAGGCATTTTTCAAGAACTGACGAACGGTTATGGGTAGGAATAATGATAGATACAAGCGGGAGTTTGACGGCCATTGTTAGTAAATATTATTAAAAACTTGATTAAATATTTCGGAAGTTCTTTTTTCCCAAGACCATTGTTGATGAATTAAATTGAATGCCAACAAGGATTGCTTTTTGTAAACAGTGTTGTTAGTTAGAAGAAGATATATTTTGTTGGCAAAATCCTGAAAATTGAAACATTTAGCTTTTAGCATTCCTTGGGGATAGTAACTTTTTAGAGATTCCAGATCAAAAGAGACTCCGGGTAAACCCCAAGCCATAGCTTCAGCGGCGGCCATTCCGCCACTGTCATAAGTTGCCGGATGGACCACTATTTTGCTGTTTTTGAAAATGTCGTATTTTGGTTGGCCGTCTAAAAAACCGAATAATTTAATATTATTTTGGAGATCAAGTTTTTCAATTTTGTTTTTTAGATCGGACTCCAAATTGCCGTTGCCAATGATTGCCAGTTTGGCTGCGGGAAGTTTTTTCAGGACTAATTTCCAGATATCGATTAATTCCATAACACCTTTCTGGAAGTGAAGCCGACCAAGGTAAACAACGTCAAATTGTTTGTTTGACCAAGCTATCTGGCTAGTTGATTTTTGGTAGTTTTTGGCCGCAGTGATATCGACACCGCCCTGGATAACAACTATTTTTTTGCCAGGAAAAAATATTTTATCGGGAGCCGAAGTAATAAAAATAATATCAGCGAAAGTCCTAATTAAAAAATAGGCAGGACGTTGGGAGAGATAATACATTAATCCCCGAAAAAAACGGTGATTAACTATGTATGGAGATTGGGATGAAAAAGGATTGGGTGCAAACAGGTAAAACCCGGCAATCCAGGAAGTCTTGGGGTGAATTAATTTGATAAAAAGTGCCGGTAAAAAATCCGGGTAAAAATCGGAAACAGAATAGATATATTTGAATTTAAAAATATCTTTATATTGAGATAATATGAAAAATATAGCGGTAAAAACCCGAAATAAGTAGTGAATAATTAATGAGGCAGAGGAATAGAGGTTGGTATTAAGATTTTTTTTGGTAGTTAAATAGAACCGGATTTGATTTAATTTGCAGCGACTTAAAAATTGTTTGGTTTCAATTGGTCCAATGACTGATAAGTTGATTTTTGACTGCCAATGTCGGAGTAGTTCGGTAAAAATCCGATCACCACCACTTAGTCCCTGGTTTTTAACGCAGTTGTTGGCGATAAAAAGAATTGATTTCATTCAAAATTAAGGTCGAAATATTTTCTTTTTTGAAAGAGACCTTTTAAGATATACCAAAGATTAAAAAAATAGGAATGAAGTTTAAAGGGCAGAAGTCTTCTGAGATTATTAGTGAGTTTATCAAAATTTGTTCGATTAAAGTCATTTTTTGAACCGGTTGGGTTATTTGATAATTTTTGATAATAAAATTGAGTAGGATTGGTTTGGGTAGATATGTCGGTAATTTTTTTTACCAGAAAACAGGAACCGATTCGGTTAAGAGGATTGACAAATAGGCCAGTGTAATCTGTGTTTTGATTGTACTGAAAAAAACGATAGCAATTTGGACGGGTTTCAACATAATATGACTCAATAATTCGAAATCCATTTTGAGTGTAATAATCATAGAAAAATGTCGGAGATATCTGATAAAAACCATGGTTGATAAAGTTTTGGGTCGGGGCAAGATGAAGAACATAACCGCCGATTTTTGTAACTTTTACGATGTTGTCCATGACGCTTTTAATATCAAATATATGTTCGATAGTACCTGAATCCAGGACAAAATTAAAACGGTCATGAAATTTTTTAGGGATGGGTTGTTGAAGGTCATGAATGATTTTGGGATTATCGAAATCAAACTTGTCTATATCAAAATATTCTTTGGTGTTTATACCCAGTGATTCAAAAAAAGTTGAAGCATGGATATAGTTTTTGGCTTGAGGATTAATTTTAATTAAATCCTGACTTGAAGAAAGTTTTGGAGTATTAAGGTGATGTGGTTGATAATGAAGTTGATGAAAATATTTTAATAATTGATTGTAATCAGCGTAGATATCCTGATTACCCAACGTAAGAATTGGTCCGTGAAGGTGGTACTTTTTAAATATCTTTATGATAAATTTGAGTGAGGGTGATGTCAGTCCCATAGTTTTTTAAATTTCAAATTTTATATTTTTTAAAGAATGAGAAAGGATCTTTTCTTTGAAGATGTCAGTTATTTTAAGTAATACACTACGGGGAATAAAAATTGAAAGCAGAGAATAAAACCAAAAAGATGGTGAAAGAAGATTTAAGGGTCGAAACTTTATTAAATAATATATTTCTCTCAGGACTCCTTTAAGAGTGCCGAAATTTTTAATTTGAATTAGACCGACAAAATTGACGGCGATAAAATTCGAAATTAATCTATTTTTGAAAATACGATATTTATTATTTGAAAATACTTGGTTTGTCATTTGAACCCAACTAAGGATAGGAGAATGTTTTAAAGTATTTTTTTGACGGGAATCGTTGAATTGACTGATTCTGACAGCAACTATAAAATTTCTGAGCATGATTACATGATGATCTCTGAAAATTGACATAAATAAATAAACTATTGAGGTCCAGGGGCTGGGAAAGGCGTGAAGAGGTAGGTATTTAGTTCTAAAAGCTAATCCGGAAATTTGGTCAATAGTGGAGATCATGGTTACTATTTGGCTGAAGTTATCAGAAAGAGAAAGCTTAGTGTTGTGGTGAGGATTTAATATCTTTTTGGCTCTGATAGGGTGATGATAGTTTTTGGTAAACCAAAAATAAGGCCTGGTAACAGCACCGACATCCGGATATTGATTGAAGGCCTGATTGATATTTAACAAGGCATTTTTGCTTAGTAAATCATCGCCGGCGAGAAAGACGGTAATTTCGCCATAAAAATATTGTCTGGCAGCGTCGTAATTAAGATGTCCGATGTCTTTATAATTTTTTTTAAAAGTAATATTTTTACTGGGAAATTTCTTTTTATATTGGTTGATAATTTTTTCAGTAGAATCGGTGGAACCGTTGTCCTGGAGATGGATATCAAAATTTTGGTAACTTTGGGAAAATAAGCTGTCAAGAGTTTCTTTTATGGTATGGGCGACGTTTTTGGTAGGTATAAAAACGGTAATTTTATAGTTAATCATTTTCTTTTTAAAATAATCTCATATTTAAAGTATCCGGGAATAGGAAATGTAAGGTGTCTGAGGAAGTTTAGCTGATGATGAGAAAATATGCGTCGATTAGAAATTTTTAAGAGTTTAAAAATTATGTCAAGAACAGGAAAGTGAAAGTGTTGATAGTGTTCTGATATAAGCAGAAAATCGGTTTGGTTAAAAAGTTTTAAAACAGATGTTTTGTTGGGATATTCCCGTAAATGCGTTGGGTCTAAAACTCTAATATTATTATTGTTTTTATAAAAATACCAAGCATGTTTTGATTTTATGACAGTAGACAAATAAATTATGGTATTTTTTTTGGTAACACGGGTAATGGCTTTGACCATTTTTCGGTCATTGACATGTTCAAGAACTTGTTCGGAAATAAACAAGTCAATACTTTTGTCAGCTACGGTTGATAAAGTTTCGGCATTGTCGACGTTGGCAATTACCTTTTGACCAAAGTTTTTTTTAATTAATTTAATACGTTGACCGGAAAGATCGATAGCAAATAATTTTGATAGTGGATTGGTAATATTTAGTAGTGCCGAAATAGTTGATCCGTCACCACAGCCGCAATCAAGGATATTGGTATATAACTTAGGAAAATTACTAAGTAAAAGAGGCGGTAATTCCTGACGGTAGTACTGAATTGCATGGCGGGAGTAACTTTCAATGTCCATAGACTATTGTTGCCATTGATTGCGATTAATTGGTTTCAGTAATTTAAGATAATTTTTTATGGTGGCAAGTCCGTAGCAATACAAGGTGATTATACAAAGGATTGGATGGATAAACCAGGCTGGATCAGGTTTTTTAAAAAAACCTCTGAACATATCGTAAAACATAGGGACAATGAGTAATACATAAAAAGTGTATTTAATTGAAGATAAAAGATTGTTCTTTGTAAGAGAGTAAATTCTTTGATGTTGATATATGTATAAATCGGTGGCGCGGCGGGTTTGTTTTTTGTAAAATTTAAAAATTGATGATTCACAAAAGGTGTGAATTATACCGATTTTAACTTTGGCAAAATAAACGGGATTTTTAAGGGTGGCTAAGATATCAATATCAAAAAAATATTTGGAGGAGAAGCTTTTGAAAACATTTCTTTTGAAAATGGTACCGTTGGCACCTATGGTGGGAAAGAGTTTGTGCGGATTAAATTTAGTTATTTGATATTTGGGAAAGTCCTGGATATTAATTTTTAAATTTGTCCATTTTTTGTTAAGATAACTTTTTCGATCAAAATTTCCTGTAACTAACGTATACGGATCATTGACTCCGGTAAGAGATGAATATCTTTCGATGAATCCCCCATTGGGACGATAAGTATAAGACCAAGGTTCACTACCAACAATTTTTTTGTTTTGAGTAAAAGGTAAAAGCATTTCTTTTAACCAATTGGATGTTGGTAAAATGTTATCGGAATCAATAAGAGCTATATAAGAAGAGTTGGCATTTTTTATACCAATGGCTTTGCCGGCTTCAGCTGTTTTAAGAGGATTTTTAAGAATATGACAGTGATATTTTTGAGCCACAGAAATAGTTTTATCGGTTGACCCTCCATCGATGATATATATTTGAAAGTTTCTAAATGTTTGAATAGAGATTGATTTTAAACAAAGATTTAAAGATGAGGCACAGTTAAGAGTAGGGATAATAAAACTAACTAAAGTCATTTAATTTTTGGATAAACTTGACGGCGTAAGTAAAAAGATATTTTAAATCATCAAACGACCTGATGGAAAGAACTTTTCTTACGAGAAACTTAGGCTCTAGGGCTGTTTTAAATAAACTGTTAACTAATTGGTTTATTTCTTGTGGAGAAATAGGAGATTTCATTACAGGTTGGCGCATATCATAATTGTCCCAATCGTTGGTTAAAAGGAGGTTATTTTGGTTGCATTCGTTAAAAAGCGGGGTTCCCGGATAAGGAATGACAATTGTAGCCTGCATACTGTCGACCAAACCGTTACGAAAAAGATTCTTGGCTAAATTAAGGGTATTTAGGGCATCTTTTAATGTTTCCCAGGGATAACCAATCATGATGGTAATGTGGGGTTCCAGATGAGCATTTTTGGCTAAGGTAAGTGTAGCTTGGGCGTCGGATGTTTTGGAGTTTTTTAGTATTTTATTGAGAGTGTTTTGATTGGCCGATTCTAAGCCGTATAAAATGAATCTAAAACCGGCAAGTTTTAAGAGGTTGTATTGGTCTTGATTGAGGGCTCCGAAGCGCATATTACAACCGAGAACAATTTTTTTATTTAAACCGCGGGTAATTAATTCATGACAGAGATCAGTTAACCACCGGCCAATTGGTAGTGTGCCGGAATCATCAAAAATTTCTTTTACTCCAAGAGACACCAGATTTTCAATTTCTTTGATGGTGTGATTAACGGAAAAATGGCGAAATGTATTAAACGGATGGGTGGTTGTCCAGGAACAAAAGGTACATTTACCCCACCAACAGTCGCGACCGGACATAATGTAGGCTCCTGGTTTGAATTTAAAGTTGGTGTTATGGTGGCTGTATAGATGCCATTTAGTTAATTGACGATCGATAATCGGTAAGGTGTCTAAGTTGTGATGATTGAGGGCAAATTTACCAGTGGTTGTAATGATATTATTTTTTTTATAATAAAAACCCGGTTCCAAATTTTCTTTACGAGCAAGATGGTTGATGAGATTAATCATCATAAAATCGTAATCGCCACCGGTGATAACATAATCGATTGGACAATTTTGAAGTGATTCTTCGGGCAAAGCAGTAACATGATCGCCCATTAATATGACTTTACTTGACGGTAAAAGTTGTTTTAATTCTTTAATAATGGACCAATGTTTTTTTATAACCGGAGTTTTGGTCTCAATGAAAATGAGAGATGGTCGACGTTTTATAATTCGCTTTAACCAATGAGAGTAAGAAATTTTTTCAGCAATGGCGTCATCCCAATAGACTTTATAGCCTAATTTTTTTAATGCTGATGCTCCATATGCTGGAATAACCGGTAAAATTACATTGCCAGTGTTGGTCCATTGGAATTGTCGATTTTGAGAAAGAAAAGGTGTTCCGTTGGGTGATTCGAGAGGTGGATAAGAAATGGAAACAGAGATATTTTTAACCGCCGATGTAGCCTTGATCATTTGTTTTATGAGGAATGAAATCCAGATTTTTAGAAAGGAAACCAATGATAAATAGTATACCGTAATAGATATGAGTTAAAGGAATGGTAATTGTGGCCAGAAAAGAAGTCGGTAAATTATTTTTATTAAGTAAAAAATCGATGAAGGTTGTTAGTAGTAATGAAATATATACATAAAGCGGATAAATTAGATATGATTGACGGCTAATGAAGGAGACAAAAAGTAAATATAAGACAAAAAAACTGGGAATAAGATATCCCAGACGAAAACTGGTTTTGGGATAAATTCTGGCAAAGTTACCGCGATGAAGGGCGTAGCGGGTAATTTGTTGAAGGTGAGGAATAATAACTGAGCGTCGGTGGTGATAAACAATGACACCGGGATGATATAGAATTTTTTGCTTAAGTTTGTGAACCAAATTTGAACAGAGAATGGTATCTTCTCCGGGCCAATGATGAGTGCTAAAGCCTTTAACTTTAAAAAAGTCTGTTTTTTTTACAATCAGGTTAACGGAAGGAAAATCATCAATAAAACGTTTTGCCTGAATTGAATTACGATAATTACCGGCTCCACCGCTACCCAGAAATGACGACCAGATTAAGCCTGAGGCTTTTTGAGAAACATTATCTTCGGGCGGAGTTAGACAAGGACCGCAAACGGCGGCGATATCAGAAGAAAACAATTTGTTGGCATTTTTTAACCAATCGATTGAAGGATAGGAATCATCATCAAGAAAGGCTAAATATTCCCCCTTTGCCGATTTGGCCCCTAGATTTCGTTTAACAGCCGGACTAGGAGAGTCGGAAATTTTATCAGTAATGATAATAATTTCAAAATGTTTATAGCTTTGTCGGGATAATTGTATTAAAGTTTGCCGAAGGTAGTCTGTTTCGACTCTGACCGGGATAATTACAGAGAATTTACTTTTTTTCATATTCACCGGTATTGACCCGCATATTCAGCTCCGGATCCAAAACCCATTTTCGTTGATTATTATCATCATAATAGTTGAGAAGGTGAAGACGGTAGAAAATGGCCAAAGCATCAATTAAGGTTCTGTAAATTATATCAAAAGAACCGCTGAGAGAATGGAAATCATAAGATAATTTTATCGGAGCTTCAAAAATTTTGGTGAAGCCGAGGTGATTAGCTACTGACAGAATTTCCAGATCGATAGCGTAATTTTTAACTAATAAGCGCGGCAAAACTTTTTCTAGAACTTGGCGTTTAAAGATCTTTAATCCGGCCTGAGTATCGTGAACGTTGATATTTAAAAGATATTTGGCAAAAATCCAGGCAAAAAAACTGAGAATTTTTCGATTAAGAGGATAGTTAATAATTGAAGCTGGGTGACGTTTGGAGCCAACGATAATATCGGCGTTATACCATTCCAAGTGTTCCAGTATCATTGAGATGCCGTTGGGATCAATTTCCATGCCGGCATCAATAAAAGCGATATAGTCACCTTTGGTATGTGCCATGCCATAACGAAGAGCATAACCTTTGCCGTGGTTGTTCGGATAACCAATAATTTTTAATTTTTTTAAATGACATTTTGATGCTTCAGAGAATGAATTGTCAACCAAGGTACCATCGACGACGGCGATAATTTCATAATCGTATCGAATTTGATTCAAAGTGTCGACAATAGTAAATAAATCTTGACGAATTGTTTTTGATTGCTTGTAGACCGGGACAATTACGGATAAAAAATGGTTTTTATTTTTCATGAGAATTTGATAAGGCCAGTTGGTAGACGGAAAGAGTTTGGATGGCAGTATATTGCCAATTAAAATACTTAGAACGTTTGATTCCTAGTTGGGAGTATTTAGAACGGAGTTTTTTATCAAGCCACATTTTTTTTAACAAATATTCAAGATCACCAGGTTTATATGGATCAAAATAAATACCGTTAAAATCCATTATTTCCCAGAGTGAAGATTCCTGGCTATAAATTACCGGACAGCCACAAGCCATAGCTTCGACCGGTGTTAAACCGAAACCTTCGGCGAATGACGGTTGGCAGTACAGAGTAGCCAGTTTGTAAAAATAAGGTAGTTCTTCATCAGGGATAAAACCAACGAGTAAAATGGCGGAGTTGTCTTTGGCCTGTTTTTGGAGATAGACAATGTCTTTTGTCCAGGGGTGAATGGGGGTGTTGGGATTGGCGGCCGATTTACCAACGATGACTAAAGGATATTTTAATTTAAGACAGGCACGAACTAATGAGGGTATATTTTTATTCCAATTGATATCACCGACAAATAGGATAAATTTGTCCGGAAGATGGTATTTAGTTTTTATTTTTTTGGCTAATGATGAATTAAATTTAGGAACTTTAAAAGAAGGGGCTTCGTAAGTAACGTAAATTTTATCAAGAGGATAATTGGTTAGTTTGTGGATGGAATACTTGGAATAATTGGAAACGGTAATTATATAATCGGTTTTTAATAAATTATATTTTTGTATTTGCCAATTAATTTCACCTTTTAACCCAACAGGGAAGTGTTTTTTGAATTCACGAGGAATTAGGTCGTGAACAGTGATAATTGTCGGAATGTTATTGGGAACCAGGGTTTTTTTAAAAGGATCAAAAAAGGGATAGTGAATTAGATCAAAATCGGTGGTGAGGTGGGAGTTGTCGGTGACGAGTTGAATATGAAAATGTTGATAATGGGGATTGGAGGCAATTTCTTTTTGAAGAGCAGCGACTAGATTTTTAGTATAAAAACCAACGCCGCGGGTGGAATTACCATCAGTTAGAGGACTAACATCGATAGCGATGTTATAATTTCTTTTGTTCATAATGTTTTACGTAAGCTATGGGATAACGAAGCGATGAGTACCAGGCAAAAACAAATCCGGGAAAGCCATCGACATAGCCGCGATGAAGAATGTAAGACAAAAAGAACCAATAAATAGGTTTAATAATAAAATAATTAAAAAAATTTGGATGATGTAGCTGAGAAGATAGTAAAGACGTATAGCGATCGTTACGAAGCAAATATCGGGAGAAGGTTGGGTCAGAGTAATGAAGTAAATCGTGTTGAAGCCAGCCAACCGGACCATCGATTTCGGTCTGTTCATGAACATCTTTGCACGGCAGATGACCATAACCACGACGATAGAGTCTAATTGTGGGATCGGGATAAATTCCACCCTTACTAAGAAAATGACCTAAAAAATAATTTTTACGTTTGATCCAAAAACCATTATCAGAAGAATCGTGGTTAATAGTGTTTAGAATCTCTTGTTTTAATTCGGGGGTAACTACTTCGTCGGCGTCAAGTTGAAGGATCCAATCCATGGTGCATTTATCTATCGCCATTTGTTTATTGATATGGAAATTTGGTTTATTGGGGGTGGAGATTAATTTTACCTGTGGGTATTTTTTAATAATAGATGGAGTTTTATCGGTTGATTGACCATCAACGATGATTATTTCATTCACCCAGTCTTTGACAGCATCAAGACAGCGGGTAATGTTATCTTGTTCATTAAAAGTAGCAATAGCGACGGAGATGGTTTTTGATTTCATTTTGTATATATTCTAAAGCTTTGACCGGTAGAAGGGAAATCAGAGGTATCAATAACTAAAGAATTTAGAGGAATAATAGTGGGAATGTTAAAAATTATATTATCAATTTGATTGACAGTGGAAAAGCCGAATTTATCAGGAGGGGTTAGTTTGGTTTGTGATTGAGCCAGTGCGGGTGGATATTTTGAAAAAAATAGATATAAAATATATGGTTGGTCATAATTATTGGTGAAAAAGACTTGTTGATATTTATCTTTGTTGGCGTTGGCAATGGGTACGATTTCTGAGAATCCCCTATTCCAGGCAAAAGAGTAGCGAATTGGCGCGTGAACAAAATAGGCATCAAGATAAAAAATAAAACCAAAGAGATAGAGTGGTATAAGTAAATATTTAAACTTGGAAAGTTGAGCAATACCAAAAGCAATGAAAATTGACAAAGGGATAACCATTAGGAGAGCGCGGAGGGCGGAAGGAGCTTGGAAAGTTAGAGATGAAGCTAACGGAGCGATTAAAAGAAAAGAGAATAGCAGTGGCTTAAGATAAGGTATTTTGGATTTTAGGACAAAAATAATTCCCAGGAATAAAAAAGGAATTTCTAGTAGATAAAATTGACCCATATCGGGGGATTTGGAACGGGGAACATCATCGCCTTTTAGAAAAAGGAAGTTGTAATCGAAGTGGGAGAAATATTTTTGAGCCCAGGAGAGAGTGTAGAGAATTCTTTTGTTGTGGATGATTCGATTGGTCAACTTGGTGTTGTGGTGTTCATTAAGAAGTTCTTCGGCACGGGCAATCGGACCATAATCAGCAGTTAAACCAACTCCGCCAAAACGGGTGGCACCGCCACTGTTAATAAAGGATAGAATAACCGGGATGGTGAAGATAATGGCAATAAGGAGGGATAGAAAAGCCGGTTTAATGAATTTAAGAAATAATTTTAGATTGAATATTATTAACAAAATAAATAAAACAGGAACAACAATTCTGGCCGAGTGATAAATATAAAGGGAGGCTACCAGTGGCAGGGGGAAAAGAAACAAAAATTTGGTCTTATGATTGACAATGAATGAGTAAAACCAAAAGATACCCAGAATAAGAAAAAATAAAGCAGTAGAAGATTCCCAAGCACCGCGGGAAAAATGAATGTGCCAAGGATTGATGGCTAAAACAAAAGCGGAAAGAGTTGACAGACGAAAGTTTGAGGTTAGTAACAAGATAAGTCTGTAAACAAAATAAATAGTCAGAATAGATAGGATTAAATTGGGGAGACGGACGGCCAAGGGGGTGAGACCGAGGGCGGCTATAAAAGGCATGGAGAGATAAACATAACCACCAGGTTTGTAATCACCAAACGACTGGAAGTGGAGCGGCCAAGAGGCTCCATGTTCGTCTTTGCCGGTTTGAAGTAGGGAATAGGCATTGTAACCGAGGGCAGCTTCATCGGGGTTAAGAGAGGGGAGTGTGTCAATATTATAAAAACGAACGGCTATGGCTAAAAGTAAAATGATAATGATTAATTTATGTTTAATTGGTTTGGTAGCCATAGAAGGTTGAAGTGTTGTTAATTGGTGATAATGGAGTTAATAGTGATAGATCAATCCCCTGCCTGACGGCATCGTCATAGGAGAAAATCAACAATTGATGTGGTTTACTTTTAAGGCTGTTAAAATTGGGCGTTTCAAATTTGATATTATCGATTTGGTTGATTTTGCCGGTGTCTAAACCATTAGTCATCAAATCAGCCTGTGATTGATATTTTACCGGATCGTACTTAGAAAAAAATAGATAATAAATATATGGTTGACCATAAAAGTCGGAGAAATAGATATCGGTTTTATCTTCTGAGTTAGCTAAAAGATATTTTGTAGCTTGTTCATAGCCGTAAAGATGTTCTTGGGGTTTGGTTTTAATAAAATGATTGAGGTATAAATCAGAATAATAGATAAAACTTAATAGGTAGACGAAAAAAATAAGTGCTTTGGACCAATTCGAGGATAAAAGTTTAAGACCAGTGGCAATAAAGAAAACGAGAGGAACGGAAAAAGACATGTCACGAACCGGCTGGATGGAATCACGGGTAAGAGCGGCAGCTAACGGGGCGGTTAACAGCCAAAATAGAAAAAACCAAGTTAAGGGAGTCAATTTGGAAACAAGTCTTTTGAAAAACCCTAAATATAGAAATACAAGTGACGGATAAAGGATAACGCCGATATAGGGGGCAGAATGACGGGCTATTTGCCAATCTCCTTCAAAAATTAAGAAACGGTTAGAAAAATTATTAAAATAGCGTTCCCAAAAACCACGGAGAAAGAAAAATAATTGGCTGTGAAACAGGGTGTAATCAAGGTGATTAGATTCAGTGATAATCTGGTTAATTTCTGTTTGATTTTGAGAATAAGACCATAAACTAAAAACCTGAAGTCGATTACTGTTGTTTTGAGTTAGTAGACCAAATAAAACCGGTATGGTAAAAACAGCTAAGGGAAGGGTGAATTTTATCAGGAAATTATTAAAAGAAGGCCGAAAGATAATTAGCAGAGAAAATATAATTAATGGAGACATAATTTTGCCGCCCTGGTAGGTAAAAAGGGTTAGACCAAAGATAATTGAGGACCAAAGATATTTATGACGGATAAAAAGGTATGAGGCTAAAATCAATTGGAAGGTGAGGACATTGGTTTCCCAAGCACCGCGGGAAAAATGAATATTGAACGGATTAAAAGCTAAGACTATGGCTGACAATAGAGCCAATTTTTTAGATTTTGGAGATATAGAAACGATTAGCAGATATAATAGGAGTGGGGTGATGGAGCCGATGATGATAGAAGGTAAACGGACAGCCAGCGGAGTGAGACCAAGATCGGCGATAAAAGGTATGGTCAAATAAATATATAGGCCCGGTTTGTAGTCACCAAAAGATTTAAAAATTAACGGTAAGGTTTGGCCGTATTCATCTTTGCCGGTTTTAATGATGGAATAGGCATTGTAACCGATTGAAGCTTCGTCCCAAAGTAAGGGGACATAGTTGGTTTGATAAATTCGGATAAAGAAAGAAAGAAAAGTAATTAAAATTAACCAATATTTACTAGTCATAGGAAATTATCTCAAAAGCGGGTGTATTGTCCAAAAAATTAACAGAGTGAATAATTTTGGCGTTTGGTTTTGGGTAGTTTCCCGGGCTGGTAATAAGAAGGGTATTTTTAGGGATAGTTAAAGTGGCGATATCCCAATCATTAACGAATCTAAATTTATCGAAGGCATCTACCCAATACCAATCAGCATGAAAATCCCATTTTTTATTTGGATCGGAAAGATATTTTGACGGGGACCAAGGCCAATAAAAAAGAACGAATTCGTGTGGTTCGCCGTATTTTTTAGTAAAGATGATTTGCTGATAACCGGAATATAACGGTTTGATGTCGTTAATGGCTGTCTGATAACCATATTGCCAAGCCTGAGACAAAGAAATATTGTACCGAAGGTAATTTCGGGAATAAAAAATCAGCTGGAATAAAGAGATGAGTATGACTAAGGTTAGGAATAATTTAGAACGAAGGTAATTAATTCCAAGAGTTATAAAAATAATATAAAAAGGGACGGCAGAGGTGGCTCTGATAGAGGGAAAATCACCGATGGTTAAAGCGGCAGGCAAAAGGCAGATCAAAAACAAAGTGAGGAGATAACGGTATTTTTTGAAGGCGATGATCAGACCAAAATAAAAGAAGGGTAAAAAAACGGAAAATATCAACCCAGTAGAAGGAGGGTTAAATTGATAATTTTCTGAACCACGGAAAAATATGGGTAGCGGATTAAGAAGATCGAGGTAATTGGTTGCAAATTGTTGGCTGAAGTAGATAACTTTGTTGTTAACTAGGCGATTTAAAAATTGAGGTCCGGTAAATAAACGACGATTTTCATTGATAAGATTGATTGAATTGGGATTGATGATACCAACCCAACGATTTCGAGCTTGAGATTCAGAAGAAAAAAGATTGAGAATATTGGGGACAGCTAAAAGTAAAAAAGTAACTAAAGAAAAAGCAAGGAGAATTCTGTTGAATTTTAAAATGTTTTTGCGGTAAATTAAAAATAAAAATGGTATCAGAATGGGGATAATTATTCGGGTGTTGTGATAGGCATAAAGGGAAAGAACGAATGATAGCAACGACAAAATAAGAAGGTAATGTTTTTTAAAGGAAGTTAAAAATAGCCAGAGACCTAAAATAAGAAAAAAGAGAGATAAATTTGATTGAAAAACAGCCCGAGAGGGAAAGATTAACCAGGGGGTAACAGAGAAAAGAAACATGGTTAGTAAACTGAGATTGATATTGGAAAAAAGTGATTGGGCTAAAAAATAGGCAATAACTACAGTTAAGGTACCAATAATGGCATGAGGCAGACGAATGGCCAGAGAGTTTAGACCAAAAAGTTTGATAAAGGGAATAGTTAGGTAGATATTGGCGGTGGTAGGATAATCGCCATAGGCGCGAAAATTAAATACCGGATGTGATACCCCCCATTGGTCTTTGCCGGTTTGGGAAAGGGAATAAGCATTGAAGCCATGCGAAACTTCGTCCCAGTTTAATGACGCCGGAATCGAACCTAATTTATAGAAACGAAGAATTATGGCTAATAAAAGAATTACCAGAAATATTAATTTATGATTTTTTTTCACGAAAGATAGTTAATAGTATAAAAATTATAGAGGAGACGATAGTGACAATGTTGGCGATAAAACGAATGGGTGTATCTTCAAAACGGAGACTGAAAGTGTGTAAGCCCGGAGGAAGTTTTAGAGTTATTAGGCCTAAATCACGATCGATGAGATAAGGCGATGTTTGATTGTCGATTTTGAGAGAAAAATTGGGGAAATAAACAACCGGCAGATTAATCAAGGCGTTTTCTGAGGTAACCGTAATTTCACCAGAGGCAGAGTTGCTGTTTTTGGAAAAACTGTTGATTTGAGCATTGCCGGAAATAATTTCCGGATCGGAAGAAAATTTATCAGGGAATGTGGTACTGAAAGACGGCCAGTAATCTTTTAGACCGGCTCCGCTTTGGGCAGTGATATTTGCCGGAGATAATTTTTGCTGATCGGTAAGTTTGCTAAACCAAATATCCTCTTTGAAGAAGGAAAAATTTAATATAATTTCGACAACTAGAATCGAAAGAATAATTAGATAACGATAATTTTTAAAAAACTTAAATTGTGATAAAAATCCGGAAAGTAAAGACAAAGTAAATATAGCTGGAGCTAAGAATCGCCAGGGAAATTGATAAAATGGCAATAAAGGAATACTTTGCCAAATAAAAGTAGATTTATTATGAGTTAGAAATAGAAAGAATAGACCGGCAACAAATAGAAATATAATTAGATATCGGTTTTTGATTTTGGATTTTAAACGTAAAAATATATAGGTAATTATTCCTAGAGGGATGAGCCATTGGAGATAACCCAGTTGAAATGACATGTCGTCGATTGGTCCCCAAAGAGAAGCTCCGTAACCCCAGTCATTATGATTGAAGAACAATTGTTTAAGAGTAATAAAGTGAATAATGTAATAAAAATACCCTTGAGTCATGGTTTGAACAGTAGTAAATTGTTTTTCAAAATAGGCCGGGATTAAAAAAAAGGCTGACATGAGAAATCCAAGAAGAGAGTATTTTAAAAACTTTAAGATAGATGATCGATAAAAAAGTAGGTGTGTTAAGAACAAAAAAGGTACGGTGTATAAAAAGGTTAAATTATGAGATAAAGCCAAAAAGAATAGTGATAAAGAAAATAATAAGTAACGTTTCTTAATAGAGAAATAGAATATAAATGGGATTAGTGCAAGGGCAAGATTTTCAGCAATAGCACCACGAACATAACTGTTAACGGCCTGATAAGGGGCCAGAGAAAAAATGATAGCTGAAATTAATCCCCCGCCGGAACCGAAAAAAAATGATGAAAGTAAATAGATACCTATCGGACGGATAAAAGAAGTGATAATGAAAACTATTTTGATACTGTCAATGAAAGAGAAACCGATAAGATGGAAGATTTCACCAACGACATAGGGTAGAGGTGAATAAAAATTGAATAAGGGATAACCATAACCAAATCCCCCTTCGGCGATATAACGACAGGGAATTTGGAGATCATGAATACATTGGTCGAATTGTTGAAGTCTAAAGATATGCATGTCATCTTGCATAGAAAAGTAGCCCGGTCTGAATAGACGGTAACTACCGATGAGACCAAGTATAAATATAATTAGGAGAATAAATTTTTTATTCATTTGGTTTTAGAAGATAGAATTCTTCCTGTTCAATATAGTGTTTGGGGATGAAATCAATTAGAGAAAACTTTGATTGATCGATGTTAATAAATTCTGATTTGGGAACAACTAACAAACTTGATTTGGGTAGGGAAGTTAGATTGTTGAAATTGATAATACCAAAGTAGTAACGACTGTCTAAAGCCTGTCCGGAAAAAGATTGGTTGTCAATGCGGGACAGGTGATTTACCGGAGCGTCTGACGGCAAATATTGGGTATAAAAGAAAAAGAAGGGTAGAAATGGTTCTGATTTGTCAGAGAAGATAATAGTGGACGGATGAAGATTAGTAGCTGCCAGGACGGCTTCTTTCATACCGGCATGCCATGAACGGGCGGAAACTTGGGGATAATGAAATTGGTAATAATGCCAAAAGGTAAAAAGGAAAACAATATAAATCGGAATAAATAGAGGTAATTTTTTGAGAACCAAGGAGGTGAAATAAATCAGGGAGGGAAGCATTAGAATTAAACGGGTGGAGTGGGGTGAAAGAGAATCGCGAGTAAGGGCAAAAGGAATGGGAGAGAGAAGGAGCAACCAAAAAAAGAAGGTACCTAATTTGGTTTTTTTACGAAGATAAAAATAGATACCAATGGGAACAAAAAAGAAATCAAGAAAATAGAGCATACCAAAACCACCAAATCCCTGGCGGAGATTGGTGTCTCCGGACAAAAATAGAAAGTTGGCAGAAAAAGAAGAAAAATAGTTGTCAACAAACTTCTCCCAGATTAATTGATATTTATTATGAAGGATGAATGAAAAAAATGGGGTAGGAACGCCGATTTTATTGATATTGTCGGAATAGATATCTTCATAACGAAGAGTGTCGGTGATTTGTTCACGATGAGGTTGGGTGAAAATGCTAATGTAGGAAAACCGAAAACCACCGTTGCCTTTGAAAATATCAATGGCGAGAGGTGTCAAAAGCGTTAAAGTAAAAATGCCAATAATAAACAGGTGTTGTAAGGAGATTTTTTTAATGTCTTTGAACCAGACAATTAACAATAGTAAAAAGACAATTATTAAAAAGAATTTGGCGGTGCTGTAAAAGTACGGCGAAAGACAGAAAAAGAATGAAGATAATAGTAAATGATATATTTTAAGTGAAGAAAAATAACGTTTAAAAAAATAAATACCTAACATTAGGACTAATATCATCCCAGAAACCTCGAAACCGGTTCGGCCATAGTGAATTGACCAGGGTGATATAGATAATAGAAATGAAGCAGATAATGAACGGGTGATTAAAAAGAGAACAACAACACTGAGGATACTGAATAATGATGACGGCAGACGGACAGATAAGATCCAATTGTTGGTAATTTTTTCAAAAAAGGCGATGGAGTAGATGTAAGCGCCGGTTCGGAAGTCGGAAAATGAATGAAATGAAAGAGGAAATTTATTACCGAAATAATCTGTATGGTTTTGATTAAAAATGGCAGCTTGATAACCGGCATCAACTTCATCTGAGAACAAAGCCGGAGGAAGATGGTTAAGTTGATAAAGACGAAGGAAGGCGGTCAGGATCAGAATCAAGAAGAATAGTATTTTTCGAGGCATAGGATAATTAGTCTATTATAAACATAATTTTGGGTATAATTGGATGAATGATTATTATAAGAATTATTTGTTTACTATTATCACCTGCCGTGTGGGCAATACTAAAATATTACCCGACTGTTGGTTGGATGATATTATTATTGGCGGTAAATTTGATTGTTTTTAGAAAAAGAAACGTGGTAATTTATTTAGGAACAGGGTTGATGGTGATTTGGTTGACAAATCAAATATTTTTAAAAAGTAGTTTTCCGATTAAGGAATATTTGTCTACCAAGATTACTGCCAATGAAGTGAACAGAAGATTTGATGAGGAAAGTTATCTTCAGAATAAGGTGGTTTTACCGGGTATTATTAGGAAAATCGGATATAATCGTTATTCATTTATGGCGAAGAATATCATTAAAGGGACAATTGGGGGGATGGATCTTGATAAGATTTTTTTTCAGGAAAAATCACCGATGTTTCTAAACTCGGTGGTGATCTTTCAATGGTGGTGGATATGGCCGTTTATTTTGGGTGTTTTTAGTTTATATAAGCTGACGAATAAACAGGAGTTATTATATTGGACAATATTGGCGGTGGGACAATTTTGGCTGAATGACGGTCCAATATATGTCAGATTGTCAATTTTTATTATGGCTATAAGTATGGTTAATTCGATAGGGCTAATGGTTTTAATAAAAAGGAAATGAAACTTAAAAAGCATTTATATTTATTTTTAGTGATAGCGGTTTTGATAATAAATTTTATTATCAGAATTGTCGGAGTAGAGTCATCACCTAATTCAGTTAATTGGGACGAGGCTTCAATCGGGGTAAACGCCAAATATTTAATGGAGACGGGAAGGGATGAGTTCGGGAATAAACTGCCGATTTATTTAAAATCATTTGGTGACTATAAACCGGCATTATATGCTTATCTGACAATTCCATTTATTAAAATATTCGGATTAAATCAATTTAGCGTCAGATTGGTTTCGGCTATATCCGGAACTTTGGGGTTGTGGGGGCTATTCTGTTTAGGAGGATTATTTGTAAAGAATAAATGGCTGAGACTATGGTGGATAATTATGGCGGGGTTGGGACCACTAAGATTTCATTATTCACGTGTAGCAGTGGAGGCAAATTTGGCTTTAATGTGGTTAACTTGGGGATTGTATTTTTGGTATAAAAAGAGATTTAAATCAGGTTTGATTTTGTTTATTTTGGGGATGATGAGTTATCATAGTGCTCGGATCGTAGTACCGGCATTTATTTTCATGTCGATGTGGAGTCCATTAAATAAAAGGATAGATTTTAAATTGGTAGGATATTTAATAATTTCTTTAGTGTTTTTAGTTTGGTTAACGCTATCTGTCAGTGGCAGTTTAAACCGTTTTGGTAGCGAGTCATTAATGAGGTTGTGGCCTTTTGGCCAAGGAGGTTTTTTAAACCAAATTTATTTTGCCGGTTTTTACTTAACCGGTCATTTATTTAGTTTTATTAATCCAAATAACTGGCTTAATCCAGCGTATGAATGGTTAAATAATTCGGTAACCTATGTGGCTGAATCCGGGTTGTTGGGTATGGGAATGAGTATTTTGGTGTTGATAGGCGTTTTTCAGATTAAAGATATTTTTAAGAAGACTGAGTATCAATATTTAATTTATTGGTTTGGTGTGGCTATGATTCCGGTGGTGATTACCTGGAATTGGTTTTACCCGTTAAGATCGTTAAATGCTTTAATAGTGTTGGAAATATTAGGTTTGATAGGATTGCAAAAAATGGCCCAGATTAAGTTGGTAGTATGGTGTTTGGTTTTTTTTGTCATTTGGGAAGCCGTGTATACAGTTAATAATGAATATAATTACACTAATTTTAAGAATTACCAGGGTTATCAGGCGATGGGAATTAAAGAAATAAGTAATTTAATAAAAGATCGGAAGTATAGTCAAATTATTGTTGATACCAAACAGGAGCATGCCGACATTTTTTATAAATTTTATTTGGGACTTAATAATAAAATTGTGTTTAGGGAAATAGATTGGACGAAAGATTTAGAGATTGGCGAGGCTATTTTGGTATCTGATGAGACAAGTAAAGCCTATATGACTGATAAGTATACTAAAGCAAAAGTACAAATGATAAAATCGCCATTAACCTCTTATTATGCGGCAATGGTGATAGAAACTAATTAAGAGAGACAAAGTTTTTACAAAAGACGGGCAGTGACATTTTATCCGGCGTGAATAGGGAAAAATTGTAGGTTCGAGGGAATTTTGAGGATTGTTGATCCGAACAAAGATTACTATTAAAGATACTGAACATCGGTTGGTTGTCGGAGAGACGATTGAGTGAATAGCTTGTAACATTGGGGTAATTTCTATTAGTTAAGGCGTTTTCAATGATAAGAGTGGTGGTAGAGAAGTCAATAGTGTCTAATTTATTGGTAAATAATATATTTTGATATCGGATCGAATCTTTATTAAGTGAGCTTTGTTGAATATTTTTAAACGTAGATTTATTTAAGGCATTGGAAAAAAATATAAAATTGCGAAACATATTGGTTGGTTCGCGGGTTAAGAAAACTATTGAGTGAGTAGAATTTTGTTGTTCAAAGTTGATAAATTGACTAATTAAACGATTAGAAAAGAAGAAGCCTTCCGGTTGGTAAATCGGGTAAGAAAAGAAGTAGACAAAAGTAAGATTGAGGAAAAGTAATATTTGAAAAATGACAATAAGGTATTTAATGATTTTATTTTTTATTGATGACAGAAGAAAATAAAAACCTGAGGCAACGATGATTAAAAGAAAAGGATATTGGAATGAAGAATGAAAAGCATAAGCGGGAATACTGTCGGATCGAACAGCTTCGGGAATTGGAGATAAAAGGATAAGACCGATTAAAAAATATAATCGTAGTCGGTATTTGGTGAAAAGAAAGAAAGAACCGAGAATAAAAAGAATAATGTCTGTCAGGTAAAAATAACCATGTCGCCAAAGGGAAATGAGGTAAGTCGGGTCCCCTTTTAGAAACAGGACATCGGGAGAAAAGTTATTGAGATACTTAGAAATAAACAAACGAAAATAAACAGTGTAGCGGTTAATAAAAATTGGAGTAAAAATACTTTTAACTGATAATTGACGTTCATTTTCAACCTGAAGAATAATGTTTTGGGAGAATGGGGACCAGAGTTCAGTAGTGCGAATTAAGCCGCCATTATTTTTTAGGCTGAAAATGTAAAAAATAAAAAGAAACAGAGAAAGTAGGGAAATAATAAAATATTGTGAGAAATATTTACGCCTAAATTTGGCGGTAAATAAACAAAAGAGAACTATAGCTGGGACATAGATGACCTTGGTACCAATATAGGTATAAAAAGCAAAAACGGAGGGAATTAATGAGAAAAATAATAAATTACCTTTTAATTTAAGCAGACAATAAAGAGTCAGAAGAAAAAAGAAGATGGCAATGGGAGCATCAAATGAGGTTCGGTTAACAAAGAATAACCAAGGATTGATTGAGGCTATCAGAGCAGTCAGATAGCCTATTTTTGGATTAAATAACTGTGAAGTAATTAAAAATAAAAGATAAATTGAGGCAACACCAAATAAGACATAAGGCAGTCTGGCGGTGAATAAATTTAAAGGAAACGGTCCGATAAATGGGCCTAAGGTGAGAAAAGTAAGCTCTGAGCTGGGTTCACCGGGGATAGTTTTGAGAGATAAAGGAGACCAGTTTTCAGCTAAGTTAGAAAAATTTAAGTAGACCGCTTTGGCGTTGAGAACAAAGTGAAGTTCGTCATTAGTTAAACCATTGGGATAAACATTAAGAAATATAAGACGAATAAATAATGAAAATGCCAGGACAAAGATGATTTTCACAAATAGATTCTAACATTTTGGGTTAATTACGGGATACAATATTGTTGAAGAGATGAAGAAGATAATAATATTAGCTATAGTTGTTTGGGGTTTAATTGCACCGCTGACGTATCATCCGGATACAAAGTTAACATTAGAATATGCAGCTTTGGATAACGGGAAAGTTTGGGATATATACGGGTATCTGAATAAAAATAAATTAGAGATACCTGATTTTCATTATCCACCGGTACATTTTTATTGGCTGAAAGTGAATTATGCGGTTTCAAAGTTTATCGGAGGAAGTGGGTTTGATAATTGGTTAAAAACGAATAGCGGTGAGGCTTTTTTGGATAAGGATGTATTTAAGTTTAATTTAGCGTCTAAAGTACCGTTGTTATTTTTAGGATTAATTACCGGATGGGCAATTTACAAAATTGTTAAAAAGATAACCGGAAAAGAGAGTCGGGCGGGGTTGGCGGCAATAATATGGTATTTTAATCCGGTAACGTTGTATTCTTTGGTAATAATGGGACAAAATGACATTGTAGCCATAGCTCTTTTTGTTATTGGCATGTTGGTATATGAATATGGTTATTTTTCAATATTTTTGTTCGTAATGGCGGCTGGTGTAAAGAGTTATCCGCTTATTTGGGCAGTATTGTTTATTCTAAATTTAGAAAAAATATGGTTTAAAAAGATATTTAAGGTTGGTTTGGTGATGGCTGGATATGGGTTAATATTGTTACCTTGGATAGGAAAGAGTTATTTTGCGGAGGCAGTATTGAATTCGGGGTTAAGTCAGCGAATGATGATTGCCGGTATATCCGTAGGTTTTGAAAAAACTATTTTAGTAATACCTTTAATTTTACTGATATTGTGTTTTAAAAGTCTGCAGAGTAAAGGCGGGCTGATTAAGGCGGTGGAAATAAATTTGGTAGCGTCAATAGTGATTTTAGGATTTTCGCATTTTAATCCCCAGTGGTTGATGTGGGTAATCTTTTTCGGAACTATTTACTGGTCAACAAAAAAAATAGTTCTTCAGGATTTTTGGTTGATATCGTTAGTATTTTTGTCTTGGATAGTGTTAATTTTAAGTTTTGATGATAGGTTTTTAATCTGGGGAATAATCTCGCCGATAAATCCAGGATTAATTAATTTCCCGACTCTGGTTGAATTTATTAAAAATAGGGGCGGATCATTGGTGACAATTGTCGATTTAGCTCAAACATCAATGGCGGCGGTAGCAATTTGGTGGTTGGTGAGTTGTTTTAGGAAATTTAAAAGAGATGTTGGTGAAATTAAATTGGAGATAAAAGATATTTATATTTTTATTCCTTGGTTATTGACAATAGCAGTGGTGATTGTTGTTGGTTATATTAAAACGGATAAGGTAACCGTGGTTGGGGTGTCAAATAAAGAAGAGAAGATTTCTTCTTTAGAAAATCGACAATGGACGTATGAGATTTCGAAAAATACCAGATATATTGAAGTGCCACTTAGTAATGATGGTTTAGGATCAAAAGACGAGTCAGTGGTGGTTATTAAAAATGACAGTAATAATGTTATTTATAAACCATTTTCCGGCTATAATTCAGAAGATAGAGGTTGGCTGAGGATTGATTTGCCGAAAAATTGGATTGATGAGAAATATATTAAGATATCAATGGAGAAGACAAAAATAGTCGACGGTAATTTAACTGCCAGTCTTGACAATCAAAATCGTTGGGCTATTAGGATAATTAGCAGTCAAAGGATAGTGTTGAGTGATTTGGTAACAAAGTTTATTTCAATTTGGTGGTGGTGGGTAGTTTTAGGGGGAATATCAATTTGGTATCTATTAATAAAGAAATAGTCAGAATTACGTTGGTTAATGAGATGAGTCTGATAACCGGTTCAAGGCTAAGGAACGATATTAAGAAGTTGATTTGAGGGAACCACCACCAGTGATAAACATTAAATAAATGGGTTAAGGTGAGGATTATAAAATATTTAATAAACCGTTGATTATAAAAACAAAGGATAAACAGAGGTATAAGGGCGGGAAAAGTATAGCGTTCATGCATTCTGGTCATGAAGGTAAATGTGACTAAAGAAATTTGGACTAAGGCCAGGATAAGATTTTTAAGTGAATAATGTCGATAGAGACGGATAGAGATATACAGGTAAAGAAAAGCAGAAATTATTAAGGATAAGCCGCGGACAGAAATTAGATTGAAAATAATAGTTTCGTCAAGTTTGGGGACCAGACCATAAAATAATGCCCAGAAATTCATAGCATTGGAAGTTATTTGAGGCATGACTCCGGGTAATATTTTTTGTGTCATTAAGCCGAAGAACCAAACGAAGGGATTGGTGATAGCGAAAGGACGGCTGATTAAATAAATTAAAAATAAAATAATTGCCAACATCGTAAATATATTTTTTAGGTTGAGACGGTTTTTAAAAAAGATAATCAGAATTAATGGTGACCAGATTATCAGGGACGGTTTAAACATGACCGACGAAAAGAAAAACAAAGTGAAATACAAATATTTTTTTTGAAAAAGAAAATAGATAGAAAGAAGACCTAAAAGATTAATCAAGCTATCTCCGCTACCCCAAACGGCACTATTGTAGATAAGGGGTAAATATAGAGCCAGTAAAATAGCGGCAAATTTATTGTGTAAGAATTTATATACTAGATATATTAAGGTAATATCGGTAAGAACAAAGGGAAATTTGATTAAAAATTGATTGCCATTTAGGAAGTACCAGGTCATAAAATTAGATGGGAAAAGAGGAATGTGGGTATTTAAAAACCAAAGGATTTGATAGAAAAATAGATATGTTTGGCGGATAATGAAGGAGTAATCAATTAAAAGCATTGGTTGATCGGGGTGATTGTAACCGCCAAAATTTAACCAATCATAGTAACCACGCCAGGTAAATTCAGAGGCAAACTTCCCCCACCAATAAATGGTGGTTACATCTCCGTGATAAATAAGGGGTAAAAGAATTACTCTAACGATAAAGGCTAGGAGTAATATTTTGAAAAGACTTATTTTAGAGACAAAAGTTTGTGCCACTTTTGGCCAGACCATATGATGAAATTAATTAGATAATGTATTAAGACACCGTGATATTTAATGCTGCCGGCAACCAAATGTTGATAACCGGTATTTTTACCCGGTAGTAAATTGACACTGGTGCCGTGGCGATGAATAAAACGACAATCGGGAAAATAATATATTTCTAAATCAAGAGAACGAACCCGACGACAAAAATCCATATCCTCATAGTAAAAAAAATATTTTTCATTCCAACCCTTAACTTTATGAAAAATTTCTTTTCTAATTAAAACAGCACCTCCGGAAATAGAATGGACAGATGATTGGTTTGTTTGAAAATATTTACTAAAAGTTTTTTGATTGAACCAAAATTCTTTAAGAGCATTAATAGCTGTTTGAGACGGAAATATTGAACCTTGAGGTGATAGATCGAGATTTAGAAATTGTGGTCCGATAAGGCCGATCTTTGGATTATTTTTTAAATAACTTAACATCTTATCAAGACCAGAAACGTATTCCATGTCGGAATTTAAAAAAAGATAATACTTTCCTGAAGTTATTTTGGCGCCTAAATTATTACCTTTGGAGAAACCCAGGTTTGAACCGGTGTTTAGGTATTTAACTGATTTGTAATCGGCAAACAGAGCTTTGGTGTTGTCTGTTGAACCATTGTCGACGACAATAATTTCGTACCGAATATTTTTGATGTTTTTTAAAAGCGAATCAACACATTTTTTAGTAATTTTGGATGTATTCCACGTTAAGATAATAATACTCAAATCAATCATTTTATTTAAATAAATTAAAAATTTCCCTATCGGTTAATTTGGGAAAAACTATCGGAGATTTGGCTGATTTTATTTGGCGGTGAGCGGCGAGAACAATTTTAAGATAGTTAGGGCCAGTTAAAATACGACTTAAAATGATTAATTTGTTTTCAAACAGCATTTTGGAATCGGTGATATTCCGCCAAACAGAGAGTAGGCGATTTCTTTCTTTAACGTAGTCCAAAAAACGTTTAGAAAATTTTGAATTGGTACCTTCATGTTGGTGGTCGACTTTTGATTTTGGTTCCCAAAGACATTGATAGCCTGATTTCCAGGCACGATAGCCGAGATCAAGGTCTTCAGAATAAAATGGCGAATAAACTTCGTCAAAACCCCCGAGTTTTTGAAAGATATCTTTGCGAATAATACAACTACCACCACTAATCCAGCCGGATATGTGGGTTGAGGTTGAATAACCCGGGGATGTTTGAAGATAACCGTTTTTCCAAAAGATTTGACCATAGTTTTCGTGGTTGATTTCGGCAAAGCCAACTCCAAAAACTAAAGGGTTTTTGAAATGAAGAAGACTGGGTTGAATGTAACCCGGTAATGGAGAGATATCACTATTGAGTAAGACTACCAAATCACCTTTGGCCATTTTAACAGCATCATTACTGTTTTTACCGAATCTTACATTAGTTTTGTGTTTTAATAATTTTAATTTCGGGTAATTTAGCATTATTTCTTTGACATATTCGAAACTACCATCCTCAGAAGCATCGTCGGCGACAATTATTTCGTCAGCAATATCTGAAGAGGTGATAATATCCGGAAGATGTTTTTTGAGTAGTTTAACGGTGTTAAAACTGGTGACAATAACAGAAATTTTCATATTTTAGGAAAATAATTTTAAAAAATGACGGCTGAATTCTGCTTTAGAAAATAGAGAAACTGATTGTACGGCGTTTCGGGAAAATTTAGAATACATTTCCGGAGAAGTGATTAACAAATTGGTTTTGGAGACCAAGTCATCGATATCTTTCCAAAGAAAACCGTTTTGATTATCGGTGACAATTTCAGGTAATCCACCGCGATTAACCACTAAGGGTACTGCGCCTGAGGCCATGGCTTCAACAACAGCGATACCAAAGTGTTCAGTTTCTTCAGGATGAAGATTTTGATCAACTCCGTAACCGGCGGCATGCCAATAAATTTTTGAATGGGAATAAAGGGTTCTTAGATCAGAAAATGGCGGATTTACGATAAATTCGACCGGTAGATTTTTAGCTAATGATTTTAGATATTGCAGGTAATTATTTTTATTGGGAGTTTCGAGACTACCACCAGCCAATATTAATTTCCATTTGGGGTTAGTTTTGGATAGTTTTGAAAAAGCATTGATTAAAATATCCTGCCTTTTGGCATTTAAAACATTATCAAAACGGCCAACTGAAAGAATGGTATTTGTCTGGTCAGATTTTGAAAACTTATTAATGTCTACCGGCGGATAAATTACTATACTGCGTTTGTTGTAAAGTTGATCGATAATTTTGGCGGTAAACTTAGAATTACAAACAATTTCTTTAAAAAATTTTATTTTTAAAAAATTTAATATTTTGTCTCTCGCCGTCAGATTAAGGTTAAAAGGGACCTGGGCGTGGAGAAGATTGTGTTTAGAAAAAAGTAACGGTAAACTGCCGTCACTTAGATAAAAAAATAGATCATAATTCCTGGTAGTTTGAAAATTAGTGGTGAATTTTTTGATTTTTTTAAAAAAAGAAACTCTTGTTTGAAAATTTTTAGCCATCTTGCTTAAAACTTCATTATCTTCAATCAGGTCAATGTTTTTTGGTGTCAGACCGAAAATATCAGGAACAAAGTTTAAACCGTCAAGCTCAAGAGAGAATCGATCTTTAGCTTTGGCAAGAAGAGACTGGTCACCGTTCCAAAACAGATCAACTTGGTAACCATTTTTTAGGAGAATTTCAGCGACTGTTAAAATGTAGCGTTCACCGCCACCAAGAGTATCGAGATAGGGATCGTAAATTCCAGCTTTCATTGCCAGCTACCTTTACCGAAACGGAATAAATAAAAATCGATGATACCTTTTTTTTGCCAGATTGATGATGAAGTAAAAAATATTCTGACAGAGTCGCGGAAAAGAGCAAGCTTGGTTCTAAAAGAAGCGTAGCTAAAACCAAAAATCAGTCTGTTTCTGGTTAAAAAATAATCATGTAGAGATCCTCCGGCGGAAGAAGAACCGGAATTAAGATGCCAAATAATTGATTGCGGGACAAAAGCAAAATTAAATTTTTTAAGCCGAGCCCGAACACAAAAATCGGCATCTTCAAGATAAAGGTAGTAGCGATTGTCGAAGCCGTCAAGTTTAGAGAGTAGCTGATGGGAAAAAAGAAGACAGCAGCCGGTAAGATAATCAGGATTTAAAAGCGGTGTGTCATATTGACCGACATCAATTTCATCGATGCCACGGTGAGAACAGTAAACATTTTTCCAATCAATCTTACCTCCGGCAAACCAAATAACTTTTCCTAAATCTTTAGGAGAGTAAAGTTCTTTTCGGTATTCGTAATTTTTAGCAAAATAGATTTTGGGTCCAACCAAAGAAACACTTGGGTTCTTTTTTAAATACGAGTGGAGTATATCTAAAAAATCAGATTTTACTTCGACGTCATTATTGATCAGTAAATAATGGTTATATTTCTTAATTTTGGCTATTTTAAGGACATAATTGTTACCTCCAACAAACCCGAGATTATCATGAGTTCTAAGAAGAGTAAATTGTTTTTTGTTTAAATATAGTTCTTGAAATTGTGAATATGAATTATCAGTTGAACCATTATCGAGAAGATAAATGTGATAGTTAAATCCCCGATGGGAAATTTTTTGAAGAGAATCGATAGTAAGTTTGGTTATTTTAGGTTGGTTCCAGTTTAGGATGATAATTGCAATTTGATCCATTATTTAATAGTTTTTAGTTAAACGGTTGAAAATCTGTCTAATTCTAATAAAAAGAATTTTTATGGGGTTGTGACTATATTCATTTCGAAAATATCGGCCAAACCAATAGCCATATTCATAGACGGATTCCTGACTACCGGAGACAAAGGATTCTTTGACCAAGGTTTTTTCCGTGGCACCATATTTTTCCCAGAGACGGATGTAGATTAATAATATCGAAAATGCTTGTAGTAGTGAAAATATTAACCCATGAAGACCGTCTTTGTAGCCTTCGGCAGCAAAAAATCGACTATTAAATTCTTGAGTCGGTTTTAAAAGTAGATCGGAAAGTTTCAATTTGTATTTTTGAGTTTTCAATTCGTCGGCCTGAACTCCTGAATAACGAATAGCCCGGTAGATGAAATCAGTAACGGAGGGGTAGTTGCGATGGCGTATGGCTAATTTATCGGAATCAAGTAAGGTCAAGCCGTTGCCTTTAGTAGAAGGTTGACTATGAATAGCCCGATTCCAATTGACACTACCGCTTTTAAAAAAACGAATGAGATAATCCGGCCACATGTTGGAATGACGGAGCCATTTTCCAAAGACGTGGTTCATTCGGGGAATTTTAACAAAATCAACGTCGGTTCTGGATGTTACTGACAGTAATTCTTTCTTTAGAGATTTTGAGAGATATTCGTCAGGATCAAGTAGTAGAATCCACTTACCGGTAGCTTTAGAAAGGCCGGTATTGCGGGCGTGTTCAACAACTTTCGCGGGTTTGATGGTAATAACTTTAGCACCGTATTTTAGAGCTACTTTGGCGCTGTCATCAGTTGAAGACATATCGGTGACAACTATTTCATTGGCAAAACCGAAGACTGATTTAAGGCAACGATCGAGATTTTCAGCTTCATTACGAACATTCAGGACAACTGAAATTAAGGTGGATTTAGGCATAGTTATAGTTTATCATCGATTAACATGATAGATGACAGTATCCGGTGAATTGTAAATTTGGGTTAAATAGAGATTGGTAATATCAAGGTTGGTTTTGGGTATTTGGAGACCGGTAAGATAGATATAATCAATAAGATTATTTACCAGGAATCCCCTATCCTCATAAATACTATTCTGATTAAAAAATTTTTGAGAATCAAGCAGTCTGGTTTGCCATAAATAGCCTGAGTTATTTAAATTCATTTCATCTGCTAAGAAAGTATATTGTTTAGTGTAGGCACTAATATAAGCATTGGTTTCATAACTGTATAAAGGTATAGGGGTAGATTTAAATGAATCTTTGAGATGGGCATCATAAGGATAGGTTAAGACAAGGCCTTTCGGTTGGTTATTCAGAAACTGTAAAGCAGTTAGTTCGGCTGAAGGAATGGCAGCCGGCGGAGGATTACCTAAAAAGCCACGATAAGTATCCAGATTTCCGAGAATCGAAGTAATAATAAAGACTAAAATAAAAGTATTTAATAATTTTGGTTTTAAATTGGAAAGATACAGGGCAGATAATAAATTTAATAGAAAAAGTGAATAATAAATAAATTGGATAGTATTCCAGGGTGTGCCTTTTTGGATAACTAATAAAGGTATAATGGAGAGAATCGTCAGAGAAAGGAAAATGTTGGTAATAAGCGGTGTTTTTGTTTTACATAGGTTTAGAAAACCAACAATTCTAAGGCCAAAATTACCAATAAAAAAGATTAAGGTGCTGATAATTAAAATCGGGTAAAGTTTAAAATTACCGGACAGACTGTAAGTGCTAATAGCTGATGAGAGTCTGGGAAAAAATAATTTATCCGGTGAATTGAAAAGATTTTTGACAAACCATAATGGAGAAAATTCCAATAGTGAAGTCGATAAAGTATTGTATTGAAAAAAGAGGGTCAGTGTAAAAGGAAGTGAAATTAATAAATAGATTAAAGGACGATATTTTTTTTGTGATAGTGAAAATAAAGAGTAGAATCCCCAGATTAAATATCCGGCAATTCCACCATAAATTTTAGTTATCGGCAAAAGACATAACAACAAAATAGTGATAATAGTGTTTTTTTGATAGAGAATAAACAAAATCAATATTTCGATAAAAATTAAAGAAAGAACCAGGGGCGGATTGGTTTGGAAAGAAGCAGATTGCATTGACCAAAATATTGATTCACCGGCCAATTTTCCTTGGGTGATTAGGGTGTAAATCCAGCCAAATGATCCAGAAATTAGATTAAAGAGAACAAACAAAATACCACCGATATATTTATGGGAAATTTTTTGACCAATAAGGAAAGAAAATAATAAATATATAAAAGAGGTGCTGATGGGAATTATTTGAAATACCAATAGTGGTGTTGAAATAGAGGTAAGCTGATGAATATAAAAAACCAGAAGATCGTAAAAGGGATGGTAATTTTGGAGTTGTTGGCCTGAAAATGAGGCTAGAGGAATATCGCCCCAATTTTTTATATGATTTATAAGTTCAAGATGCCAGATCATATCGTGTCCGGATGGCCCCCAGAAGCCAATACCAAAACTATAATTCAGACCACTTCGGATTAAAGGTAAAGAGAAAATTATGGAACCAAGTATTAGGCCAATGGCCAGAGTTATTTTTTGAATATGAGACATTTTATTTCTTGATAAAACCAAATGATATCAGATCGGGAAAATATAAGGTGAAAAATCAGGTAGGTAATTGATCCGACAAATATTTTTAAGATAATATTTGATAGCGGTTGAAGGTTTAGAGCTGAAATGGGCAAAAGAAAAAGGATCATTAAAGCGGAAGCAATTACTGGCCGGCTAATTGCTAAAAAGACATTTAAGCCAAATATCTTTTGGGCTAAAAACCAAACTATGAAAGAACTGAAACCGACAATCAGAGCAGCAACGGCAGTGCCTTGATAGCCAAATTTTAAACTCAATATTGGATAAAAAATCCAGGTTAAGGCTGTCCACATTAACATTAATTTGGTGGTGATGGTGATTTTACCGACGGCGTTAAAAGCATTGGTAATAGGGGTGGTAATGGCGGCAATTGAAGCGTTAGCAGCGAAAAAATACAATGGAAAAACAGCCGGTAACCATTTACCATACTTGGGAATAAGATTAATTATATCAGGGGCAATAAAAACAATGCCGACAAGCATTGGAGTAACGGTTAGGGCGACGAAAAACAAACTTCGAGAAAGTGATCGGCGGATTAGATCTGGATTGTGCTGTAGTCGGGCAAAAGTAGGAAAAGTTATTTTCATGATGGCATCCATAAAACTTAGTGGTATGCGAGGTCCTTTTTGAGCCCAAGCCAGGATGCCAAAACTTTCTCGACCAATAATGGAGGCAACTAAAAGACTGGATAGTCGATCTTTAGCAACAGCAATAAATGAGTTTAACTGAAAGGGAATTCCGAATTTAAAAAGTTTTATAGCTGATTGTTTAGAAAACTTAAATCCAATTGGCCAGGGGCTAACTCTATAGATCATAATTAAACCCACGGTACTCCGAATAAAGGTGGCGATGGCATAGGAAAAAACACCAAAACCCAGGTAGGCAAAAACAACCGCAAAGGTATAAAATAAAAAGTTTTCGGTTACATCAATGGTAGATATTATTTTGAAATTCAGTTTTCTTTCTAATTGGACTGAGGGAATTGTTTTAAGAGAGGCGGCGACAAAAGAAAAGCAGAGCGAAACAAATATCCAAAATTCTTTATTGGTGTAACTATGACTCTGGGAGACGGATGAATAGACCAATGAGGCAATAATCAGGGCTGAGAAAACTAGCAATTGCTGGATGACAAAGGTAGTTTGAAGTTCAGATTTTTTTATAGGTGTTTTTTGTTGGATTAGAGCTGAAGCGAGCCCGACATCAGAAAAATAACCTAAAATACTGACAGACTCTGCGACAATGGCAAACAAACCGACTTCACCGGCACCAAGAAGAAGGGTTAAAAGGAAAAAACCTAATGTCGAAATGGCTTGGATGCCAAAATTACGGATAGTTAAAAATATTACACTAGAGGTAGTTTTAGTTTTTATTGCCTGAATGTCGATTTCTTGATCCATAGAAGATATATTAATAAGGAAGAAACTATAAACCAGCTAAATAGTGAAAGATAATTGGAAAATGTTCTAATCGGAGTATTGGTCAGCTTTAAATACAGCTGATGTTCACCCGGGGAAAGGTTAACTGTAATTCGGCCTAAATACGGTTCAATCTGATAATCAATAGATTTACCAAAATCGGATAATTTAAAACCGGGAAAGGCAAGTACGGGCAAGGTAATAGTAGCAGCTGAAGGAAGGTTGATGTTTAAAAATAACCAATCAGTTCCTTTTTTAGCATTATTTAGGACATATTTTACATCCGGGCTGGCGGTTTCAATATATTCTTGGGCCGGGTATTTGGCAGCTGTTGAGGCAGTTTTGGGAAGATAGTCGTAGATACCGCTGGTAATCTGATTGTTCCAAGCTAAACCTTGAAATTTTTGTTGATCGGACAAAGGTCCGGAAGTGATGGGGTAAAATTTTTGGTAATTTATCAAAACGACGGTAACGGAGATAAGTAAATAGACAGAATAACGGATTTTTTTTTGATTAATTAATTTAAAAAGAATAAAAGGAATAAAAATCACCGCAGCTGAGAAAAAGAAGCCAGATAAACTTAGAAAACGCCAAGGAAATTGAATTTTTGGTAAAAGAGGTATCAGACGCCAGATAAATGAAGAACGTTCATGAGTCAGAAAAGCACTGAATAAACCAAATGAAAAAAGAAGAAATAGAGGAAGGAAGGGTGTAAGTTTGATTTTCTTTTTAAAGTATAAGATAACTATAAAAATAATACCTATTATTGGTAAGATCCAGTGGAGATAACCAATTGAAAATGATAGTTGATCAGCGGGACCCCAAATTGACGGTCCATCACTCCAAACATTACTGATAAATAGTTGAAAAACGGAAACAAAGTGGACGGTATAGTTGTAATATCCTTGGAACATACTTTCAATTTGAACATATCGACTTTCAAAGAGAACAGGGAGAGTAAAAAAAGCAGAAAGGGAAATTGCCAGCAGACCGCTGACGGAAAGTTTTAGAAAAAGAGGCAATATTTTATTAAATTTAAATTTAAATTTCTGATATGACCAAAAGAGTATCCAGATTAACAAAAAGGGACTGATTACCAGTGCCATAGGGTTGTGTGAAAGTAGAATTAAACAAAAGGAGACGGATAAACCAAGTAAATCCTGAAGCTGAGTTTTTTTGATAAAACGGTATGAAAAAAGAAAAATTAAGGGAAAAAAGACCGTAGCCCAGGCTTCATTCATAGCTCCCCGGATATAAACATTAACTGCATGATAAGGAACGTAGGTGTAGAACAGGGCGCCAAGAAGAGCACCAAACGGACCAACCAGTTCAAGTCCAAGAAGATACATAAATCCGGCTGAAAGAAAAATTTGGAGGTGGGCAGTTAATTTTACTGTTGAAACAAAAGATAAATCCAAGAGACGGATTGGTTGCCCAATAAGATAGGGCAAGGGCGGGTAAAAATTAAATAAAGGATAGCCATAACCATAGCCAAGATCCGGTGTCCAACGGCAAGGAATCTGACCGTCCTGAAAACATTTTTCCATTTCCAATTGACGAATCATTTGCATATCATCGTGCATATTCCAATAGATACCGGGTTTTAGGAAAAAATAGAAAGAAGGAATGATGAGAATAAACAAAACCACAGGAATAAGCAGACGGCTCTGAAGGATTTTTTGGAGCATAATTGATTTTACCTTAAACGGTATAGTTGAAGGGTATCAGATCCCGGTTTTGGGTATGATTTAACTAACTCCAGACGATCGGTTTCTGTTGAGAGTAATTTATTTCTGCTTTGGTTAATCAAAAGATAAACTTCATCGCCGTAAAGCCGGGCATCAAGTAATTTTTCAGGTATTTTATTTATACCGATGCCAATACCAAAAACTGTCAAGTTTTTTAAACTATCGGTGTAAATTTGAAGGCCATCGGGTAAGGTGCCAAAATACCCTTCAGTACCAATAATAATGTTGTGGGATTTTGATTCAGAAATAAGATAATCAGCAGCCGGTTTTATTCCCCAACCTGAGGTCCAATCAGACAAATAGCCAGTGTCAGTAGGAGGTAAAGTTACTTTAAAGGCATTGGCTGACAAATTGTAAATTGAAAATATATTAAATAGTGAAAAAAATAGAACAATTAAATAGGAATATTTGGGACTGATTTTGTTGATAAAAAACGACATTAATAAAATTAAGGGAGGAATGGTGAAGAGGATGTAGCGGGCAGTAAACACTTTTGAAATGCCGGCATTGGCCAGCAGTGGTAATAGCCACCAGAGGAAAATTATCGGTAAAATTTTATTTTTAAACAATATCCGACGGAACAAAACTAAGCCAACTAAAAAGATAATCATGATGGGTAAAGAAATATAGTTTTGATAAATGGCAGTGATATCCTTAAGGTGAGGAATTAACGGATCGAGAGGGTGTTTCAGTATTTCACTTAAGGGCCAGATGTAATCTAGGTTACGGAGGGCAATCTGGTGAAATTGGGGGCCGAGACGGAGAATATTGTAAATAATAAAGGCGATAAAGGCGGCGATTAGGGGTAAATGAATTTTTTTGATATTGGAAAATTGATAAAGAAGAAAAGTTAACAATGAAAGGACAACAAAATAAATAGCCGGAGACTTGGTTAACCAGGCTAATCCCAGCGAAAAACCAAGGATTAGCGATAAATCGAGTCTGGGATATTTGGCTAATAAGAAAGCTAAAAACAATGAGAGTAGGCCAAAAAAAGAAAGTAAATTATCAGCTAAGGCCATTCGGTCAAAAAAGAAAGTAAATGGTAAAGTAAGGTATAAAATTGCGGTAACCACAGCCGTGGCTAAATTAAAGAAGGCGACGGCAAATAAAAAAAGGATAATTAAAGTACCGGCGCCGGCAAAAACTGAGATTAGCCGACCGGCAACAAGTGGATCGCTAATAAATTTTAGATCAATGGAATTTAACCACATAAATAATGGTTGTTTACCGTCAGTAAGGGGAATAAACCGAAGCGAATCAACATTCTTAATCAATTGAGCCCAACGGATGTAAATGGCTTCGTCACAGAAGACGGGAATTTGAGTTAAATTTTGAAGTCGACTAAAAAGGTAAATAACTAGCAATGGAATCAACCAGAAAATTGTCTTAGGATTTAGGTTCTTGATCATATACCCCTTTAAAGTTGTTGATTAAAACTCTTTTAATTTCATTGATCATCTGGATAGATTCTTTTTTATAACGGGCGTCGGCATCACCCTTGGTAATACTGGTATCCTCATTTTTCCAAGAAACTTCAACTTCTTTAGTTTTATAGCCCCATTTGTGGGCCATGAATAATAATTCCACGTCAAAAGCAGACACTCGCCAGCCTTGGTTACCTGAAGTATCTTTAAAAAATTGAAGTCGAGGAAAAAGTTTTTTAGCCACTTCGGTTTTAATCATTTTAAAACCACATTGAGTATCAATAATATTAGGCAGAAAGACGAGACGACGAAGAAATAAAAAAACCGGACCACCAATTTTTCGAAGTAAACTATAACCTTCACGATGAAGACCACGGGAACCAATAATGACATCATAGTCCGGATAAAAAGGCAGGAGTTTGAGAATTTCTTTTAATGGTGTTGATTGATCCATATCGGTAAATAAAACTAACGGATACTTCGCTTCTTTGATTCCACCCCAGACGGCTGATGGTTTTCCGCCATGGGGAAGGTTGATAACATGAAAACCCTGATGATTTTGAGTAAATGTTTGAACCATCTTTAGACTATTGTCGGTTGATTCGTCGTTACAAATGAGAACCTCCCAGGTTAATTTTTGATTTTTTAAAAAAATGTTGATTTCATCCAAGACTCCCCTTTTCAGATTATTTTCTTCGTTATAGCAAGGAATAACAATACTTATTTTAGTCATCTAGAAGATTATAAGTGTTATCGCCGCTTAATGAAAGCGAGGATAAACCAAAGGATAGTAGAAAAAAGTGAAAGCAGGTTAAAGAAACGCTGGGTTGGAGTCGAAATATAATGCCAATTAAAATTAGACGTTGAAGTATTACCTGAAGATAGGCATACATAGCCGGAGCAATCGTAATAATTAACCGGGAGGTTGTTAACGGTGATAGCGTAGGCATGGGGATAGTAGGTTAGTTGGTGACTGTTGAGATAACAACTTTTTAAGGCATTAATAGGAAGTAATTCGTCAGCGATAGTGGTAGAGCCGATTCTGGTAAAATCGGGTAAGTTAGGATTGGAGACAACCTGAATATGGTGGCGATTAGTGATGATCGAACCAAAGATCAAAAAAAGCAGAAGTAATAGACGATACTGAGAAGACAATGATTTAAGGATGATTGATGCCAAAATGGCAGTGATAAAAACACATAATCCAAGAAGACGCCAGGGATATTGAAGTTGCTGAAGTAGGGGTATTTTTTCCCAAAAATATTGTGATGAAGGTAAGATTAAAAATAAGCAGAAGATTAATGGAATTACTAAAAATAATAGACGACGGTAAAAGATACTTAACGTAAGTGATAAGAATAGAATGAACCACTGAACATAGCCAAATTTAAAAGACATGCCGTCAGCTGGTCCGGTTTGGGAATAACCAAAACCCCAGGGAGAAAAAAACAATTGACTAAGAGTGGGAAAATGTTGTTGATAATCGGCAGCAACATTGCTACCTAATTTGACAAGGTTTTTTTCTATTATGGCTGGTCCAAGAAAAAAACCAGAAGAAAGAAAAGCCAAACAGAGTGTTAATACAAGAAAGTAATCAATTTTTTTAGATTTAATAAATTGATAGCCGGTGAAAATTATAATCAGAGGTAAAGTAACTAATACAGTGGTATTGTGTGATAAAAAGTATAGTATCAGGCTGATATAAAGTAGCAGATATTTTGATTTGTGGATAGAAAGAAGGATCAGAGGCAGAAGGCTATAGGTTAGTATCTCGGGGTTACCACGAACGTAAATCAAAGACAAATAATAAGGATTGAGAGCAAATAAAGTGGCGCCGGCTAGGCTACTTAAACGTGATTTTAAAAGAGAGTAGAGTAAAAAATAGAGAGAAATAGTTCCAAGAAGATAGAATATGGAATAAATTAATTTAAAGCTTAAAATAAGATTTAAATTAAATAAACTGAAAAACCAAAATAAATAATACATTAGGGGATAGAAAAAATTGAACACCGGTAAACCGCAACCGTAGTTTAACAATGAGGACCAGCGGAGGGGAAATTGACCAAGTTTTAAGGCTTCAATGGCAGCAAAACCACGTTGTAAATGAAAATCACCATCATGGCTTTGCCAATAATTAGCTTTAAACAGTAATGAGAACAAGGCCCAAAAAATGATGACCATTAGGATAAACAGTGGTAATCGGTGTTTCATAAATTTACTGAATAATCTGTGGAAGAATAAGGCTAATATTACCAAATGTCGGGAAAGAATTTCTTTTGGGAATAACAAACTGAACCATGGGGCGGAGAGGGTCTAACGAACGGTTGATTTTGTAGTAGTTTATTAAATAATCAAAACCGTTATTTTCACCCAAAGGAGTTTCGTAAGAAATAAATACAGGATTGTCTTTTAAAATTGATTTAGCTGTTTTGACGATGTTATTTTTATAAAAGAGTGAAGATGGATTGGTCTTTAGGGAAACAAATGAGTTTATGGAAATCGCAATTAAAATAAGACCGATGAAGTATGGGCTAATCTTCAGCCGAGAAATAAAATGAGCCAAAAATAGAATAATAATGGGTAAAAGATAGTTAAAATAATATTCCGATGGACGTTGCCCATAGAGGGCGAAGGCTATCGGTGTAATGAATATAATTAGGGTGGCGGGAAGAAAATATTTTTGATGACGATTAACGTATCCATATATTATTAAGACAAACCAGAACAATATCGAAAATATAATATTATCAATGCCACTAATCTGCTTAACAAAATTTACCCAAACAGGTAAAAAAGCGGTTAAAGAATGGGTAGTGTTGGGGGAAGAAAAGAAAAAATTCTGAAATAGATTAAAGTTTAGCCACTGATGACGAAGATCAAAAATAAGTAGAGGGGCAAAGGTAAGGCCGAAACCTATAAATAACCAGATTAATTTAAGAATGGAGCGAGGATATCGAATTATCAAGTAAGCTAGAACAAAGATTAGATAGAACAAACTTTGAAAGTGAAAATGGAAAAACAAGCCGAGTATCACACCTAATATGAGGAAATTTTTTGAAAGGGGTTTGAATCGAGATAAAAAGAAAAGAATGATGAAAAAACCAAATGGGATCAAACATGGATTCCAGGCAATTCTGTCCTGGGTAATGGTTAACGGTAAAACTGCCCAAATAGACAGAAAGATGACAGCCGTTTTGAAATTAATAATTTTATTTAAAGCAATAAAAGCTAAGCTAAAAAATATTAGAGAAAAGAAAACTAGAAAGTAGATGATGGCGTAAGGATGAAGTCCTGATAAAACGTAAAACGGCGTCAGGAGGTAAAAGAAATACGGTCCCAAGAAAAAACCATGATCACCAACTACCCGAGGACCAATTAAAGGAAAAACGTGATTGGTAATTATTTTTGAAACAACGGTGGCATCTCTTTCCTGATCCCAAGCAAAATTAATAGTTTGAGGCAAAAGCCAAATTCTTAGAATGAGAAAAATTGTCAAGACCAGCAGTAGCAGAACCGGTTTAGAAAATTTAATTTTTAGTATGGACCAATTTAAATATTTTAATTCCATTTATATCCCATTGAGATTCAATTTTGGCCCAACCAAAAGCAGCCACAGCCCATTCGGGATTGTTAATCGGACTACAGTCGATTTGGAATGGTTCACAGACAACAAAAAGTTGATCGGTGATTTTATTTTGGAGCAACTCAACCGGGGCGTTAATTTCACTAAATAAGTAACGGTAACCAGGATCGTAATTCATTTTGGCTAGTAAAGCAAAATTGAAAGGCTGACCGTTTGAGGCAACAACAATGGAATCATCAATAGCTTGGGTTGTAGCCAGTTGGCGAGGAGCAGGCCAGCGGAAAGGGTTTTCTAATAGCGAAAAAATGGTTAGAACTACCACTGAAAATATCATTAAATATTTAGGCAGATATGACAAAACATAAGCAAAAAGAATAAAAACAGCCGGGAAGATAATGCCAAAATAATGGTCGTAAATGTGCTGTTTATATAAAGCTAAACCAACTAGACCGGTAAAATACCAGAGAAGAATGAAAAGAAAATTGAGATTATATTTTTTAGTTTTATATTGACGATACAAAACAAAGATCAGAAGTAGAGCAAATAAAGCCGAAACAATATAGCCAAAGGTAATGTTTTTGCCGGAAAGAAGACTGGTGTTTACTTGGTTAAAGAGAGGGATCAAACCGGGTATGGCTTTGTAGGCTTTTAAGTTGACGGTGGTTTCGCGCTGGGAAAAAAAAGTTATGATGGCGTTGATATTTTGACCATGGTGTTTGATGTCGAATAGTATCTGGGGGGTTAACGAGAGGATAAAAATAAAAATAGCGATAAATAATGTTTTTAGTGAGGATTTGTGGAATAGCCAGATAATAAAACCTACGGGTAACAGAGCTAAGGCTAAAAAATGGGAGTTAATGGCAAAAATAAAAGCAATAGAAGCAAAAATCGGCTTTTTAATAAGAAGAAAATAGATAAACAGAAGAGCAAATAGCGGCATAACATTGGGATTCCAGGAGAAATTACTGTATTTAATGACTATCGGAGACAGGGCATAGAGAAAGGAGGCGATAGCAGCAGTTTTCGGGTTAAACCAAAGGCGACAGAGTTTAAAAATAAGATAAACGGTTAAAACGCCTAATATTGCGATGACAATTGAGGGCCCAACAGGATTAAAATTGGCAAGAAGTAACCCGGGAGCAACGATAAAATAATAATAGAAAGGACCAGTATACATATTTCCAATACTTGTTTGGGGGCCGATGAAAAATAGATTACCGTTTTTGAGAAAATCACGGACAATGACCACGTCGCGACCCTGATCACCCAAAAATTCCATGTAATCGGAAATCCGGTAAAGTCGAAAAAAAGCTGCTATCAGTAAAATAACAATAATAAGCCAGTTTTTCTTGATAATATTGATCACTTGGAAAAGTTTAATTTAAACCAGAGACGGAATAAGTCTTTAAACCCAGCCAAGACAACATTTAGCTTGGTACCGGTAGCTTCACCGTAGACACGGGGGTAGTGGTGAACACCGACTTCCACGATCTTAAAACCTGATTTTTTAGCTTTAATTAGAAATTCAGAAGAAATGAACGGTCCCCTTTCAGCTTGAAGTTTGGGGATAGTATCTACTACTTTTTTACTGATCAGCTTAAAACCACAGTCTATATCTTTAACTTTTAGGCCGAAGAGAATAAAAACGGCTAATTGCCAAAGTTTGGTGCCCCATATTCGATAGAAAGGGACTTTTCGACCAAGATAGTAGCCGATAACTAGATCAGCTTTAGTCTTGTGTTGGGTGTTAAACAGGACTTTGATATCGTTGAAATCGAATTGTCCATCGCCATCAGTAAAGGCAATCCAGCGGTACTTAGCGGTGTAAAGGCCACTTTTGAGGGCAGCCCCATAACCACGATTGGGGTTATGGGTCACTATTTTGACGTTTTGGGGATAGTTTTTGGCAATTTTAGCTATGACCTCAGCTGTTTTATCTTTCGAACCATCATCTATGAGTATTATTTCCCAATTATGGGCAATATCTTTGATTATGGGCAGGGCGGTGTTGAAGGTTTGGGTAATGTTTTTTTCTTCGTTGTAGCAAGGGAAAAAGACTGACAGTTCTGGGGTTAATTTAGGGCTCATCATGTCAGTATAGCAAGAGAGGGTTGATTTATAAATAATATAGGGTATAATATCCTGTAATTTTAATTATACAAACTTATGTTAAAAACTACTTTAACTTCAATTCTGATCGCCTCTCTCTGGGGAGCTTTGTGCTTCTTCCCAGGTAAGGTTCAAGCTCAATATTACAGCCAGGGTGGTAATAAGTTTAACGTAACTATTGATAAAAAGATAAGACCTATAACTAGTCAATATTATTATGATAATATTCCGACTACCCAAAAGGTGTTTGTAGAGAAGGACCAGATTGATTTTGAGATGATTGTTGAAAATACCGGTAATCAAAATTTAGTTAATTTGACGGTTAAAGACACATTACCTAAGTATTTCATTCCCCAGCTATTTCCGGGTACTTTTGATAAAGATACAGCTACGATCCAAACTAAAATCGATCAACTGGGTGTGGGAGAAAGTAAAGTTTTTAATATCCGGGGGATCGTTTCTAACCTACCGGCTTCTGATTGGGCAAACCAATTAGTAAAGCTGACTAATCGGGCGGATGTATTTAATGATAATGCCTCTGATACCGATTATGCTTCTTATTTTGCCGAAAAACGAATCAATCCGGTAACCGGTGCTGAGACTTTGGTTCTGGGTAGTGTGGTGTCGTTGATAACCTTGAGTACTGCTTTCGGTTTACGAAGATTGACCAGAGGCTATTAAAGATCACTGGAGATGTAAATACAGAGTCATTTTACCGTCCGGATGAAAAAGCTTGACATGATTTCCCAGTGAACTGCCGGGATTACGGAAAAAGTAAGCGACGCCATCAGCTACTGCTCTGACGGTTTTGTTGCTAGAAACCATGTCAACTCCGTGATGAAAACGATCGGCATAAAGGTAAGAATATTTAGTGTTTCCCCTACCTTGGGTAATTTCAATAGGATCTGACATTGGCCAAATATTATTTTTAAGGTAATCAGAAGAGTCAATATCGTTTTGATAAATCCAAGCGGAAAGTTCGGACTCTTTAAGATTATATAAGCCAAAATGAAGATGATCACCAAAAGAGTAGCCAGAGTTACCCATTATACCTAAAGGCTCACCTTTCTTAACTGTTCTTTTACCGACGAATTGAGCTTTGAGCAGGGAACTAAGTTCATTCTCGGCTGCTTTTTTCAGGGATTGATACTTGGTTTCATCGTTTTTGGTTATGGCTAATAAATTGGTTTTACTGGCCTTTTGTTTGTCTAAGCTGACTTCCTGTTCGGATAACTTTTTTTGGAGACTAACAAGTTCTAATTGCTTTTTCTCCTTGTCATTTTTTTGAATATCGTAGTTGGTTCTGACTGTTTCCAGATCGACTAGGGTATTTTGACTATTTTTTTGAACAATTGAAATATATTTGAATTGTTCAAGAAAGCCGTTAAAACTGCTACTGGCCAATAAGATTGACAAGGGTGATGATCTTTTGACTAAGCGATAGTTTTGGTTAACCTGTTCAATGTAGACTGAAGACAGGTGGTTTAAAGAAATGTCCAGTTTACCTATCTCAGTCGAAAGATTGGCAATTTCAGCAGTTAGTGTTTTGATCGATGACTGGGTTTGGTTAATTTTAAGAAGGGTTAATTCAATTTGGGAAGTGATTATTTTTAGTTGATTGGCCAAAGTATCTTTAGCTTTAGATAATTCTATGAGTTTTTGATCGTATTCGGCAATTTTGGCAGAGAGCGCTTCGGTGGTTTCATCAGACAGTATTGGCTGTGGAAATAAAGAGTAAATAGCAAAGATGAGAATTACCGTTAAACATAGAGTTAAAAGTCTTTTAAAAAACATATTTAAAATTTGATGTATCGTTTGACTCCGACCCAACTGGCAAATAGTCCGATTACTATTCCAAAAAGACAGGAACCACCAAGCAAGGTAAGATAGAAAAGAAGATCGGTGGAGATAAAGATAATTGGGGTAAAAAAAGTGTTGAAAGAATTTTTGAAGATTAAACTTAGGATGGTGACGACACTAAATCCCAAGATACCACCGACAATTCCGTAGTAAGCACCTTCGAGAAGGAACGGTTTAATGACATAGAAACGGGAAGCTCCCAGCAGACGGCTGACACGGATTTCTTCTTTTCTGTTGGTTATTTTCATACTGATTATGACAAAGATAACCAAAATGGAGATTGACAGAGTGCCACATATGATTATGACACTGGTTTGTCTGATGGCTTTGGTCCAGGACAATAAGGTATTAATAATATCTTTTTGATAAATAATTTCATCAACCTGGGTAGTTTTAATTGAAAAATTTTCAGCAATCTGGGATAAAACCTTTGGGTCGGAAACAGTTACTTCAAATGATGCCGGTAAAATACTGGCGGTGACCATTTCGGTTAAAAGGGGGTTGCTTTTGTTTTGTTCCCGATAAATATCAAGGGCTTTTTCTTTGGAAATAAATTTAATTTCTTTGACCGATGGATAATTTGATAATTCTTGTTGCAAATTTTCGACAATGCTTCGATCTAATCCATCTTTGAGAAAGATGGTAACTTCCGGCTTAGTTTCAAAGTAGTGAACAAGCTCTGTCATACCCCGGTTGACGATTAAAAAGAGATTGATGATAAATAGTGAGATAAAAATAATGATGACAGCTACCAGGCTTTGAAAAGGAGATCGACGGATATGGTGCCAGGTAGTATTGATGCTAGTCATGATGTTTTTTAGTTTTTTTAACTTTTTTTATTGGTTTTTGGGGAATCTCGACGTTAATTAAGAGAGAATCACTGACAAGGTGGCCATTGTCAAAGGTGAGGATCCTTTTATCAAGGGATTTGACGATTTCTCGGTTGTGGGTGGTCATAATAATGGTGGTTCCGAGTTTTTGGTTTACATCTAAGAGTAGGTTAATAAGATTCCATGAATTTTCCGGATCAAGATTGCCAGTAGGTTCATCCGCCAAAATTAACTTAGGATTGGTACTTAGGGCCCTGGCCAAAGCGGCCCGTTGCAATTCACCGCCGGAAAGCTGGGAAGGAAAGAGAAATTTGCGGGTTTCCAGATTGACCATTTTCAGAACCTCATCTATCCGCCTGGGTATGTCTGCTGCCGGATATTGATTGATATCTAAACATAAAGCAATGTTTTCTTCGACATTTTTGTCAGGAATCAATTGATAATCCTGAAAAATAACGCCGATCGAACGGCGGATTTTTTCAATGTCTTTTTTGGAAATAAGCGAAACATCCTGATCGTCGATAATTATTTTACCGGTTGTTGGACGTATTTGACTTAAAATTAATTTAATAAAAGTTGATTTACCGGCTCCTGACGGACCAATAATGAAAACGAAATCTCCACGATTGACCTTTAGAGAAACGTCATCAAGGGCGTTGATAATACCGTATTTTTTAGTAACTTGTTGAAAATCGATGATCATGTTTACTGGAGAATCTTGATGGTACTGACATCAAGAAGCCAAGCTGTTTTAGAAGATGAGTTGGTCTCACCTTTAACTTCGACCATTTTTCCAATGAATAGATCAAGGTCGACGGCTGATGAAGTGAGTGAGGCTCGTTGGGTGGTACCACCATCGCGATTTAGAATATGGGTTCCTTCGCCATTAATGCTACCTTTTTCAATAGTACCGATGGCAGTATCTTTAAAGGTTTTGTTGACATTACCATAGAGCTTACCGACAACTAAATCATTGGGACTGCTAATGGTGTCAGTAGAAAGGGTAGAATTTTGTGAACCGTTAGTGGAGGCAGTAGTGGTTGATTTTTGTGGTAAAACTCTGGATAAGATAAACCCGGAGATCAAAGCCAAGACAATCACAAATAGTGAGAACATTAATATATTTGGCGAATTAGTCGGCTTATTTATAACAACTGGTTTATCAACGTCGGGTGTGTTTGATAGATTAGGGATTTCCATATCTTTTTTAAAAACTAATAAATCAGTATATCATTTTCGAAAAAGCAGAAAGAGACTATCCCGATGAACAGGAAAAAGAAGAGACAGGAGATGATTTAATGTTTTGACTATTTTAAGGGATAATTTATCAGATTGGTTTTTTGTACGGTTTGAGGGGTAAGCAATAAAATATTCAAGAGAGGTGGGATTAAGTTGAAACGATTGACAAAGTGAAACTAGTTCGGACAGGCTATATTCGCGTTGATGGCGAAAATTTAGCGGTTGGTCTAACTGGGAGAGAGGAAAATAAATATTTTTGCCAATAATTAGGTTGATAATATTTTGCCAACGAAAAATATTGGGAGTAGTTATGAGCAAATAGCCGCTTTTTTTAAGTAACGGGACAAGTTTTTTTATGACTGAAAGCGGATTTGATAAGTGCTCAATTATTTCAGAGAAGATAATCAAATCGAAGTTGTTTTTGGGGAAATTTATCGGGTTGGATTCAAGATTAAGAATTTTTACCTGTGGATGATTAAATGGTTCGAGTGGAGAAGAAATGCCCGAGACTTGGTAAAGAGGTGATAATTGATCAAAAATATAGGGCGGATAGCAACCGACGTCGAGGACGTTGGCGGTAGAAGAAAGTTTTAGGGAAGCAATTTTTTTTAGAAGATAGTTAAACCTGGCAATATGGATTTGGTAATAATCGTTAGTTGGTTTCATGTAATCTTTGTTGGATATACTGTTTGAAAGAAAAATAATCTTTTTGTTGAGGAATAAAAACCCATTGTTGGTTAATAAAAGTAGCCGGGTGATATATAATATCTGTTTTGGGATTTTCACCAGTAGGAATGGTAATTTTTGACATTTTAAGCTCATTAAATAGATTTAATTGAGATTTAATAATTAAACCAAGATCAAAATCGGATAAATTGGTTTGAATATCACTATGCCAGAAACGATAAAGTGAAAACAAATAGGGTAAATTGTTGAGTTGTTTTGGATCTGATAGTTTTTTAAAAAGAGCATCGAAAACTGCTTGCTGGCGTTGAATTCGACCAATATCAGTACCTCCGGCTTGGGCTGTTTCTGCGCTGTGACGCGAACGAATGAACGGAGTAATGTTGGTAGCGTCTAAATGAAGCCAACCGGAAGGATATTCGACAGTGATATAGATAGGCGCCTGGCTGTCGGGGTAATTGATGTATTCCGGATTGGGGTATTGTTCGTCTTTAATGGCAATGTCGTTGTAAACATCAATGCCGCCGATTAGTTGACAAAGTTTAACTAGATTTTCAGTGGTAACAATTAGGGTTTTACTAATTTTTTGGCCAGTAAGACGTTGAAAATTATCCTGAATAAACTGATAGTTGTTTGTTTGTTTAAGACTTAGAGGATAGATCTGATTGATTTTGGTATTTAATTGCCAATCCCATAAATCACGCGGCAGGGAAACCAGATTAATCCGACCCGGCTGAAGATTGGCTAATATAATAGTATCGGTAGTTTCACTTTTTTCTAGCCAGTCATTTCGTTTATCTAAGCCAAGAATGATAATATTTTGGGGTGGCGATGAGGAGGAATTAGCAAGTTGGAATGTCAGTGAGGGAAAATAGGTGAATGGTTGATTAGTTTGGTTACCAATGCCAATAAATAGAAAAAGTAAAGAAAAAATTAGGAGTATGAATGACGATATTATAAGTTTAGTCATTGATTTAAAGTGTTTTTAATTCGGCATCGATAAATTCGTCGATCTTACCATCGAGGACTCCGACTGTGTCTGAAGTTTCAAAACGAGTACGAAGATCCTTGACCATTTTATAAGGATGTAGAACATATGAACGGATTTGGTGACCCCATCCGGCAATGACATTATCCCCTTTTAAATCTTTTTTTTCTTGATTAAATTTTTCCTGCTGAATAGTCCATATTTTGCTGGTTAACATTTCCATGGCAATTAGACGGTTTTGGTCCTGAGACCGTTGACTTTGACAGGAAACAGTAATATTGGTAGGTTTGTGGGTTAAACGGACGGCGGTAGAAACCTTGTTGACGTTTTGACCACCATGTCCGCCGGCACGATAGGCACTAAACTCAATATCCTCAGGCCGGATATCTACTTCGGTAGCATTATTAATAATTGGAGATATTTCTACTTTGGCGAATGATGTTTGACGCAATTGATCGGCATTAAAAGGAGAAAGACGAACCAAGCGATGAACACCGTTTTCGCCTTTTAGGTAACCGAAAGCAAAAGGAACATCGATTTTAAGATAAACTGATTTTATTCCAGCTTCATCACCGGGAGTCATATCGAGAACTTCGTAGTGCCATTGATGGCGATCAAGGTAGCGAAGGTACATTCTCTGAAGCATTGAGGCCCAATCCATGGCTTCGGTGCCGCCTTGCCCGGCATGAATTGAAAGAAGACAACCGGACCGATCATATTTGTCGGATAAGTAAGTTTTTAATTCTAAGTCATCAATTTTTTTTGACAAAGATACAATACTTTGACTGTATTCCGTTTCTAAAGAGGGATCGGGGTTTTCCTGTAACAGTTCAGAGAATTCATTGAGCTGAATCACTTCGGATTCGACAGATTTAATTTCGGAAATGGTTTTTTCCAAATCGGAAATTGTCCCCATAATTCGTGAAGTTTTTTCTTGATTAGTCCAAAGTGACGGGTCTAACGATTGCTGTTTAAGAGAATTGTATTCCTCGGTCATTTCGGCTAGTTTTAGTTTGACTTTTATTTGATTGATTTTGATGAGAAGCTCTTTGATATCCATAGTGATTATTGATCGACTGATTTTAGCAAAGAATTAGAAAATGTAATGATGAGATAGCGTAAAAATTGTTTTATTTGTTTGTCGGGAAAGCCGTTTAAATTCTGGTTGACAAGGTTTACTTTGTCCTGAACTGATAAAACAATCGGTAAAGTGTTTAGATTCTTTAAAGTATTTTGGCTTTGCGGAGGTAGTTGACTGATTATGTTATCAATAACTGGCTGAAGGTTGAGTTGTTCTTGAAGAGTGATGGTCGAATCACCAAGAACATGAGAACGGTTATTGGAAATATAGGAATAAATTAAAAAGATGACGATGATAAAAATAAGCCAACGAAACAGCATCTTGGATGAAAAATGAAATTCGTTATCACTGGACTTATGGGACACAATTCATTCTATCATCTTGATGATAACCAATCGATGATCGGTTTGTCACCATAAAGACATTTATTAGTAGAAACGACAAAACCAAAAGGGACACCGATACCCTGAGCGGTATCGATTTCCGGACATAATTTAGCTGATTTTTCCAATTCCAGTTGATTTGTTTTATTGTAATAGACTTCTTTTAGGCTGATTTTTATTTTTTGATCAAGTTTGTTGTTGGTAATATATTCTTTAACCGTTTCACAATGAGGGCAACCTTCCCCCCAATAGACAATTAAATCAGGGTTTGACACGGTGGTGTCAATGGTTGATGGTTTTTGGGATAATAATTTATATAATCCGACACATACGGCAACAATAATAATAATGGTTATTATTTTTTTCATTTAGTATTTAGACTAATTTCGACAATTTTATCACCCGGTTGAATTTGATCAAGTACGTCTAAACCGGAGACGACCTGACCAAAGTTAACGTAATCATTGGTTAAATGTTGACAACCTTCAGTAGTGAAACAAATAAAAAACTGACTATCGTTACTAACTTCTTTATTCCCGGGTGAACGGGCTAATCCAAGACTACCGCGAACAAAAGGGGTGGAATTTATTTCTGATTTAATGGTACCACCACCGGAACCATCACCTTTAGGATCGCCACCTTGAGCCATAAAATCAGCAATGACCCGATGAAAAGTTAAACCATTGTAAAAACCGGAATTAACCTTGGTGAGAAAGTTGGCGACGGTGTTGGGCGTTAAATTACGAAAGAGTTTGATAACAATAGTACCTTTAGTAGTTTTAAGACCGACGATAGTGTCCGAAGCTTGAATAGGGGTATTGGTGACAGTTGGAGTAAGAGAAATGAGAGTTGTTTCAATCGGTTTGGGGGTTGGAGTGGTTTTCTGACCGGAAGAGAAAGGATTTAAACTGCAGGCCGACAAAAATAAGCTAACTAAAAATACTATTAAGATTTTGATTTTCATGGCCTATTGTAGCAGAATTAGCACTTTTGGGGAGCCTTGGTTGATATCTTTGATATTTTCGGAGTCAGGCAGATCGTGAATTGAGCTAAGAAATAGCTTATATGAGTAACGATAATAGGCGCCAAACTGTGTGCCAACATCATGGGTTATAAATTGCTGTCGATTATCATCGTAGCCAACTATTGTCAGATTGTGATACCAGGGACCGCCATCTTTAAAATGCTTGTTCTCCTGATAGAGGGTTTTACCGTTAGCAGGAACAATAACTGGAATGTCTTGTGACAAATAGGTTTTAATTTGATCGAGGGTTGGGTTAGTGATAATTTCTGGGGTAAGGTTATAAAGATCTGTTGCGACTTGAGCCAGTTTGGCCATGTTGATACTATGTCCCCATCCTTTGGTAATTTCGTAACTGACTGCTGCTTGGATGTCGGTGACCATTTGGCTAATTGAAGGTGTTTGGCGGGTGTAATAATAGTGGAGGGTTAATAGAGCGGCTTCTTCACAAGCATCCTGCCATGGTTGATCCCAATTTTTCTCAGGAGCTTGGGGGACAAAAGTAGTATTAATTAGGTGGGAGTCGGGAAGTCCGGTTTCGAGGATTTGGGTAGGCTGGGGGGCAATAGTATTGATGTTATTAACGACCGTTTGCTCTAAATCAACGGTTTTTTGAGTGATTTTATCGGTAAGTTTCCGGTTTTTTAATACGATACCAAAGCTTGTAACTAGGATTAAAGGGAGTAGAATATAAAGGATTCTTTGGGGTTTCACGTATGAAATTATATCAAGATATTAGGAATGTTGCCGTAATTGCCCATGTTGATCATGGCAAGACGACACTGGTCGATGCTTTATTGAAGCAAACACATACTTTTAGGGAAAATCAGGAAGAGATGACCGAAGACAGAATCATGGACAGTAACGATTTGGAAAGAGAAAAAGGCATCACTATTTTGTCTAAGAATACCTCAGTGTTTTATAAAGATATTAAGATTAATATCATTGACACTCCGGGGCATGCTGATTTTGGCGGTGAAGTGGAGAGAGTAATGAATATGGCCGATGGGGCGTTATTAATTGTTGACGCTGCGGAAGGACCCTTATCACAAACTAAATTCGTATTAAAAAAGGCCTTGGAGGTTGGTTTAAAAGTAATTTTGGTTATAAATAAAATTGACCGTAAGGATCAAAGGGTTAAAGAAGTAGTTTCAGACACCGAAAATTTATTTTTGTCGTTGGCGTCTGATCCTGAATTATTGGATTTTCCGATAATTTACGCTATCGGTAAAGATGGCAAAACTTTTCTGCAAATGCCGGAGGATTTGACAGTTCCGGGCGACACCAGTCCCCTTTTTGAAACAATTATTAAAACTATCCCTTCTGGGATAAAAGATAGTGAAAAACCGTTTCAGATGCTAATATCAGCCTTTGAAAAAAATGCTTATTTAGGCAGATTAGCTTTGGGAAGAGTTCATCAAGGGACGGTTAGAAAAAATGATTACGTGTCGGTGGTTGATTCAGACCAAATTACTGTGGGAAATTTTCGGATAGAAAAGATGTATGTTAATGAGGGCATGGAAAAAGTGGAAGCCGAGGCAGTTGGAAGTGGTGAAATTGTATATATGTCGGGAATACCCAAGATTGAAATTGGCCAAACTATTACTAATCCACAGTATCAGGTAGCCTTACCGATGATTGAAATTACACCCCCCACTATTAAAGCTAGTTTTGGGCCAAATACTGGAGTATTTGCCAAGGATGAGTCAAAGTTTCTCACCAGTCGTGAATTGAAAGAAAGGTTAGTGGAAGAAATGGAGACAAATTTGGGAATGAAAATTGAAGTTGATCCTAGTGACAGCATTAGAACTTTAGTTTCCGGTCGGGGAGAATTGCATTTGGCTATATTAATTGAGAAATTACGTCGAGAAGGTTTTGCGATGGAAGTGGGAAAACCAGAAGTTATTATCAAAACAGTTGAGGGTAAACAAATGGAACCTTACACTGAAATAACTATTTTAACTCCGGATGAATATGTGGGAACCATTACCGCTGAACTAGGTAAAAGAAAAGGCCAGATGATTGATCTGACCACTGACGATAAAGTAGGAACAAAAATGATTTATAAGATTTCGGAAAGAAATGCGTTGGGTTTGAGAAGTGTATTAATGACTGCAACTAAGGGTCAAATTTCGATGAGTTATTTATCATTGGGTTATCAGGATAAGAGTGAGGAAACAAAAAGAGAACGTAATGGAGTCTTGATTTCTTTTGAAAGCGGTAAGGCTCTGTCTTTTGGTCTTGATTTGGCTCAAAAACGAGGGATAACTTTTGTAGGACCGACTGAGTATGTTTATGAGGGTCAAATAGTTGGTGTTCGGCCATTAGTTGGAGATTTGGAAATTAATGTCTGCAAAGGAAAACAGTTGACAAATATGCGGTCGGCCGGAAATGATGATGCAATTATGTTGGCACCGCCGGTAAAATATAGTATAGAAGAAGCGTTGGACTTTATTGAGAGCGACGAATTAATAGATGTAACTCCAAAAAATATCCGTTTACGAAAGAAATATTTAACTAAAGTTGATCGGGTGAGAGCGGAGAGGAAGGGACAGTAAGATTGATTTGCGGCTGAGGAACCAGTTTTTTTATGTAATCCGAAAGAGTTTTGGTAATGTTAAGCTGGCTAAAAATATAAATTACAGCAAAGGTAATGATGGCCGTACCTAAAAGTGAACCAAAGGAATGCCAGATACCTGAGGAAAAGTGGTAAGCAGCACTTTTGAAAGGATTGGTAATGGCGTCCAACTTTTTATTAATTTTTTGTAGTTCGAGAATTAATTGTTCGTCCGGGGTCATGAATTAATACTAGCAGATATTTTTTCAGCCAATGTTTTCAGCTCTTCGGGAGTCTGAGAAACAACCAAAGTTGTATCAATTCCATGAGTATGGGCATCGTGGTAAAAACGAGGAATAATGCGAATATGAGCATGAGGCACTTCCATGCCTAAAGTTAGATAAGAAACGTAGTCCGATTTAATAGCTAGAGAGATTTTCTTGGCAGTTTCCCAATATTGACCAAATTCAGGGACATCATTGACCCAACGATAGTGTGTTTTGGGAATTAAAAGAGAATTACCAGAATTTAGTGGTTTGATATCTAAAAAGCCTAAGAACAGGTCGTCTTCATAAACTTTATAACAGGGAATAAGGCCTTTGACTATTTTACAAAAAATACAATCTTCCATAGTTATGGTTCCCCTAGTTCGGGATAGGTTTGGTGAATAATAGTTAACAAATATTTTTTAGCTTTGGGGAGAGAATATGGTAGTGTGGCACCGGCGGCAGCAGAGTGTCCGCCGCCAAATTTAGTATTGACGGCAATTTTACTAAGGTCAAATTGATTTTGGCGTTTACGCATACTAACTTTAATTTGGTTTTTCGATGTTTCCATTAAAGTAATACCTATTTCCCAACCGGTAACAGCCTTTAATTGGTTGGATATAGAAACACTGCCAATATCTTCCGGATTGACGTTAAACTTTTTCATCTGACTTAGACTTAAAGTGCTGATGGCTACTTTATTCTGAAAATAAGTCCGGGTATTTGAATACATAAATCCGGTCAGTTTAAGTTTGGAAGGATCGTCATTATTTTCAATTTCATAGATATAACGATGAAAGTCCGGGCAAGCTTCGGCTAGTTTTGAAGCTATCGTAAAAGTTTTGGATGAGGTAAAGGGATATTTAAATCCGCCGGTGTCGGTGTAAAGTCCCAGTAATAAACAAGCGGCTTGGTCATAAGTGAAAGATTTTTGGTATTTTAAAATATATTCGGCTACAAGCTGACTGGCTGCCGGGGAGGTTTTATCAATCCAATTGATTGTTCCGTAAAGAGTATTTGAAGTGTGATGATCAATGACAATGATGGTTAAATTTAAAGGAAATCTAAAATCTTTAGATTTAGTAACCTGGCTCATTGATGAGGCATCAAGAGAGATAAATAGATCGAATTTTGATAAATCAATTTCGGTTATATTTTTCTCGACGATATTTTCAAAACCGGGTAAAGCCGATAAATATTGAGGTAATTTAGAATCGCCTTTTATTAGTGAAACTTTTTTGTTTTGGGATTTTAAATAATGATACATAGCCAGAGCACTGCCAACAGAATCACCGTCCGGGCTGGGGTGGAGGTGAAGGAGGATATTGTCGGATTTTTGGATTAATTCAAAGATTTCTTGGGAAATTTTGTTAAAATTTTTCATCTGCAAATTTTACCATCCTTTGGGATGGAAAATATTTTTAAAGCAATCTGATTGCTAGGAGTGGAAATAGTTTGAATTAGAGTTAATTGATGATCTTTAGCTTGTTCTGAAGAAATGCTTAAGTCGTCACCCACAACAAAATCATAACGACAGTTAACATTTGGCCATAGTAAAGGTTCAAAATCGAGATTGTTAAATGAATATGATGATGAAGTCGGTGGTACTTGATAGTAGTTATCACGAAAGTAATTGCTGATTTCAAGATGGTAAAGCCGAGGAGAATATTTTAAATTAAATAATATCAGAGAGTAGCTACCGTTATTTCGAGTGTTGTCGATGAGAAATTTTTTATCAGGATTTTGTTGAATAAATTGACTAAGTTGCGAATAACCGTAGTTCCAGGCTTTAGTCATTTCATAAGGAAATAAAACGAAGTATGAACGATAAAGCAACAGAAAAGAATATATCGACAGAATAACCAACAGAGTTGGTTTAAAAGACCTGAGGCCAAGACTGATGATTATCATCAAAGGAAAAAGCAAAGGTAAGGCCCGCTGGACTGAAATAAAATCACCTGAAAGACTAGCAGGGACAATTGAAATAATTAACCAAAATATGAGAAATTTTGGCGCTGTTTTTAAACCAATAACCAAAGGTATTACCATCCACCAGAAAAATAAACCGATTTGGGGAATTAAGTGTTGTTGATCGATATCCTGAGGCTGAAAAAACAAAGTGTAGGGCGAAAGATAGTTAACGAATTGATTGATGAAGTTGGAGATAATTTGGATCAGGGAATAGTGTGACAAACCACTACTTTTAGACCAAAAAGCAGCCGTGGTTGTTAAATATAAGTTGGGGAGTTGAGTTAGCAACAAAAAACCAATATTTTTTAAATTTATTTTTTTGTAATAAATCAGAAAGAAAAAAAGAAAAATGGGCACCAAAAATTTTTGAGTATGGGCAGTATAGGTTGATAAAGATAAAAACAGAAATCCGAGGTAATCATGTTCTTTAGATAACAAAAAATAGATACCGATATTGAATAAAGTAGCTGCCAACATAACTTCGTAGCCCAGACGACTATTAAAAACAGTCCAAGGAAGAATGGAGTAAACAATTGTGGAAAAATAAATAATTAATTTGTTAGATAAGTACTTATGAAGAATTAAATAAAATATTAGAACTGAAATTACACCGGAAATTGCCGAAAGTAAGCGAATGTTAAAAACAGTGAGACCAAACAATCCGACAATTGGTGCGGATAAATAAATATAAAGAGGTGGGGTATAGGCACCAAAAAGACGAAAGAGTAAAGGAAAGGTTTTGCCATATTCGTCTTTACCGGTGAGCCAGATGGAATAAGCACTGTAACCTTCAGAGGCCTCGTCGGCGTAAAGTGAAGGTGGAATAGATCCCAGTTTATAGGTAAAAAGTAAAATTGAAAAAATAAGGATCAGAATAAGAATGAGATTATTTTTTAACCAGGCGAAGGGCATAGAGAGTTAAAAAATAAATAAAAGGCGTCAATAAAATGGGACCATATTTACCATTAGGGCCGATTAAAAAAAACAATAGGAAAGTAGTGAATAATAAAATAGTAATTAGTTTAATTGGTTTTTGGATGTATGAATAAATACCAAGAATAAGAAAAGGAGACATCGATCTGAAAAGTAAAAAGAAATACTCCCGAAAACGATAAAATTGGGGCGGATCGAGGTGGCGAACTAATTTTGGGGCAATATCATGTCGGCGTTGAATAATAACCTGCTCCAAATTTGAATATTCGAAAACAGTAGCAATTCGGGTAGTTTGAAACTGAACAACAAAAAGAATCAGGAAGTTGATTAATAAAAATATTTTGGAATATTTTCTAGGAAATATGGTAAATAAAATTAAGGCGACGGTGGTGGAAATTATTAATAAATTGATTAAAGGCATTAAATTATTTTAACTCAGTGCCGGGTAATGGCACTTCTTCCATTTTTTACCGGAATTACACCAACAAGGATCGTTACGGGAAATGGTTTTGCCGGTAACGACGGGCGAGGAGACAGAAGAAACTGCCGGTTGAGGATTGTCGTCGATGACTTCACCACGGCCTTCGGTAGCATTGGCCGGCGCCACTGTTTGCGGAGTAGATACCGGTTCAAGACGGAAGAGAATGCGGGCGAAATTGGCTTCAAAACGACGCATAAGCGCCTGGAACATCTCATAGCCTTCTTTGCGGTATTCAATCAAGGGATCTTTTTGGGCGTAACCGCGGAGGCGTACACCATCACGAAGATCGTCAAGGGCAGTCAGATGGTCAACCCACAGGGGGTCGAGGGCTTTAATGACGGCATAGGATAAAATGTTATTGGCCAAACCATGACCAAAATACTCGATCCTTTGTTGCCATTGATGATCAAGCAAATTAATTAAATATTCTGAAGATGATTCGGCTTTGTCTAATTCGGATTTTAGTCTGCTTCTTTCTGAGTCCGGCATGGGCAATATTTCGGAGAATTCGAGAATTAATTTGTCGGTATCAATACTACCGGTTTCATAATCGGTGCGATTAATAATTATTTGATCTATTTCATTGTTAATATATTTTTTGGCTTCCAACCAGTTATCATCGGGTTTATGTTTAGCTAAATAAAGAGTATTGTCCCGGATTTTGTAAATAATTTGACGTTGTTTATTGATGACATCGTCATATTCAACCAGGTTTTTGCGGACATCAAAATTGTAGCCTTCGACTTTTATTTGAATTTGCTCGAGAACTTTAGAAACTAACGGATGAGTTAACGGAGTATCATCCGGCATATTGAAACGTTCCATTAATCCTTGAATCTTTTCACCACCAAAAATCCGCATCAAATCGTCGTCGAGAGCGACATAAAATTGAGAAAAACCAGGATCGCCCTGCCGACCGGCGCGACCACGGAGTTGATTGTCGATACGACGGGATTCATGACGTTCGGTACCAATAACACACAGACCTCCAAGAGAGATAACTTCTTCATGATCTTTTTTCCACTGTTTGGGATCTATCTTTTCTTTTGGACCTCCTAAAATTATGTCAACTCCCCGGCCGGCCATGTTGGTAGCAACAGTGACCGATCCTTTCATACCGGCGCGGGCAATTATTTCGGCTTCAGAGCGGTGATTTTTAGCATTCAGCATTTGGAAAGGAATATTTTTTTTCTTGAGAAGAGAGGCAATAACCTGGTTTTTTTCGATACTGGTAGTACCAATTAAAACCGGCTGTCCCTTAGTGTGCAATTCTTCAACCTTGGCAGCAATTGAGGCGTATTTTGAACGGGTAGTTTTGAAAATTAAATCTGATTCGTCGGTACGCTGGGTGGAGCGGTGAGTTGGAATTTGGATAACACTAAGGTTGTAGATTTTGTGAAATTCTTCGGCCTCGGTGGCGGCGGTACCGGTCATACCGGCCAATTTTTCATAAAGCCGGAAATAATTTTGGAAAGTAATAGTGGCCCAAGTTTGAGATTCCTGTTGAACTTTGACATTTTCTTTGGCTTCGACTGCCTGGTGAAGGCCGTCAGACCAACGACGACCATTCATTAATCGGCCAGTAAATTCGTCGACAATAATGATTTCTCCATCTTTAATGACATAATCTTTGTCTTTGTGAAACAGGGCTTCGGCTTTAATGGCGTTTTCGATATAGTGAATAGTTTCAAATGATTCTTCATAAAGGTTACTAACACCCAGGACATTTTCAACTTTGCGGATGCCAAATTCGGACAAGGTAGCACTACGGGATTTTTCGTCAATAACGTAGTCGGTTGGTTGGAGTTCGGCGGCAATTTTGGCAAATTTATAATATTTATCGACCGGAGAACTGTTGGGTGAGGAAATAATCAACGGAGTGCGGGCTTCGTCTATTAAAACAAAATCGACTTCATCGACAACGGCAAAGTAATGATCAGGCCGTTGAACTGCCTGATCAAATTCGGAAACCATGTGGTCGCGCAGATAATCGAAACCAAACTCATTGTTAGTACCGTAGGTAACGTCAGCCTGATAAGCTTCCTGACGGGTGATAGGCCGAAGATGTGACAAACGTTCATCAATATTCTCTGAAGGATCAGTATATTTTGAATCTAAAATGAAGGATTGTTCATGAACTATAGCAGCAGTAGAAATACCTAACAGATGTAAGGCTTTAGGATACCAGCCGGCACCGACACGGGTAAGATAGTCGTTGGGGGTAATAATATGAACTCCACGACCGGTAAGCGCGTTTAAATAGGCCGGAAAGATAACTGAGTGGGTTTTACCTTCGCCGGTTTTTTGTTCGGCAATGTTGCCCTGATGGAGAGTAATGGCGGCCATCAATTGGACGTCGTAAGCCCGTTCACCAATAGTTCGCTTGATAGCTTCCCGGACAACAGCAAAAGTTTCCGGCAATAAATCATCAAGAGTGGTCCCCTGTTTTAATTTTTCTTTAAATTCGTCTGTCTTTTTGGCTAATTCTTTATCAGAAAGTTTAGTGATTGAATCTTCAAGGGAATTGATCTTAGTAATCAACGGTTTATATGAGTTGAGATGACGAAAATTGTCGTCGACAATGGCTTTTAAAAATGAGAGCATAGGGGAATTATACAATATATAGGCAAACCTCCCCCGGTGTCGCAATAAATTGCTCACCGGGGTGGGTGGCTCCTCTATAAAGTTGGGCTGATTTCAGTGAAACCAGTAAGTGGGTGTAAGCAAGCAGGAATTTTTATCGAACCGGATTTGGTCTGGAAATTTTCGATGATAGCTAAAACCGCGCGATCAGTAATAACGGTAGCATTTAAAATGTGCACAAATTTGTTATCGTTTTGTATTTTGACTTTGGTGTTTAAACGCCGGGATTGGTAATCTCCACAGTTACTGCAGGAATGAGTTTCGCGATATTTATTTTGACCGGGAAACCAAGTGTTGGTATCGTACATCCGACGATTTGGTTGAGGTAAATCACCAGTGCAGGCCTTGACAATTTGGTAAGGAAGTCCAAAGTCCTGGAGCAATTCTTCTTCTATGCTTAGCATTTCCAAACACATGGCATCAGAAATGGCAAAATCCGGAAGGGTAAAAATATTCATTTCTACTTTATTAAAGAAATGGACGCGAAATAAACCTTTGGTATCTTTGCCATAAGTTCCCGATTCCCGACGAAAACAGGGAGAAAAGTTAACGTATTTTATAGGGAACATTTTTTCTGGTAAAACTTCATTGGAATGATACGGGACAACAGAATGTTCTGAAGAGCTAATAAAAATTAAATCGTCTTCGGGACTGCTATAAGCGGCATTAAAGAGGTTTTTGTTGCTGACATAACCACATCCCCATTCGGTTTTGGAACGGATCATGGCCGGGGGAATCATTCCCTTGAAACCCTTGGCAATTAATTTATTGAAAGCATAAAACATAACCGCCATTTCCAGAACAGCACCTTGGTTTTTAAAATAACCAAAACGGGCACCAGAAAGTTCGCCGGCTTTTTTAACATCAAGAATATCCAACTTTTCGCCAAGGTCAATATGATCGAGAGGTTCGAAATCAAAAACCGGTTTGGCACCGACAGTTTTGATGACAACATTGTCTGAGTCATCTTTACCAACAGGAGTGTCATCGGAAGAAATATTGGGTATTTGTTCTAATAGTTCATCTCGTGAAGTTTCGGCTTTTTTCAAATCTTCTTCAAGTGATTTGAGTGAATCTTTGAGTTTCTTACCGGATTCAATTTGTGCCTCAGTGGGTTTACCCTGAATGCTTTTATTGAGTTTATTTTGTTCGGCACGGACAACTTCAACTGCGGCCAATTTTTGGCGGTAAACTTCGTCAGTCTTGATAACTTCATCAAGAATGCTAACCTCTTTTTGCCTATCTATCAACGCTTTTTTAACTACGTCCGGATTAGTTCTTATCAAATTGATATCTAACATGAATGAGATATTTTATCATTATAATCCTAAATCTGAAGCGATAGATTGCATGGAGACCAAACAAATTTCAATGAATTTTTCGAGAGGAAGATTGAGACCATTAGGATTGCTGCACTCAGCCACTTCATTACGACGGGTACCAGCGGCGAATCGAGGTTCTTTTAAAAACCTTTTAACAACCGAAGAAACCTTAACTGAAGCCAGTTTACGATCGGGGTAAACATAGGCAACAGCCATGATTAGACCAGTTAAAGAATCAGCACAAAAGATGGACCATTTGGCTTTGGAATCCATCTTAATATTTTGACGGCCATCATGAGCTAAAACGATTTGTTGAATAGTTTCAGATATTTCTAAATTATATTTAGCTAATACTTCTTTGGTTTTAAGGGGGTGTTCCTCTTTGGTGTTACCAGTAAAATTAATATCGTGAATTAGGCCAGCAATCCCCCATTCTTCTCGAGTTGGTTCATCATTCGGTTTTAAATAATCATAAATACCTAGCATGCAGGCTTCGAGAGCAAGAGAATGTTTAAAGATATTGTCTTCGAGATTGGATTTGACAGCAGTTAAATATTTTTGGCGATCCATAATTTTTATAATTTATTTATTATTTCATTAAATATTTTTCTGAAAGGTTCAGGATAAACGGGAATAGTTTGTTCTAAACTGTTTTTATCTAACCAAAGTGGTTTAAATAAATTCTCAGGATCATTAAGGTGTTTTTTCTCAGAACCTGTGATAATAAATTCAAAATCTGATGTTTTGGCAGTAAAAAGATGATCGTGACGATCGGTGGTATTGGTTTCAGAAATGAGCTGAAGATTGTTCAACTTTAAAGCAAGTTCTTCATCAATTTCTCGAATTGCTGCTTGCTCCGGAGTTTCGTTTAATTCGATTCCTCCGCCAGGAATGGCATAATAGTCTTCATTATTTTTATGTCTAAATATTAGAACAAATTTGTTATCATTGAAGATTAAGACAGAAACACGATTGATTTTTGAAGTCATATATTTGTGCTAATATTAACATAATTAGGTTAATATTTAATAATAAATATGAACTTTGTTAAAGCAGGAAAGGTTACTCATTTTTTTGACAAAATTGGAGTGGCTGTAATGGATGTGACAGACACAACATTACAAATCGGAGATACGATTAGAGTTGGAGAGGAAGGAACAGAACAAAAAGTTGAGTCGATGCAGGTAAATCATGAACAGGTCGAAGTGGCTAAAGTAGGCGATGAAGTAGCTTTGAAACTAGACAATCCAGCTCACGAAAATCAGGTGGTCTTTAAGGCTGAGTAAAATTATTTATCATTTCGCATTGAAGGGAAGAGGATGACGTCTTTGATGGTGGGTGAGTCGGTAAGAAACTGAGTAAAGCGGTCAATACCCATCCCCCAGCCGGCGGTTGGAGGCATGCCGTATTCCAGGGCTCTGATGTAATCGGTGTCAAGTTGCATGGCGGTTTGTACACCTTTTTTGGCTAACGCTTCTTCATCAAGCCAACGATCCTGTTGATCTTTGGGATCGTTGAGTTCGTTGTAAGCTTTAAGTAACTCGGTACCACAGGCTAATAATTGAAAAGATGCAATTTTAGTTTTGTCTTCAGGTTTTCTTTTAGCCAAAGCAATCATAGAAGATGGATAATCAGTCAAGAATAATGGCCCTTCAAGATGGGGACGAACGTATTCTTTGTACAACGCATCAAACATGGCACCAAGACCAATTACTTCAGTAATATTTAATTTAATATTTTTATTTTCGATTTCTTTTTTAAGATCATCCTCGGTGTGAATTTTGTCGATATCGATTTGAGTTTTTTCAAAAATGGCGTCGTGAAAAGTTAAGCGTTTAAACGGAGATTTAAAATCGAGGGTTTTGCCTTGAAAAGTAACTTTGGTGTCACCTTTAACCGTTTTTATTAAATGAACAACAAGTTCTTCGGTAAATTTCATTAAGACGTCATAATCGACGTAGGCCCAGTAAAATTCAACTTGAGTAAATTCGGGATTGTGAAATCGGGAAACACTTTCGTTACGAAAATCACGGGAAACTTCATAAACTTTTTCAAAACCGCCAACAATTAGACGTTTTAAATAAAGTTCGTTGCTGATACGCAGGTACATATCCTGCTCTAATTCATTATGACGAGTGACGAAGGGTTTAGCCGAAGCACCGCCATAAACTGGTTGCAAAATTGGAGTTTCAACTTCAAGAAATCCGTGTTCATCTAAGAATCGACGCATTTCGGTTAATATCTTCGACCGAGTGACAAAAACCTGACGCGATTCGGGGTTGACAATTAAATCAACGTAGCGCTGACGATAACGCTCTTCAACATCGGTTAATCCATGAAATTTTTCTGGTAGGGGTCTTAAATTTTTAGCTAGGATTTGAAATTCAGACACGCGGATGGTAATTTCACCGGCTTGGGTTTTAAACACGGTCCCGGAGGCGGAAATAATATCACCCATATCAAACAACTTGGTTTGATCCATTAAGTCTTTTAAGGTATTTTGCTCGAAGAAAAGTTGAATTTTTCCGGTTCGATCCATTAGGTCGGCAAAAAGAATTTTGCCGTGACCACGGAGAAGCATTAACCGGCCAGCTACGGTAACTGTTTGATCTATTTTAGTTGTAGCTGATTCACAGGTATCTTTTGACTCCAGATTTGGTTGAGGATAAGGATCTAAGCCTAAATCGGTCAACTGTTTTAATTTGTCTAACGACATGATGTATTTTATCAAGCAATCGAGACAATTTTGTAGGTGATTTTACCAACAGGGGCGTCAACTTCAATCTCATCGTTTACCATTTTGCCTAAAAGAGCTAAGCCCAAGGGTGATTGGTCACTAATTTTGTTTTGAGTCGGGTCGGATTCCATATGGCTAACGATACTAAATTCTTTGGTATTGTTGCCGGAGATTTTGATCTTGACGACAGAACCGATAGAAATTTTACCGTTTAAGGTAGGTTTACCATTAATAATTTGGGCGGTTTCGAGTGCCTCTTCGATTTTAGTTATCTTGTCATAGACAACTTCTAGTTCATCCTTTAATTGAGTGGCTAAACCGTCTTCGGAACTTTCGTCCGGTTGAGCAACCTCTTCAATTTGGGAGACTAAATGATCACGCTTTTTTTTCAATTCATCCAATTCGATGGTTAGTTTTTGATAACCATCCTGAGTCAAGAGAGTACGATTCATGTTTATATAAATTACTAAAGGTCTAAAAAAAACCTCTCGACGAACTTTAGAGAGGTGGGGAACTAATTTGTCCTTAGGGATATATCTTAAAGTGCATCTACCAAAATGTCAATTGATGATGATAAAATAATAAATATGGCCGATCCTTTAGATTTTTTTCGGGTTAGACCCAAGAAAAGATTAGTAAAAATTATTCGGAAAAATGGTTTAATTTTTACCAATCCTACAGGGATAAAAAGGGCGGTGTTTTACGTAGCTAATGTCATAATCGTGGTTTCTTTCATATACTTATCATATCTGTATTGGCCATTGGGTAAAGCAGTAATTAAGTATTGGGAAATTTCCAAAGATTATCAAACTCCGGCATTGGTACAAACTAAAGAGGGGGAGATTCCAATACCAACACCGATGGCCGATGTTAAGGATAATAGTAAGTTCTGGATTCAAATTCCAAAAATTCAGGCCAGAGCCGATATTGTCGCCAACGTGTCGGCGGCTGACAGTAAAGAATATCTGAAGGTATTGGAACAAGATGTCATTGCTCAGGCAAGCGGGACGGCTTTACCGGGAGCAGGGAACGGTAAGTCAACCTATTTATTTGCCCACTCCAGTCAACAGGGGTTGAGTATGGTAAGAAACAACGCGGTGTTTTATTTGTTAGGAGAACTAAATAATGGTGATGTGATATTTGTGAATTACCAAGGAAAAATCTATACCTACCAAGTTTACAGACAGGCGGTGGTTTCAGCCTCAGAGGTTCAGTATTTGAGTTATAGTGAACCGGACAAAGAGGTTTTGATTCTCCAAACTTGTTGGCCGCTGGGAACAGATTGGAAAAGATTGTTGGTATTCGCCAAAAAGATTTAGGTTTCTATTATAGGCCTTGACATTAATTATTTTAATGATATTATTTATCTAATATTGGAACGCGTTGAGGAGGTCGTAATACAACCTCTGAGCAGTTCGACAAAATCGGACAGGGATCTCCCTAAATAGAGATAGAGTATCACTGCTTAGTCAAGTACTCGATAATAAGTCTGACTTATATCGAATCCCGCAGTGTCGGGATTTTTTTATAAGTTAGAGAAACAAGGTGGTACCGTGAGAAGCCCTCACCCTTGTAAGCGTCTTTTTAGATGTTTACCTGGCGTGAGGGCTTTTTGGTGAGGAGGTGATAAATATGAATAAAAGCGAATTAGCTTTTAATGTTGCTAGTCAAATAGCAACCGATTTTAAGGCCGGAATTAAACCTCTGTTTGGTAGAAGTTTGCGAAGCGAAGTTAAAATTCGGGTCAGTAAAGCTACTAATGGTGTAGATCATGGTCTAAGAAAAGCTGCGGCTGACTTTGCCGAAGAAATTGTTCGTGGTGAGAGACTGGGGTTAATTATTAATAATTAACATGACCTATATAAGGGCATGATTAGTTTGTAATTAATCATGCCGTAACCAACGGGAGCCAGACGGTTTAGGCGACAGTCTGTAAAACTGTTATAAGCAGGTTCAACTCCTGCCCGTTGGACTGAATTAATAGTTTATAATTCAATTATGACAACAGCAGATAAAATGCATTTGATTACCCGCAACTGCCAGGAGGTGTTGACGGAAGAGGATTTAAAAAGCCTTATTGAAAGCGGAAAAACGATTAATCATTATATCGGATTTGAAATTTCGGGGTTGGTTCATTTAGGCACCGGATTGATGTCGATGGGGAAAATTGCTGACTTTTTGAAAGCCGGGATTAAATGTAAAATATTTTTGGCTGATTTTCATACGTATTTGAATAATAAATTGGGCGGAAATTGGGAAGATATTCGCTGGGCATCGGAGAATTACTTTAAACAGGCATTGATTGCCTCTTTAAAATGTTTTGACATTGATGAATCACAAGTGGAATTTATCAGCGGGAAAACTCTGTATGAAGAAAATCCAACTCACTGGGAAACATTTATGAGAGTGGGGAAGCGCATTACCTTATCGCGTAATTTGAGGTCAATTTCAATTATGGGGAAAAAGCAGGGGACTGACGTTGATATGGCAACCCTCTTCTACCCGCCTCTTCAGGTAGCTGATATTTTTACGATGAATGTTAATTTGGCTCATGCCGGGATTGACCAACGGAAAGCACACGTGGTAGCCAGAGAAGTTGGCGAAAAAATAAACAATTGGACACCGGTGGCGATTCATCAAAACCTGGTCGCCGGTTTAACGGCACCAGAGAAGGGGATTAATGATGAAGAAAGTCTGAAGATGAGTAAGTCGAAACCAAATAGCGCTATATTTGTTCATGACACTCCAGAAGAGATTCGAGAAAAAATTAAAAAAGCTTATGGTCCGCCAAAAGATACAGAGTACAATCCCCTGCTCAATTGGGTGAAAACTCTAGTTTTTTGGGGTGAGGAAGATGGAAGTTTTGAAATCGTCAGACCGGAAAAGTTTGGAGGTAATAAAATTTATTTGAAATTTAAAGATGTAGTAAAAGATTATGCTTCAGGAGACCTGTTCCCGCTTGATTTGAAGAATGCTTTGACTGAGTGGCTGATTAGTAAATTAGAGCCGGCTAGAAAACATTTTGAAATAGCGGAACATAAGGCATCATTGGCAAAGATGAAAGAATTGGTTAGCGGAAATCAGTAAAGGGAGGAAATAGCGGTTTGCCAAAAATTTGGCTGGTCAAGTAATTTAGAGAGTAGCGAAAGAGAATGTGTTCAAGAAAATTAAAAAAACCGCCATTAGCTCTCCGGCCGGAAGTTTTTATGACTAAACTATTATCCCAAATTATATGGCCGTATTTTTTTAGTTTAGTGCCGATGCCCATTTCATCTTCGCCCATGGTTTTGTCAATATCAAAACAATTAAAATTCTTGGCGATTGGCCGCCTAAAGGCTAAATTGCTGCCGGAAATGTACGTTAACCAATTAAAATGATGATAAAGAAAGTTAACCAGTCCTAAGGATATTTTTACCCATATTTTTTGATAATTTGGACCGTCAATAATGGTATACGGACCGGAAACGCCAACAACATTGGGATTGGTAAAGCGCTGTTTAATTTTTTTAATCCAATCCGACGGGGCGATACTGTCGGCATCAAGATAAGCAATGATTTCATTTTTCGCTGTTAAAAAACCGGTTTGTTTAGCAAAAATTACTCCTTTTTTGGTTTCATTAACAACGCGGATAGGATATTGGGAAATAATTTTTAAAGTATTATCAGTCGAGTTGTTATTGACGACAATGATTTCATCGGCTTTAACTTGCTGGGCAACTAATGAATCCAGACATTTGGAAATATATTTTTCTTCGTTGTAAGCGGGAACAATAACGGATAGTTTCATTTTATAATTCTACTAAGTTTCATTAACTGTTGTCGATAGCGATTGGCGAAGCGGTGGGCTTCATCACGAAGCGATTGAAGTAGTCTAAGAGCGTTAGAACGTAGTGGTAAGTTTATTTCCACCCAATCGTCATCTAACTTGATGACAATGGTTTCCAGACGTTTGGCGAGACCAACGATAGGAATAAATTCATGGGCGCAGGCAAGCAGCGCCCCTACAGCAGCAGAAACCTGGGGTTTACCACCGTCAACAACAATTAAATCAGGTGTCCCCCACTCCGGATGATTCAATCGACGATAAATAACTTCTTTAATCATATATTGATCGTCGGGAGTAACTTTGGTGTTGATTTTAAATTTTCGGTATTGCGATTTGTCGATGTGACCATTTAAATAAACAGTCATCGAACCAACAAAATGTCGTAAACCCGTTTGGGAAATATCAAAACATTCAATTCGGTCTATTTTATTGAAATGAAAATAGGGATTAAGGGTGGTCATCAGCTCGTGAATAGCGGAGCTTTGGACGTCTTCAGGCAAGTCCACTTTCTCGTAAAATTTATGTAAAGCCGACCAGCCGGAAACAACATAGTTGATTGATTCAAGTTGGCGGCGGAGTTCGAGAGCCAGTTCATAATTTTCCAATTTTGAGGCTATTTTCATTTCTTTGGAAAGTTCACGTTGAAGCGAAGTAATACGTCCTGAAAGAACTTTTTTTAATTTACCGATGTTTTGGCGATAAAGCTTTGGTTCGGGGTTAGGGCCGGGACATAAGCCTAAATGGCAATAAAGGCATTTGGTTTGGGGATGTTTTATTTGACTGCGATACGGGAAAATCCGTCTGAGAGTTTTGAGAAGAGAGTTGACGGCCGAACCGTTAGGAAAAGGGCCATAAATGATATCGTGTTTAAGTAATTGAGAAAAACGAGCGGTATAAACCCGGGGAATCGGATCGTGATTGATACAGATATAAATATAACTGCGATCGTCTTTCAATAAAGAATTATATTTGGGTTTGTGTTTCTTAATTAATGAGGCTTCTAAAACTAATGCTTGGATTTCCGAGTCGACAGTTTTAGTTTCAATGGTGGCGATTTGGGAAACCAAAGAGGTAGTTTTGGGTCCGAGAGCATCGTCACGTTGGAAGTATTGAGAAACACGTTTTTTAAGATTGACGGCTTTGCCAACATAGATAATTTCCCCGGCAGAATTGCGGTAGATATAAACACCGGGAGAAGCAGGTAGATTTTTGAGATCGATCACAATGTATATTTTACTAAATTAATTTCGTGACTTATAATACATGTTATGACTAAAGACACAGTTTGGTATCAAGATTTTGAGACTTTAAATAAAGCTATCACCGAACGCGACCCAGGACCATTTGAAAAAGCTGTTTTTATTGAAGTGAGACATAATAGTCCTGATGGAGTTGACAAGAAAGTTAGTTTTTGTGGAATAATTCAAGCTTCCGGTACGAGAAGTGATATTTTATATAGAAGGCAAGTGTCAGCGAATAATGTCTTAAGATCAAACTTAAGATTTATTACCGAAAATGATTTCTTGGCTCCTAATCTAAGAGGTTTTGAAGTAAGAATTTTAGACGAGAGACCAAAAGACGTAAGTTTTGGTTAATCACGATTTAAAAGCTTTTTGAGATATTGGCCGGTGTAACTTTGTTTACAGGCAATAATATCGGAGACAGTGCCCTGAGCGACGACGTAACCGCCTTTTTCACCGCCTTCCGGGCCCATGTCGATGATCCAATCAGCATTTTTGATGACGTCTAGATTATGTTCGATGACCACGACAGTGTTGCCCATATCAACCAGTTTTCGCAAAACTTTAATTAATTTATCAATGTCATAAAAGTGTAAACCGGTGGTTGGTTCATCAAGAACATAAAGGATTTTGCCATCGATGCGTTTGACCAGTTCGCGGCTGATTTTTAATCGTTGAGACTCCCCTCCTGAGAGAGTGTTTGACGGTTGACCCAGCTGAAGGTAACCGAGGCCAACTTCCTGAATAGTGCTTATTTTTCGGCGTAATGAAGAGATGTTTTTGAAAAAGTCCGCAGCTTCATCAAAAGTTAGTTTTAATATTTCGGCAATATTTTTTTCTTTGTATAAAACCTCGAGAGTTTCATCTTTAAATCTGGTGCCGTGACATTCATCGCAGGTAACGTAAATATCGGGCATAAATTGCATCTCTATTTTTATTTGACCCTGACCTTGACAGGCCTCGCACCTGCCCCCTTTGGTATTAAAAGAAAAACGACCGGCGCCGAAACCGCGAATTTGGGCTTCGGTAGTTTTGGCCATCAGAGTTCTGATATCGTCAAAAACTTTGGTATAGGTAGCCGGGTTACTGCGTGGCGTTCGGCCGATGGGAGACTGGTCAACCAAGAGAACGTCCGATAAGTTATCGCAACCTTCAATTTTGTCGTATTCACCGATAGTCCCATAATAAGAACCGAGGGTGGCTTTGCGGACACCACCGTAGAGAGTGTCGTGAACCAGGGTTGATTTGCCACTACCGGAAACGCCGGTAACACAGACCAAACGGTTTAAAGGAAATTCGACATTAACATTTTTTAAATTCCATTGACGACAGCCTTTGATAACAATCCGCTGAGAACCAAATTGTTGTTGGGAAGGAGCCGAATTAATTTTTAATTTACCGGATAAATACTTACCCGTTAAACTATTTTTATTTTTGAGAATATCGTCCAATGATCCCTCGGCGACAATGTTGCCGCCGTTTTTGCCGGCATACAGGCCAAAATCAACGATATGGTCGGCGTGGCGAATAACATCTTCGTCGTGCTCAACCACAACCACTGTGTTGCCGACTTCTTTTAGTTTTTGTAAAGTGGCAATCAAACGATCATTATCACGGGAATGAAGACCAATGGTTGGTTCATCTAATATATAGAGAACACCAGTTAAGCCGGTACCGATTTGAGAAGCTAAGCGGATTCGTTGGGATTCGCCGGAAGAGAGAGTCCCGGCTTCGCGTTCAACCGAAAGATAATCAAGGCCGACGGCGATTAAAAATTCCAAACGAGAACGAAGTTCTCTTTGAATCGGTTCAAGTATCTCTTTTTCTTTGTCACTGATTAAAATTTTTTCCAATGATTTTATCCAGACAAAAAGACCGTCGATGGGTAATTGGCAAATTTGATAAATATTTTTTTTCTCAATAGTAATTGACAAAGCATCCGAATTTAGCCGGGAACCATGACAAACTGAACAATTTTCCTTGATCATGTATTGCTCTAATTCTTCGCGAATACCTTCGGAGGCGGCAGAAAAATATTTGGCTTCAAGCCATCTGGCTTTCCATTCGGGAAACTTAGTCCGGTCAATTTGAAATTTAGAGCCAAGACCTTTGCATTCGGGACAAGCTCCCTGAGGAGAGTTAAAAGAGAATAGTCTGGGTTCGATTAAGGGAAGTGATATATTGCAGACAGGACAGGCGTAATTTTCAGAATATAAGGTGTCGTGAATATCTCTGGGTTGATCGGGAAATTCAAAAGAAACATCATTTACCTGGCCAACCAGACAAAGGCCGTTACTAAGTTTCATGGCAGCTTCGACATCATCGATTAGACGACCGTAAAGGTCTGACTCGTTTTTTAAAGATTCTTTGGTAACCGAGACGCGATCACAAACAGCATCAATATTATGTTTATTGGTTTTGACAATGCCAAAGTCAGAGTAAAGGTCAATGATTTTGTCGTCGACACGGATCCATTTGTAGCCTTGTTTTCGGAGATTTTCAGTGAGGCCATGAAAATCACCGGCTTTGTCGCGGGTTATGGGTGACAAAATTAAAAGACGGTAAGGGGCACTGTCAATTTCCCTTTTTATTTTATCTAAAATTTGAGTAACTATTTGTTTACTGGTTTGGGGAGATACTTCACGACCGCAATTGGGACAGTGGGGGTGGCCGATGCGGGCAAACAAAAGGCGGAGATAATCATAAATTTCGGTAACCGTACCGACGGTAGAGCGGGGGTTGTGGGAAATGGCTTTTTGATTGATAGCAATCGAGGGCGACAAACCTTCGATTAAGTCAACTTCGGGACGTTTTAAGTTGCCTAAAAATTGGCGGGCATAAGAAGAGAGAGATTCGACATAACGGCGTTGACCTTCGGCAAAAAGGGTATCAAAAGCCATACTGGATTTACCACTACCGGAAACTCCGGTAAAAACGATGAATTTGTTTTTAGGAAACTCAAAGGAAACATTTTTGAGATTATTTTCCCGAGCACCTTTGACAGTAATTTTGGTAATTTCTGACATTAATTATTCTCCCTCTGAGGGCTTCTCCGTCTAATGATGGGAGATAAAATATTATATCAAGGTTTGGGTTTTATTTGGGTATTAAAAAACAAAATTGTGTGATATATTTTGTCAATGGCAAATGATGAAGGACAAGTAAGAAGGGAGGTTGATGTATTTCAAGCGGAGTGTCCCGATTGTGGTAAAACTTTTGACAGATTAGCCGAAGGAGAGTTGGTGCCACGACACAAAACACCAAGAGAACACCCGGGTGAGAGAGAGTGGGATGAGAGGGAAGGAGGTTTTTGGGGGTCGGGAAATTTGTGTCCTTATGAAGGGTTGCCTAAGGTGAGGAAAGTGGGTAGCTTCACTTTTGAGGGTAACGAGTTGTCGGCTATAACTATTGGCGGTGGGGATTAGTGGAAAGTATTTTTATTAGTGATATAATTTTTTTATGGGGATAAATGTAGAAACCTTTCGATGCAGGCTATGTGGTTACTCTTCGTATGCTTTAGTTGATGGAAATGTTCCGGCTCATTTGTATCAACCGCATCCGGATGATAATTTTAATTATGGTAACAGGGTGTGTATCGGGAGTTTTCATCCACCATTCGCCTTAACTGAAACGGGTGATTGTAATAGTGCTTTAATGGAAAGTTTAATAGCCAGATAAGTTATATTTTCTCTATTTCCCGGATTTTGTCACGGATTTTGATGGCAGATTCGAAGTCGAGAATAAATGCAAAATTCCGCATTTCTTTTTTGAGTTTACTGATATGAGATTTTCGCTGGTTGGGTGTCAGGGAACTGATATCAATTTTGATCAATGGTTCAACTTCAATTTCAGCCGGTTTTTCAATTAATTTTGGTCGGATAGATTTGATAATACTTTCAGGAGTAATGTGATGGGCTTCATTGTAAGCTAATTGGATTTTACGGCGACGGTTGACCTCTTCGATGGCCTGGCGCATAGCATCGGAGTTACGGTCGGCATATAAAATTACCCGACCATCAACATGGCGGGAAGCCCGACCCATAATTTGAATTAAGGATGAGCGGGAACGCAAAAAACCCTGTTGATCGGCATCAAGAATGGCAACTAAAGAAACTTCGGGAAGATCAAGACCTTCGCGGAGCAAATTGATACCAACTAAGACATCAAAATCGCCTCCCCGAAGTTTATCCAAAATGTTTGACCGTTCCAAAGTTTCGATATCAGCATGTAAATAAGCGACTTTAAAAGGGATGGGGGTTTTAAGAGGGTCTGCCAAATAAGCCGCTAATTCTTCGGCCATTTTTTTGGTGATGGTGACCACTAAAGTTCGCTCTTTTTTTTGGACACGGTTAGCAATTTCCGCCATCAAATCGGGTATTTGATGATTGGTAGTGCGGATTTCGACCGGCGGATCAACCAAACCAGTAGGCCGAATAATTTGTTCAACGATATGGTTTTGGGACTGAGCTAGTTCAAACTCTGAAGGCGTGGCAGAAACATAGATAGTTTTACCAACACGCTTTTGAAATTCTTCCCATTTTAGAGGTCGGTTATCGTAGGCGCTAGGAAGACGAAAACCAAAGTCAACTAAGGTTTTTTTGCGGGCAACATCGCCATGGTACATACCACCAATTTGAGGAACAGTAACATGGGATTCGTCAATCATGGTTAAAAAGTTATGGCCGTAAAGGTGTTTAAAATAATCGACTAAGGTATAGGGTGGATCACCGGCTTTTCGACCCGGCTCAAAATATATAGAATAGTTTTCAATACCGTTGACATAACCAATTTCAGATAGCATTTCTAAATCGTAATCGACCCGCTGATGAAGACGGTGAGCTTCAAGTATTTTATTTTCAGACTTAAATTTGTTGACCTGGATATCACAATCAGAACGAATTCTTTTGAATATTTCCTTCATATCACCGGAGGCACCAACAAATTGTTTAGCCGGATAAATCCGATAGTCGGTAAGCAAAAATTCCTGACCGGTAAAGGGGTGTCGTTGAGTAATTTTTTTAAGATTATTTAATTCATCAAATTCCAAAACTAAAATCCAATCAGCATAAGACAGCCAAATTTCTATAGCATCGCCGCGAACTCGGAAAGTGCTGCGTTTAAATTCCAATTCGTTACGGGTATAAAAAAGATTGACCAGTTCTTCAAACAACTTTCGCCTAGACCAATTGTCCCCTATTTTAAAGTCAAGAGTACGAGAACTAAATTCACGGGGATCGCCGATGTTGTAAATACAGGAGACGGAGGCAACAACGATATTATCGGGGCCGGAAAATAAATTTGAAGTGGCTTCGAGACGAAGTTTATCAATAAGATCGTTGATTTCAACTTCTTTAGCAATATAAGTATCGGAGGCAGGAATATAGGCTTCCGGCTGATAATAGTCGTAATAGGAAACAAAATAGGAAACGTGATTTTTGGGGAAAAGTTCCTTAAATTCCTGATAGAGCTGACCAGCGAGAGTTTTGTTGTGAGAAATAACTAAAGTGGGTAATTGAGTTTTTTGGATAACATTGGCAATAGTAAAGGTTTTACCGGAGCCGGTAACGCCCAACAGAGTTTGTGAAGACACACCAGAATTTATACCGTTGACAAGTTTATCAATAGCTTGGGGCTGATCACCGGCAGGAGTCATTGATGAGACTAATTCAAAAGACATGGTTATATTTTATCAAGTAGACAAATAGTTTGTGTTTGTGCGATATTTGGTAGTGCCAACATTTGAATATGAAGGTGGATTATATTATGTCAATCATGAAAAGGATGGACGAATTAATATTTATCAATTAACTGGCGGTAATCTACTGCTTCATTTTAACGGCAAACAATGGTTTAACAGGAGTGACACAGGTTATGTTGAATCGCCACAGGACTTACAACAATATGCGGGGTTATTGTGTAGAGAAGGTCAAAAAAGTGATAAAGTTTTTGTATAAATGCTAACAAAAGTATCAAGTGTGGCGAATTTGGGATTAAAAGCGATTGAAATTGAGGTAGAAGTCAACGTGGCCGAAAAAGGATTTCCCGGATTTGGAATAGTGGGCTTGGCCAGTAAAGCGGTGGAAGAAGCCAAAGAACGGGTTAAAACAGCCATTATCAATTCTGATTTTGAATTTCCGACTGCAAAAATTACAGTAAATTTGGCACCGGCAGATATTCCCAAAGATGGTGCTTGTTACGATTTACCGATGGCAGTGGGAATATTGGTATCCAGCGGTGAAATTAATATGCCCAAAAGTAAATCATTTTTCTACGGGGAATTATCATTGGATGGCAGTTTGCGCCATACCAGAGGGGTATTTTTACTGGCATTTTTAGCCAAAGAGCAGGGTGCAAAAGATATTTTTGTTCCCAGGTTGTGTGCCAATGAAGCATCGGTGGTGGAGGGACTAAATGTTTATCCGGTAGATAATTTACGTCAGCTGATTAAACACCTGAGAGGCGAAAAATTTATTGAGCCACTCAAGCCGGTTCAAAGTGAAGAATTGTTGGAATTGATTATGCCTGAATTTGATTTTAGTGAGGTATTGGGTCAAGAGTCGGCGAAAAGAGCGTTGGAAATTGCGGCGGCCGGCGGACATAATATTTTTATGATGGGGCCGCCGGGTAGCGGCAAAACAATGTTGTCGAGAGCTTTACCGGGGATTTTGCCGTGTTTAACCGAAAAAGAAAGTTTGGAAGTGACTAAAATTTATTCGGTGACCGGTAATATTCCGGCCGGCGGATCGTTGATCAGACAAAGACCTTTTAGATCACCTCATCACACTACTTCTTTGGTGGGATTGATCGGTGGTGGCAGTAATCCACACCCGGGAGAAGTATCGATGGCTCACCGCGGGGTATTATTTTTGGATGAGTTTCCGGAATTTTTACGCGGAGCATTAGAAGCATTAAGGCAACCTTTAGAGGATGGTTTTGTGACAATTTCGAGAGCAGCCGGATCACTGCAGTTTCCGGCACAATTTATGCTAGTGGCTGCGGCCAATCCTTGCCCGTGTGGCTACTTGGGTGATGAGAAAAAAGAATGTAAATGCAATATTCATCAGATTATGAATTATCAAAAGAAATTGTCGGGGCCGATTTTGGACCGGATTGATCTGCATTTAAATGTTCCATCGGTTGATGTTAACAAATTGATGCTTGATTCGAAGGATACCAGCAGTTGCGAAAAATCTCCGGTAATTAGAGAAAGGGTGTCTAAGGCCAGGAAAGTCCAACAAGAGAGATTTATTAAAATTAAGGGAGTTCATAGTAATTCGGATATGAAAAATCGACACCTAAATGAGTTTGCTAAGTTGACTCCGGCAGCGAATTTATTGTTAAAACAGGCAGTCAATAAATTTTCCCTGTCGGCCAGAACTTATTTTAGGTTAATTAAAGTCAGTAGAACTATTGCTGATTTGGCCAGTAGTTTGGATATTAATGACAACCATGTGGCCGAGGCATTGCAATATAGGGTTAGGACCGGGGAATAGCTCAATCCCTCTAAATCTCCCTTTGACAAGGGAGACTTAAGAAATATGCATATAAAAGAATTTAACTATAGAAAAGGAAAAGCCGGGGAAGAGGAGGCTAGGATATTTTTGGAAAATAAAGGCTACGGGTTTATTGAGGCTAACTTTGAAGTTGATACCGGAGAAATTGACTTGATAATGTCCAACAATGGTTGGTTGGTGTTTGTGGAAGTCAAATACAAAAGTGACGATTATATGGGATTGCCGGAGGAAATGATTACTCCAAAAAAGATAGCTCAAATTAAACGGATAGCGGAAATTTATTTAATGAAAAATCCAAAAATGAGAAAAGCTTTTATCAAATATAGAGTAGATGCTGTTTGTATTTTGGGAAATAATTTAAAACATTATGAAAACTTGGAATAAATATAAGATTAATCAAGTTTTAAAAGCGGACTTTCCGGAACAATTAAGAAAAATTAAAAATTGTCCGGAAAAACTTTATTATCGAGGTGAATGGGATAATAAAATCTTTGATAAGTCGGTGGCCATTGTCGGTAGTCGGAGAATGACAAAATATGGGGAGACGGTAGTTGAAAAATTTGTGCCGGAGTTGGTAGCCAACAGGTTTTGTTTAATATCCGGATTTATGTATGGCATTGATTCGGCGGTTCATCGGACCTGTGTTGAATACGGCGGGATTACGGTGGCGGTTTTGGGCAGTGGACTTGACGAACCATCGGTTCCGGAAAACGATGATTTGTACACCAAAATTTTAGTATCAGGCGGATTGGTAATTTCCGAATATGAAAAAGAATTTAAACCGACGTTGTGGAGTTTCCCCCAAAGAAACAGGATTGTATCCGGTTTATCAACTAAAGGAATTTTGGTAATTGAGGCCGGAATGAAGTCGGGTAGTTTGGTTACGGCCCGAATTGCTAAAGAACAGGGTAAAAAAGTTTATGCCATACCAGGTCAGATAATCAATGGAAATTCAGAAGGAACCAATTGGCTGATTGCTGAAAATCAAGCAAAAATGATTTTGTCGGTAGAAGAGATAACAAATCAAAGGGAAGTGTTTAAACAGGAAGATTTGTTTGAAAATTGTGACGAACAAGAAAAAGGAATTTTAAATTTGATAAAACTAGAACCGTTAACAATTGATGAGCTAGCGAGAAAGCTAGAGATAGATATTGGGAATTTATCAGTTAAAATAAGCATGATGTCGCTAAGTGGCAAATTAATAGAGTTTAACGGGAAGATTTATAAAAATGGGTGAAAGAGTCTTATTGGCAGTGTTTTATAAAAATAACAAACTGACTTTAAATGGATTTGGAGAACCTTTTCAAGTATTAACAAAAAGATACGGTGGTTTAACAATTGACTTGGATTGGGTTGAAAGTTTGAGAGTTAATGAAATAGAATGGCCAGAGTTTAGGAGGAGAGTAGTGGAAGGAACAAATCCAAAACCTCATTGCTCGGCTAAGCTATTACATCACGAGAATGAATTGAGACTGGGCGGAAGGGGAAATGCACGAAGAAAATCGCGATGCCATTGATTATTTATCCAATTCAATGATCCGAGATAAAACATTCAGACTGGCTAAGTAGGTAGTTTCGATGCCGGACAAATTGAGCGATTCTTTGGACAAATTTTCGGTAAGAGGATTGTCAGAAGCGTAATTGATGATGCCAAAATCAAAAGGCAACGGCTGAAGTTGGTAAACAAAACTTTGGGAAATAGGTGTTTTTAGCTGAAATTTTTCCAGAATCGAGGCTAAATAGTGACCCGATTCCATCTCGATAATATTAAAATTAGACTTACGATAGTTTTCAATTTGGTTGAGATTTTCCAAGAGAGTGCCGTAAACGCAGGCGGATTTTTGGTGAGTTAAAATTTGACTGATAACGCCCTTAAAGGGGAAAGAATTGTTGAAAATGTTATTAAATTGATAAACATTGTTGGTGGTTTCATCTAAAACAACGTCCGGAATTTGAATGTCGCCGACGGTACCATTGAGGATAGCGGCTTTACCGATAATATAAACTCCTCGAACTTGGGGAAATAATTCAAAAAAGGCGTCCAATAAATATTTAGCAGCCATGCCAAGCGGATACTGAATATTAATAATAACTCCCGAGGAAGTCCCAAGGTGAGAAAGATTTAATCCGGCTAAATTCGGGTCGGGATTAGGAGAAGAACTGATGGCTTTAAGAGGAATGATCTGGGCATCAATAGGCAGGTTTTCAAGAGCATTCAGGGTAATTATTCCTAACTTTTTTTCGTAGATAGCTTTCTCTTCAACAAATTGATCATTTTTTGTTAAGAAAGTTTGAGCCAAGTGGTAAAGGAAATCATTAATTTGGGTTTGATTGTGGGCCACTTTGGACTTGAACCATTTGTCGTAAATCCGGGTATGGTTATGGGCGACATAATCAAAGATATAGTTTTGTTTAAGATTGAGAAAACCGCCGATGATATTGGCTAAACTATGGGTATTTGATGAAACAAAATAGACCGGCTGTTGAGTTAATTGGAAATAAAGCGAGTGATTGATATTGTCCAACCACCAGGTTTTAGCTTGGGCAATAAAATCAGATTCATTAATCGGTAAAAGTTGAATAACGGGATTAAATTCCGGATTAGTATTGTTGAGAATTTCTGGATATTCGTATAATTTTTGTTGTTTAATTTTACGATATTCAATACGGTAAGCCAAAAGACCATTAATTAAATCATCGAGATCGGAATAGGAGTTAATTAAAACAAAAAGTGTGCCATTGGAGTCAAAATAGGTTAAACGACGACGTTTCTCAGCAGTGACAATTTTAGTTTTTTCAATCTGAAAGAGAGAGGGGTCAATGTCAGTTTTTGAGGAGATAATTATTTTTTTAGTAAGGTAAATATTAGATGGTAACCGGCTTGAGGAATAATTGAAGCCATCCGGATCAAATTCAGGGTCGGCGGCATGAAAATGGATCAGGGGTTTAAGTTGAAGATAAGTATCCTCAACTTCGGATAGTAATACTTCCGATGATGAGGAAAGTAATTCACGATAATGCTTTAGATGCTGACTGATAACTGAATCTGAGGAGGAAATTAAACCGGTCATAGTTTAAAGATAAGGAGCCCAATTACTGAGAGGTGCGGTATTGCCAATAAGAAAATTAAGAGAGTAGAGGATGATTGCCGGAAAAAGGATTAAAAAAAGATATCTGATTGGTTTTTTGGTTAAATATCGGGAAAAAGCAACAAGTATAAAAGGGTAAATTGGGGAGATATAACGACTAATGTCACGGTGGGCGACAAAAATTGTGGCCAACAAAAAAATTGCCGGGAAGAGAAACACAAGATTAAATTTATACCGCCGATAAAGCTTTGAGACACCAATTAACCCTAAAAGGATGAGATAAAGAACATCCTCCAACCAGATAGTATTGATCCAACTGCGATTACTGATAAAAACCGAGTAAGGTAAAAGAAAAAGATGAATATTGTCACCGGAATGAAAATAAGCTAAAAAATCACCAGTTTGCAAATAATAGACATAAAAAATCACTAAGACAGTCAAAGGAACTAATAGATAGTAGAGATAGTGGTAATTAAATTTTTTAGTTTTGAAATAGTCAACTAAAAAAATTAAGCCGTAGGCAACAAAAAGAAGAATGCCGGGACTTTTGAAAGCTTGGGCTAGAGCGGCAAAAATGGCTGATACAAAGAATGATTTTTTCCGGAAAAATATGATTGATAGTAAAATTAAACTAATAAACCAGGTTTCGGGGGCACCGACTAGCCGAGTGGCAAATAATCTGGCCGGGAAAAAGATAAAGATCAGAGCCAGCCAAAAAGATTTTTGGGGATTGAGAAATAGTTTAAAAAAACGAAAACTGACTAAAGTTAACAAAAGTGAACCAAAAAGAGTGGCCAAAAGCATGGCTTTGGGGGTGTTAACAAAAAAACTGAAATATTTGATAACGATGGGAAAACCGGGAAAATGAGCCGGGTAGTATTCGAGGGGGATGGGAAGAGAATAGGATTGACGAATGCAATCTTTATCGTAGCCACACTTGGCAATAATCATGTAGTTGGGACCGTCATAGTTGGCATAAATGGTTTCTAAGGTAGTTGAAGGAAAGCCAAGATGACGGGGTAAATTAAAATAAAAAGCAAACCAGATAAGCAAGGTGGGGATGATGGTGGCAAGAATGAGGATAAAAGAAAAGGAACGGATTTTGTTTAGAGCCATATCACATTTTAGCAAGAATCATTAGATTATTTTTTCTTACCTGAATTACTTTTACATTGATTGGCAGGAATTTCGCACATATTTTTGCAGGTGGGATCATTGGTGAAAGTTACTGGACATTCGCCTTTTTTGGGATCATCATACTGTTCACACTGCTTACCACTGGGTGAACAGGCGTAAACAATGGTGGGGCATTTTTCTAGATTAATATTAAGACTGGAAACACCATAATTGTAAATACAGACTGGGCTGGGGCCGCAACCATTGGTACAGCCAAGATCGGCGATTTGACTATCAGTTTTGGTTTCCAGGGTGGCGTAAATTTGAAAATTATTTGAGCCATTTGAAACATAAATATAATTACTTTTAGTTAGGGGGTCACAGGGAATACTGTTTAATATAGATTGATTGTTGTAGACAAGTGGTTGGCCACATTCAGGGAGAGGATAGGACGGAAATCTATTGGCAAAATCGTAGTATTCCTCCATGGCGATTTTGAGACGATAAAGATTAGCTTTGCGTTGGGAGTCGCGGGCTTTAGCCAAAATGGCAGGGACATCCAACATTGAAGTAATGATTAAAATGGAGATAATGACGGTTACTACCAATAATTCGATAAGAGTCAAGCCGTTAGTTAGCTTAAGGTGTTTCACTTCTAAAAGTCTAGATCATTTTAATTCTGAGTGCAAATTGATGGATTTTTTGGTATCCTAAGGTCAATTATCCGGCGCTATCGTCTAGTGGTTAGGACAGTAGATTCTCATTCTACTAACCCGGGTTCGACTCCCGGCAGCGTCACTAATATTCTGCATTGGTGTTTAGTGGTTATAATATTGTGGTGACGATTAAAACAAAGACAAATATTCATAGGGGTATAATAATTTTCCATGGTTTATTATGGTTTGTTTCGCTTCCGTTTCAATTAAACCATCCTCGTCCTCAATTTGTTATGCCGTTGTATTTTGCGTTTGTAATATTTTCTACCTATGCCTGGAGAGGATTATTTACGTTGATTACCGGATTTTTTTTATGGCATTACAATACTTATAATGAGAACGATTCGATTATCAAAACAGGGATTGAAGCACGTCTTATCGGAGCGGCGTTGTTAATTATTGGAGTTGGGGGTATTACGATTATTATGGCTTCGATTCTTAGATCAACTAGTTTCTAAAAATGGAATAGACGTTTGAGGGTTAGATTTACTCAAATAATTTTCTTTGTTTTTTGATGTCTTCGAGAAGGATATCGGTAATGGTAGAAACGTGGTTGGTGAGATGAAGCCAACGGAAAAGACGATTAAGTCGTGGCCGGCGGTGCTGAACTTTAATACGTTTTTTGATTGTCACCCAGGACGGCTCGGAAGCTTTAAGGGGAACCAGATCATCTTTGGTGGAGCTATAAGCACTGACTTTATCGGCTAAATTATATTTTTCAATGTTTTTTGGAGTTAAATGAGAGGTAAGGTATCTGGCGGTTTGATGAAAACTATGGCTCATTTTGATGAATCTGGTAAGTTTTAGCCGATGAAGATTGGGATTGAGTAGACCGCAAACTGAATAAATAAAACTAACTTTTTTTGGGTAGTGAAGAAAATAGGCCATGGCTAAAGAGGCACCGGCACTGACGCCGATAAAATATATTATTTTGTCCTCTTTTAAGGCGGCATCAACGTCATTGTTTAAACGAAGCAGTTTGGTTTTAAAGTGTTCTTTTTTGTCAAACCAGTTAGAATTAAAAGGTTTGACACCTAGAGACAGACTGATGGTAGCAGAAATCGAATCAGGTAAATCCTCCAAACCACGCAGTAAAAAAAAATGGACTTTAGAAGGGGAGATCATCGGGGATGACAATGTCCTCTACCTTGTCTGGTACTGTTTCTACCGGAGCGGTTTGGGGTGGTTCTGATTGAGTAATATCGGGAACGTCATTGGCGTCAGTGGTTGGTCGGCGATCGGTAAAGGGAATAACAGTGTCGGCGACAATTTCACTGATGTATCTTTTAGTGCCGTCTTTAGCTTCGTATTGACGGTTATCAATTCGGCCGGTAATGGAAACTTTAGTACCTTTGCGAACAGTATTGGAAATATATTCGGCAGTTTTCCCCCAAACGACAATGTTGTGAAAGGTGGGGATATCTGTCCAAGTATCACCTTTTTTGATTGAATGATTGGTAGCGACACCAAAAGTGCAAACGGCAGTGCCAGAAGGAGTATATTTTAATTCAGGATCACGAGTAACATTGCCGGTAATTACGGCAAGATTAATTGAAAAAGGCATCGTATAAATAATTATTAAGTAATCTATTTTACACTAACCAGTTCAACTTCGAAAATCAGATTGGCGTTTGGTGGAATAACTCCGCCGGCGCCCCGTTCACCGTAAGCCAGAGCACTGGGAATAGATAAACGGCGTTTGCCGCCGACTTTCATACCGGGAACCCCCAGGTCCCAGCCTTTAATAACAGCACCCACACCGATTTGGGTTTCAAAAGGTTGGCCACGGTCGTAGGAGCTGTCAAATTTGGTACCATCTTCGAGAGTGCCGACATAATTGATAGCAACAGTATCACCGGATTTGACTTCGGCACCGGTACCGACAATAAGGTCTTCAATTTTTAGATCTGTCATAGTTGATTTTGATTGAGTTTGATTAATAAATTTTAACCCCTGAGGAGTGGGGGTAACTGATAAAGGTATATTGGAAAAATCTTCCAAAGGAAAGGTATTTTTAGGTTTTTGAGAAAGTAGAATGAATAAACCAATAAATATGCCAAAAACAACCGGAATTGTAATGATGGTTCTTTTGGACATGGGAAGATTATACAAGATTCAATAGGAGATCAACAATCTTGGCGCCACCGAGATGTTCACCTTCAATGAAAAAATCGTCCGTTTGTAAATTTACGGGATCAGTAGAAATATTGATCATTCCGGCTACGGTCAAGTCACTGTCGTTGATACCGTTACCGACAGTAATAACCTGGTTTGGACTGAGATTTTTTAGAGCCATTAATTTTTTAAGACCATTAATTTTGTTAAATTTTTGGGAGTGAACATCGTAAGCTTCCTGATTCCACCAACAATAAAAACGATTTTCCGGATCGGATTGTTTAATGATTTCCGGAACTTCAGGGACGGCTTGGCGACAATGAAGGGTGGTTAAAAACTGCTTTGGTTCGAAGCCTTCGACACGGGAGTCACCAATTAACTTGGATAATTCGGAACGGATTTTGGTGATAGCAGTTAGTTCGTATTGATCAAGTGGTTCGGTTTGAATGACAAAACCATCTCCGGTGAGAAAAGTACCAATTTCTGAAATTAAAGTAACTTTGTCCCATAAAATATCCTGGTATATTTGAGTTAAATAAAGACTATTTCGGCCGCTATTGATGACCAGTTCATAACGATTTTTTAATTGATTAAGTTTGGCGACAAGATCCTGATTCAGAGAATAGGTTTGCTGAGAGTAATAACCATTGTTATTTTGGGAAATATCGGTCCCCTTTTGAATCAGAACACCGTCACTGTCAAAAGCAATTAGTTTGATTGGGGCTAAATCATTGGAAGTTAATTCGGATAAGGGTCTCATAAATAATGATAGCATTTGATAAAATAGCGACATGGATCAAATAACGTGGGAAGATTTTGCTAAGGTTGAGTTTAGAGTCGGGCAGATTGTGGAGGCGGTTAAGGTGGAAGGGTCAGAGAAATTGATCAGAATGGTGGTGGATTTTGGAGAGTTTGGTAAGAAAATTGTATTTTCCGGAATTAGAAAATATTATCAACCGGAAGAATTGTTAGATAAAAAAACAATATTCGTGGTAAATATGGCACCAAAAAAAATTATGGGCGAAGAATCTCAGGCAATGATATTTGCCGCTGAAGACGAGGTTAACGACAAGCTAAGTATTTTAGTCTTGGAAAACGATTTATCAAACGGATCTAGGGTGTTTTAATTCTTCTTCGGCGTATGCGTGGTCTATATTCAACAAAGTGGCAAGGAATTTTTTCTTCCTCATCCGATATTACCCGGTCGCTGGGAGGAGAAAAGATTTTTATGCCGTCAATAACCCGAACTTCGATCGGATGACGGCAATAATTTTCGTAAAATATCACCTGATTGCTATGGGTTTGACCATTGGAGTCGACATTTAAACCATACACTTCAACCTGACGGGAACAAAGAAAAAGACATCTACGACATTGTTCGGCATATTTACCCATAGCTGCTATTTATTATACGCTTTGATAGAATAAGTCATGATCAGAGAGGAGTTGGTTGAGTTGCTAAAGAAAAAGGGATTTACAGGTAAAATTGACCATCCGACAATTGAAAAATTTGGGGATTATGCGGTGAGGATGGATGTTGATTTGGAACCAGATGAATTAATTGAAAAGACCGAAAAAGTAGCAGGTTTTACTAATATTTTTATTAACAAAGATAGATTGGTTAAAGAAATAGAGAAGTTAAATTATGAGATTGAACTGAGAAGAGAGTTGGGAAAGTCGGGTGCTGGTAAAACAATGGTGATTGATTACTCGGCACCAAATATTGCCAAACCGTTCGGGATTGGACATTTGAGATCGACGGATATTGGCCAGGCGATTTATAACATTTATAAAACGTTAGGATGGAATTGTATCGGAGATAATCATTTGGGTGACTGGGGAACCCAATTTGGAAAACTTATCGTGGCTATAAAAAAATGGGGTGGGGATGAAGAATTAAGCATAGATTATTTGGAGAAGTTGTATGTCAAATTTCATGAAGAAGCGGAAAAAGATGAAACTTTGATTGAACAGGGGCGTGAGTGGTTTGAGAAATTGGAAAAGGGTGATAAAGAAGCGCGGGATTTGTGGCAAAAATGCGTTGATATTTCAATCAAGGAATTTAACCAGGTTTATGAACTGCTTGGGGTAAAAATTGACTTTGCTTTAGGGGAATCTTTTTATCAAGATAAAATGCCGGAAGTAATTGAGACCATGAAAAAGAAGGGAATTGTTAAAGAAAGCCAAGGAGCCCAAATCGTGGAGTTTGAAAAAATGTCTCCGGCAATGGTAACGAAAACAAACGAAACAACAACCTATTTTACCCGGGACATAGCGACGATTAAATACCGACTGGACACATGGAAACCGGAGATGATGATTTATGAGGTGGGCGTTGATCAGGATTTACATTTCAGACAAGTGTTTGAAACAGCACGCATGTTAAATTGGAATTGCAATTATGTTCACGTGGCCCATGGATTAATCAGATGGAAAGAGGGTAAATTTTCAACAAGACACGGCAAAACAATTCATTTGACCGAAGTAATTAACGAAGCCCGGGAGCGAGCTAAAAATATTGCACCGGAAAATACAGCAGAAAAAATTGATGCGGTAGCAATCGGAGCAATAAAATTTAATGATTTGGCTTCCGATCCGAAAAAAGATATCATTTTTGACTGGGAAAAAGTAATGTCAATGGACGGTAATTCGGGGCCGTATTTGCAATATACCTATGCCAGATGCCAAAGTGTGTTGCAAAAAACAAAAATAGTGGAGCAAAAAAATATTAATGAGGTTCCAACTGAAGCAGCATCTGAAGAAATGAGTTTAGTTAGAGAATTGGCTAAATTTGAAGAAAAGTTATTAGAAGCAGCGACCAGATTCAGTCCGGCGGTGATGGCAGAGTATTTACTGATAGTGGCCAGAAAATACAATGAATTTTATGGTAATTACAGAATTATTGGTGAGCCGGAAGAAGTCTGGCGAATATTTCTAACTAAAACGACATCGAGCGTATTAAAATTAGGACTGGAGTTACTGGGGATTAAAACGATTGAGAAAATGTAGTTTTAGGCAAAAATCTTTTTATAAATGTCCGAATAATGTTTGACCGGAATAAATTTGATATTCTTTTTGACTTCCGAGGGAATATCGACCAAAGATTTGACGTTATCTTTGGGAATAAAAATAGTTTTTAGACCGGCACGGTGAGCGGCTAAAGATTTTTCTTTAAGTCCACCAATTTCCAAAATGTTACCGCGGAGGGTAATTTCTCCGGTCATACCAATATCCCGAGGAACAGCTTTATTGGTTAAAGCCGAAATAATGGCAGTGGTGATAGCACCACCGGCTGACGGTCCGTCTTTGGGAGTGGCACCTTCGGGGACGTGAATATGAATATCAATTTTATGAAAATCAGTTGTAATCCCCCATCCTTTAGCCTGACTACGGACAAATGATAGGGCGGCCTGGCAAGATTCTTTCATAACTGAACCCAGTTTGCCGGTTAAAATTAGTTGGCCTTTTCCGGGCATTATATTGACTTCAATAAAAAGAATATCGCCGCCAACACTAGACCAAGCTAAACCGGTGGAAACACCGATTTCATCTTTGGTGCCTTTGAGCTGAGAAGAAAATATTTCAGGACCAAGGAATTTACGAATGGTTTTTGGGTCGTTGACATCTACTTTAGAGGTTTTGCCAGTAACAACTTTTTTGGCTACTTTGCGGAAGATATGAGCAATAGTTCTTTCAAGTCCACGAACGCCGGCTTCGCGGGTATATTTATCAATAATATATTTTAAAATAGTGTCTTTAATTTCATCAATACTCTTGGGAGTTAAACCGTTGGCAGCTAATTCTTTTTTAACTAAGTATTTTTTGGCGATATGAAATTTTTCTTCTTGGGTGTACCCGGGAAAACTAATAATTTCCAACCGATCTCTAAGAGCATAAGGAATAGTACTGATATCATTGCCGGTTAATATAAAAAATACTTTGGACAGATCAATAGGAAAATCGAGATAGTGATCGGAAAATTCGCGGTTTTGTTCCGGATCGAGAGTCTCTAGTAAGGCGGCAGACGGATCACCCCGGTAATCGGCACCGACCTTATCAACTTCATCGAGCATAAAAACGGGATTCATGGATTTGGCGTCTTTGAGACCTTTGACAATGCGACCAGGTAAAGCACCGACATAGGTCCGACGATGGCCACGGATTTCAGCTTCATCCCTGATACCACCAAGCGAGGCGCGGACAAACTTACGATTTAAAGCTTTGGCAATAGACTTACCAAGCGAAGTTTTACCAACTCCCGGAGGACCAATAAAACAAAGAATGTTGGCCATACCGTCGTTGACTGCTTTGAGTTTATTTTTTTCTTTAAGTTTCAAAACTGCTAAGTATTCCAGAATTCTTTCCTTAGCATCTTTGATACCGTAATGATCCTCTTCCAAAACTTTTTGAGCTTTGGCAACCGATAAACCGGAAGAATCATATTTTCCCCAAGGGAGTTCGACAACAGTTTCAAGGTAAGTTCGGATATAACTGGCTTCAGGAGCCATGGCGCCCATTTCCTGGAGGCGGTTAAATTCTTTGAGCATCTTTTTCCTTATATCTTTGGGCATGGCTGATTTGCGGATCTTCTTTTCCAAATCAGAGAATTCGCCTTCAGAATCGGTCCCCAGTTTTTTTAGTTCTTTTTCGATCTGACGTTTACGTTCCTCTAAAACATTACGTTTCATGCCAATATTAAATTTTTCCTGGGTTTTTGTTTCAATAGATTGTTCAAGCTCAGCGACTTTCATTTCACGGAGTAGCATTTCGTTGGCGGCTTTAAGCCGTTGGCTGACCAGGAGAGTTTCAAGTAAAATTTGTTTTTCGTGAAGTTTGGCTTCGACCGAAAAACACACTTGATCGGCTAGATCGGAGCTGGAGACACCGGTAGATAATTGCATCATGGCGGGCAGATCGAATTGGCGACCTAAAGCGAAAGCTTTTTTAAGTTGATCAAGAAGGGCTTGGGCTGATTGTTGAATATCGGTAATTGACTCGGAAATGATGGGTAAATCAACAAATTCAACCGTACAATATGGCTCTTTTTGAACTAGATTGACAATATTGACCCGAGAAACACCTTTAACAATGGCATGAAGACTACCGTCAGTATGAAGAATATGTTCGATTTTGGCTAAAACACCGACAGTGTACAGGTCATCAAATTCGGGTTTTTCGGTTTTGGAATTTCTTTGGGCGGTAATGACAACTAATTTATTGGTATTGTCAAAAGCATACAATAAGGCATTCATCGATTCTTTTCGTCCAAAGAAGAGCGAAGTCTCAACTGAAGGAAAAAGAACTAGATTTCTTAAAGGGATTAGAGGTAGAATTTTTTTTACCGGTTCAACCGCAATGACATTATCTTTTATAGGCATATTTAGCAGTCTAACACTCCCCTTGCTAAGTGTAAAGAGGGAAATGACAAGTTGGGGATTTTTGTCTAGTTTTAGGGTAAAATATAGCAATGGTTAATATGATCAAATTTGGGAGGGTGGTAATTTTAGGGCGACCGAACACAGGGAAGTCAACCCTACTTAATGCCATCATGCAACAAAAGGTGGCGATTACTTCACATTTACCCCAAACTACCAGAAAAATATCGCGGGTAGTTTTCGAAAATGAAAAAGGAAAAATTATATTTTCAGATACTCCGGGAATTATTGGAAAAATAGACGATTTAATGGGACAAAGAGTAAATCAGGAAGCACCTCGGGAAACCGGCGTGGCAGATGTGTTGATTATGGTGGTGGATATATCAAGACCCAAAAACGAAGAAGAGAACAAAGTAATTGGTTTAGTCAGAAAATCGAACGCTAAGAAAATTTTAGTGTTTAACAAAACGGATGTAGCAGTTGGAACAAAGGATCATTTGGCCGATTATGAATATCTGGAAGATGAATTCGATAAGTCGATTAAAACCAGTGCCATTAAAGAAACGAATATAAAAGGTTTGATCAATTTGATTTTTGAATTGTTACCGGAAGAGGATGAAGTAAAGGCAAAACAACAAGTGGAGATAATTAATCCGGAGGGTAAACCAAAAATATCAATGAGTTCGAAGGAGTATGTGTCAGAATTGATTCGAGAGAAGGCATATTTATTTTTACGGGATGAAATTCCTTATAGCATTAATGTAGAAATAGAGAAGATTCAGGATAAAAGAAAATTAATTTTGATTAAAGCCAACATTATTACCGATAGCGATCGATATAAAAAAATAATAATCGGAGCCGGGGGGAATAAAATAAAAGAAATCGGTTTTAATGCCCGAAAAGAACTGGAATTGATGTCGGGACGGAAGATATTTCTAGAATTGACGGTAGTAGCAGATCGACATTGGATGGAAGAGCTGTCATAATATTCATTAGATTAATAGCCGTTAAAAATTAATTTGGAGTTAGAAATATGGCAAAAGGAATAAATGTAGTTTTAGCAGGTTTATTTGGAGCAGTCGCCGGAGCAGTCGGCGGTTTGTTGCTGGCTCCAAAATCCGGGAAAGAAACCCGTGAACAAATCAGTAAAATGGCAGCTAAATTGGCCAAAGGTGTTAAAGGCGAGGTAAAAGAAACTCAAGCCAGATTAAAAGATATCTACGGGAATGCAACTGAAGAGGCCCAAAGAAAATATGAAGAGGTCCGTAATGCGGTTTTAGGGAAAGTAGCCTTATTAAAAACAACCGGAAAAGAAATTGATAAAGACAAGTATGCCAAAGTGGTTGATGATGTGGTGGCTGATTTTAAAACAGATTTGGCGTCGACTAAGGATGGTGTCGGGAAATTAGCCGGATATTTGAAGAAAGATTGGGAGAAAGTTAAAAAAGCTTTAACCTAGTTTTTTAGCGATCAGATCGTTAAGTTTTTTGATTGAAGCAGGGTCGATGATGGAGACGGCCAGATCGTATTTGAAATTGGTCGGTAATTTGTCAACTAAATCAGTTTTGGTCAGAACGATGATTTCAGGTTTGTTTACCAGAATTGAACTGTAGTTTTCCAATTCCGTCCTAATCTTCTGATAATCACTTTTTGGATCAGCTGAATCACAAGCCAAGCAGTGAACAATAATCTGGGTTCTTTCGATGTGTTTTAAGAATTTGTGGCCTAGACCCTTGCCAGCAGATGCACCTTCAATTAATCCGGGAATGTCGGCAATTATTTTGCCACCTTGGGTTACCCCTAAATTGGGTTCAAGAGTGGTGAAGGGGTAATTGGCGACTTTGGCATGAGCCGGGGTTAATTCGTTTAGCAGAGAAGTTTTGCCAGCGTTGGGTAATCCAACTAAACCAATATCGGCAATTAATTTTAATTGGATAATAATATTTTTGGCCTCGGTTTGTTCTCCGGGTTGAAATTGGTCCGGTTGTTGGTTGGTGGAAGAACGATAATGATAATTGCCATGACCACCCTGACCGCCTTTGACCGCCAAGTAAGTTTCGCCGGCTTTGGTCAGTTCTTGGGAAATACCATTATCAAACTGAATGACTGAACCGATGGGTATTTCTAAAACTAAATCCCGGCCGTTGTGGCCGGTCATTTGATTTTTACCACCGGGAAAACCATTTTCGGCAATGAATTTGGTTTGATGCCGGAAGAGATTGAGAGCTCCAATGTCGGAAACCGCTTTAAAGATAATGTCACCGCCGTCACCGCCGTCACCGCCGTCAGGTCCGCCTTTGGGACGCATTTTATCGCGATACATATGTACCATTCCCCGACCGCCGTTGCCGGCTTTGATAGTTATTCGGGCTTCATCAATGAGCATAGGTGTATTATACCTGTTCAAAACCCACCTGTCCTTCGATAAACTCAGGACATCCTCCCTTGAAAAAGGAGGACATACTTAATAAAAATATTTGTTATTGGTTAACTATTAGTTGGCCGCAGGCAGAATCAATATCGGCGCCAAAAGTACGGCGGACAGAATAGTCGACGTGGGCTTTATCCAACTCTGTTTGAAAATATTTTAATTTATCAGAAGGTATAAGACCGCCTTTAACCGGATTCAGAGGAATTAAATTAAGATAAAATAGTCGGCTAGCTTTAATAAAACTAATTAATTGGTTTAGGGCGGCCGGAGTGTCATTAACGTCTTTAATTAGGGCATATTCAAAAAACACCTGCCGACGGGTGGTATTGACATAATTTAAAATGGCTGTGGTAAGTTCCGGTAAGGGATTGGTTTTGGCGATAGGCATAATTGATTCACGGGTTTTTTGGTCAGCACTATGAAGGGAGATGGCTAAATTAATTTCAGTGTTTAATTGGGTAAATTTATTGATACCGTTAATAATACCGGCGGTAGATAGACTGATTTTTCGAGCGCCTATTGTTAAATCTTCTTTAATTATTTTTAAAGCGGCAACGACATTATCCCAATTCAAAAAAGGTTCACCCATACCCATTAAAACCACTCTACCAACATATTGGGGATATAGTTTGTGGTTCCAATAAAGAATTTGGTCGACAATTTCGTCGACGGATAAATTGCGTTTGAAGCCCATTTTGCCGGTGGCACAAAAAGTACAGCCCAGAGGGCAACCAACCTGACAACTAATGCAGGCTGTTTTCCAATCGTCATAATCCATTAAGACAGTTTCAATTTTAAGACCGTCGGAGAGATTTAAAACAGCTTTTTGAGTGATATCGGAAGTAACTACTTTATTTTCGGTTACAGAATAAAGAGAGGTGGAAGTATCAAGAACATCACGGAGGTTTTTAGGTAAATCGGACATTTCGGCAAAATTTTGGTAGCGGCCGGAAAAGTAATTCTGCCGAATTTGTTTGAGACGGAAGGGCGGCAAGTCGGCCAGAAACTGAGAGAGTGTTACAAAATCCACAGCTGATTATAACCCAACATAATATATCTGTTGGGTTTTAACGCTTTGAGCACACTTCGTGTGAATTTAAATCGCTTCGCTTTCTTGTTATAACGCGGAAAGGTATTCTTGCTTTTGACGGAAGCCGATAATAGTGTTCTTAATCTGACCATGGTCAAAAATGATGACAGTCGGAATTGAAGTGACATTATATTGATTGGCAACTTCAGGGTTGGCATCAACATCAAGTTTAGCTACTTTCAGTTTGTCACCCAAATCCTTGGCGATTTCTTCAATAACCGGTGCGAGCATTTGGCAGGGACCACACCAAACAGCCCAAAAATCGACCAAAACGACGCCAGGGTGATCAAGAACTTCGGATTTGAATGTAGTTGAAGTGATGTCCATTTGATAATTATGATGTTTTTTTATTTAAATGAGCTGAATAAATGATCTCCCAAATAGCGCCGTCGGGAGCGGTAAGAGTATTGGTGCCAGCTAAGGTGACATATTGGGCTAAATAATCAGAAAGAGCAACTTTTAATTCTTTGATTTGCATTTGATAGTCCTTAATTTTATCAACTATAGTTTTGGCGGCAGTTTGCTGCATGACTTTACTTTTGGCCAGGGTTTTAATTTTTGAAGCTTTTTTAGCAGCATCATTGGCTTTTAGATATTCGTCGTCACCGTTTAACATATCGTCAAGCATCGATTTGTTGGTTCTAAGTTCTTTTTCCAAGGTTTGAAGCCGGGAATCGTGGGAATTAATAAGGCTTTCGATACTAAGTAGGTTTTTAGCAACATTTATTTGGTCGGGCATATCGTCTAATTTAGCAGTTGAGGAAGTCAGCTTCAATGGCCAAAAGTTGATCAATCGAGGTCAATTGACAGATTTTGACGCGGAGTTGTTTGGCCCGGGGATGACCTAAAGTGTAAAGTAAAAAATGACGACGGAGAGGTTCGAAACGACGATCAGGGAAAAGACTGACAAATTGTTGGGTGTGATATTTCATGGCAGCAAATTTTTCAGTAAATGTAGCCGGATGGTCGGAAAAAACCCAGGGGTTACCCAGGGCGGCCCGACCGATTAGAACACCATTAACACCGTATTTTTGGCAATATTCAATCCCCTGTTGGCGGGATTTTATATCGCCATTGCCAAAAATGGGAACATTGGCGGATTTGGCTATAATAGCGGCTTTTTTTATTTCGTCCCAATCAGCAATTCCCGAATAACCCTGTTTTAGAGTCCGGCCGTGAAGAGTCAGGAAATCCAAATTGTGTTTTAGTAAAAATGGAATCCAGATATCAACGACTGATTCGTTGGTACCAAGGCGGGTTTTAACTGAAATAGTAGTTTCAATCTCACCTAGCCCCTCTTTAACAAGAGGGGTAATTCGATCTAATGTTTTTTGTTTTAATTTTAAAGTTGAAAGTTTGGTTTTATCAGCAATGGCGGATTTAACAGCTTTTATTATTTCTGAAGCCAGTTGCGGCTGGTCAATTAAAGCAGCACCGGAGCCATGCTGAGTAACGGTACGGGCCGGGCAACCAAAATTGATATCGATACCATCAAAACCGAGGTGACATAAAATAGTAGCGGCAATATAAAAGCTATCCGGATCTTTCCCAAAAAGTTGAGCGACAATCGGCCGTTCAATGGGTGAAAAAAGTAAGTGGTCATAAAGTTTGACGGCATTATGGGCCAGACCTTCAGCACTAACAAATTCGGTAAAAATAATATCAGGTTTAGCAAAATGACATTGGGTCAACCGAAACGGCTCATCAGTGATTCCGTCCATGGGCGAGAGACCAATTACGGGAAATTTAAAATTTAACAATTTAAAAATTTAAAAAATAAAAATTATCGAGATTTTTTGGAACGGTTAGCGAATTTTTTACCAATACCGGCGTGATGTTGACGGGAATCGAAGACTGATTGGCGTTGATGTTCAAAATCTGACGGTTTAAAAGCTTTTCGAACAGGTCGGACTGGTGGTGCCAAAGAAGGGCTGGTTGGTGATTTTTGTTCAAATTTATTAAATTTTTGAGGATGACGGGCAACGGCCTGTTGATGGCGTTCCTGGCCTTCGGGTGTTAAGGCCGGATCAGTTTGGGCATAATCGACAATAATTGACATATCACCTAACTTATAATTGTGCATTTTCGTTTTAGCTTCGATAGCGGATTCTAAAGAGTCGTATTCGACAAAACCAAGCCCACGGCTTTTCCCCCAAGGGGTATGCATAATTTTCAGACTGATGACGCGACCATAGGGAACAAACAGCTCTAGTAATTGCCCTTCGGTGAAACGGTAGGGAATCGAGCCAACAAAAAGTCGCTTAGAAGGTTCTTTATTCGGTGATGTCATAAAATTCGACCTTATTATCCCCATTAACGAAGCGGAAAGCAAGGTCCGGTTTCAGATTGGCGTCGATTTGAAAAACAATAGCGGTAGTAACTGTTTGACCGCCGTCGAGGGTTAGTTTGCTCAATTCGAATAATTTTTTACTCAGAGTGTAGGCATCAGAAAACGAAGTCTCTTCAACGTGGGCAAAGTTTTTGGCTTTATCGACCAAGACAAACTGAGGTGAGGGATGAGTTCCAATTTGATTAAAAGCGGACGGATCGCCCTTATTAGTGGAATTTCCCTGGACTGCCAGCTCTAGAAGATAAAGTTTTTTACCCTGATCGGGTTTTAATTCTTCGATGGCACTGATTTCTTTAAAAGAAACAGCCTTAAAGGCGGCATTACCGATACCATCGGGATCGAAAGTTTTGTAGCGGATTTTAAATTCCTGATTCAGTTTCCAGGTTTGGGAATAACTAACTGGTGATTGGGGAAGTGAGTTAACTATGGGGGTAATTACATCAGTGGATTTGGTATCTGAGTCATTACTAAAATCAACGACCTTACCACCAGGACTACCCGGTTTTGCACCACAAGAAGATAAAAATAAGGCTGCTAGGAGAAGTAAGGTAAAATGTTTCATATTATGATTATAGTAGAAAAATTAGTATTAGGCGAATTGCAAACTAACTGCTATTTGGTTTGGGATGAAGCAACTAAAGAAGTAATGATTATAGATCCGGCCGATGACGGAACCGGTATAAGTGAAATAATTGAAAATAAGCAATTAAAACCGGTAGGAATATTGGCAACTCACGGGCATTTTGATCATGTGTTGGGAGCATTGGACTTAAAACTTATTTTCAAAGTGCCTTTTTACTGTAGTAGCCTGGACCAGTTTTTATTGGACCGACAACAGGAAACTGCTAGATATTTTTTGAAGCATGAGATTAAAGTACCTAATTTTCGGAAGATTGATATTGATTTAGATAAAATTGATCAATTTAAATTTCTAGAAATAATAAAAATTCCGGGACATACGCCCGGTAGTGTCGGTTTTTATAACAAAGAAAACGGGTGGTTATTTTCCGGGGATTTGATATTTGAAGATGGGGTGGGGAGAACGGATACAAAATACGGCTCAATGGAAGAGTTAAAAAAGAGTATTGAGGAAATTAAGAAATTGGGAAAGATTACAATATTTCCGGGACATGGGAATATCTTTAAAATCTTCACCTAACCTCTCCTTTGAGGAAAGGAGAGGCACGAAGCTGTACAAAAAACAAAATTAAGTTAAAATATAGCCTAGGGACTGAAGATAAATAATACCCTTCGTCCCGCCTTTTCGGCGGGTTGCCGAGGAGGCAACTAATGGTACGATAGGTAATGTGGTATGTTTATGTTTTGAGAAGCGTAAAAAATAATAGACTTTATACAGGATATACATCGGACTTAAAAAACAGAATTACTGAACATAATTCCAAAGCCGGTAGTGTTTATACATCCAAAAATGCACCATATAAACTGTTATTTTATGAAGCCTACACTGACAAAAGAGATGCTACTAAAGCTGAAGTATTTTGGAAAAGTGGATATGGTAGAGAAGTTTTGAAAGATAAGCTAAAATATAGCCTAGGGACTGAAGATAAATAATACCCCATCGGCTAATGGTAGGCCACTACGCTCTGAACGTAGGAATTGTGGTTCGAATCCATGTGGGGTAACAGATCAGGCAAAAATGGATGTTTGCCCCGCATCGCCGCGGGTGGGGGCGTGGCGACAAACGCAGGGCTCGATTGAACAAAACTATCGGCTCGAAACGTAAAAATTTTATAATTATATTATCTTGTCATTGACATATGGTAACTATATGAGTTAATATAGTAACTAATTACCATTATTAGTTAATGCGATAATTATGACAAATATCACAGTAAAAAAAGCATCTGAGGTTTTAGGAGTAACACCCCATTATATTAGAAAACTCATAAACGAGGGGAAAATAAATGGTATACAAAACAAGGATAATGGAAGATGGGTCGTAGAAAGAGAGTCTTTAGAAGGATTTCGTACCACCGATTTGTATAAACAAGACATTCAACTATTAGCGAAGGAAATGAGGATAACAATTAAGGAAGCGGTGGTAGATGTTGAAGATAACTTCGAAGCTAATGTTATTTCATATGTTTCCTTTCCGGGTACACCTGCGTCGATGATTGATCACAATGACTGTATGTTGTTAGATGATCTACTTTATAACTTTAAGGATGATTACCTAAAAGGAAACGGGGGTAAAAAATTCAAACGGATTTGTCTTTTTCTCCATAGCGGAGGGGGAATATTGGAATCTGCAATTAAATTTGTGGATATAATTAGGCAGTATTCAAATGAATATCATGTTGTCGTTCCCCTTATGGCTAAAAGTGCTGCAGCGTTGATGGTTTTAATGGCCGATAAACAATATTTTACTACTTTGTCGGAACTGGGACCAATAGATCCCATTGTCCAGAGCCCAGCAAACCCAAGTTTAATGGTACCGGCGACAGCAATTGATAATTTTTTTGAATATTATCGTAATAAGGATAAAGAATCAAAACAAACGAATGCTAGCTCATCAGATATCGATCCAATATTGTTAAAAAAGCTAGAACTAAATATTGATCCCTATCTTTTAGGTGCTCATAAAACTGCTTTGAAATTTTCTAAACAAGAGATTTATAAAGCTTTGAAGGATTATTCCATGAAGAATCAAGGGGAAGATAAAATACAGGAGGTAGTCAAAGAGTTCACGGATGTACATGCCTCACACGGATATCCAATAACTAACAGTACGTTTTCAAGGTACGGGATTGGAGAAAAAATTATTGACGAGAACCAGTTAAAATCAGTAAAAATGCTTATGTCTGTTTATCAACAATTTATGGCAAACTCAAACATTGTTAAATTAATAGGAAATCGTGAGGAAAATAAAAATATTACTGTGACGCCTGTAAATCCAACACAACAAATACCAACAAAAACTTCACTATAGAGCTGAAATGGTTTGTCATTAATGGAAGAATAAAGCCGAGTGCAAGTAATTTATAATCGCCACATAATGTTAATATAAGACCATGGACGTGGATATCAAAAAAGAAGCTAAAGAAACGATCTCTCGACTAATTCAGAGATATGAGCAACTGACCAATGTAGATAAGAAAAACTATAATGAAGCCAACACACGAAAGAACTTTATTTTGCCGATGTTTGAGGCTCTAGGTTGGGATATTCGCGAGGATGTTCTCGAAGAAGATCCGGCAATATCAGGTAGAGTCGACTACTCTTTTAGATTAAACCATATCACCCAATTTCTTTTAGAAGCCAAATCAATTTCAGAAAATTTAGACAAAGAAGAATGGGCCAAACAGACCGTAGAATACGGCTGGAACAGAAGTGTCCCTTGGGTAGTTTTATCAGACTTTGAAGGCTTAAAATTATTCAATTCTGAACTAAATACTAACCACCCTAAACCGATTTTTGACTTCAAATATACCGAATATTTGGAAAATTTTGACAAATTATGGTTGCTGTCAAAAGAGTCTCTCGAGTTAAATTTACTAGATATAACCTTAACCGGTTTTGGGATTGGTAGTAAGAGAATAAAAATAAATGAAGTCTTGGCCGCTGATTTAGTTAAATGGAGGGATCAATTAACTTCCAATTTCAAATCTTGGAATACTGACATTGACAGCGCATTATTAAATGAATCAATCCAGAGAATCCTAGACAGGTTAATTTTTATCCGAGTAGTAGAAGATAAAGGAATTGAAGACAAATTTCTATGGCAAGCTTTCCAAAAATGGCAAGCCAATGAGTATAAGCCATACAATTTTATTGAAATTCTGATACCTCTATTTAGAAAATTTGACCAAACTTACAACAGTAACCTATTTTTGGAACACTCTTGTGAAAAGCTAAACACTGAAGGTACTCCATTTCGAAAAATTATTCCAAATTTATATAACAACGAAGAACAACAAGTTAGCTATCGTTTTGACGCAATTAATGCTGATGTTTTGGGTAAAGTTTATGAACAGTATTTAGGCTATCTTCAAAAAGGCAAAGAGGATAAAGGTAAACGAAAAAAACAAGGAATTTATTATACCCCCTCGTATATCGTGGACTATATCGTCAGAAATACTATAGGTAAAAAGCTAGAGGAATATAGTAATTATGCCGAAAAACAATCTATTAAAATCCTTGATCCTGCCTGTGGTAGCGGCTCATTTTTAATCAATTCCTTTGATTATCTAGACAATTATTTCAGAAAACTAAATAACGAAGATATTACCGATCAAAATATCGCCGCTATTAGAAAATACAGAATTCTATCTGAAAATATTTATGGGGTTGATCTGGACGAACAGGCTATTGAAATCGCCAGATTGAATTTATTACTCCAGGCTGTAGTACCCAATTTCAAATTACCCTTATTAAGCAAGCATATTCACATTGGCAATTCACTAATTGAGGATAAAAACATTTCCGAAAAAGCTTTTGTTTGGAAAAAAGAATATTCCGAAGTTTTTGAAAGAGATAATCCTGGTTTTGATGTAATTATCGGTAATCCTCCATATATTAAAGAATTCGTGAATCGAAATGCTTTTGATAATTTAAGAGATAATCCGTACTACCAAGGGAAGATGGATTTGTGGACTATGTTTGCCTGCAAAGCCACTGATTTGTTAAGAAATGGGGGTTATCTAAGTTTTATTGCTCCAAATAATTGGATCACTAACGCTGGGGCTAGTGTTTTTAGGGACAAAATATTACAAGATGGAGAAATCGAAAGTTTTATAGATTTTGGTGATTACAAAGTTTTTGCAGACGCCGGTATTCAAACCATGATTTTTGTATTTAAAAAACAAAAACCAAGAAGTAAATATAATTGTCGATATTTAAAAATTAGTAACAGCAAATCGACAGAAAATGAAGTCAATCATGAAATCCAAAAAAATAAAAACACTGTAAAAATCGATGTTAATAATACGGTCGGGAATAATCTTACCTTTTCCTCTGGTGGTGAAAATAGGATTCTAGAAAAAATCAATCAAGCATGTAATTTCCGCTTAACAGAAAAAGAAGTTGCCCAAGGAATCGTTGGAGCTCCTGATAAATGTTTCTTGGTGGACAAAAAAGAAAGTTTTAACGAGGAGGAACAAAAATTCATTAAACCTTTTTATACATCAGCAAAAAGGTATCAAACAGGAAAAACTAATAAATTCATTATTTACCTATCAGCCAAGAATTTTTCCGATAAAAAAATAGAAGATTATAAAAATCTTAATGAACATTTTTCAAAATACGAAAAAGTATTAAAAGAAGCAAAAATAAGATACGGAACCCCAACTAAACCATATTATTATTTACACAGGGAAAGAGATGAAAAATTCTTCATCAATAAAGAAAAGATCGTCGGAGGTGCAAGAGTTAAAGAACCAAGCTTTTTCTATACCGCCCAGGAATACTATGGTTCGAGAGCATTGAATTTTATTCAGACAGAAAGGGTTAACTTAAAGTATCTTACGGCTATACTTAACTCGAAACTGGTTTATTACTGGCTACTAAATAGAGGGAAAAGGTTGGGAGATTTGCTACAGGTTGACAAAGGCCCATTAATAAATGTTCCAATAGCTGTTACCAACAAGGTCAATGAGAAAGTAGTAATTCTTTCCGTCGAAAAAATAATGACATTAAAAAGTAAACTAATAAGTATTCCAACAAATTCAGATGGGTACAGAAGAATTGAAAGCGAGATAAAAGAAGTTGACGATAAAATAAACGAACTCGTGTATCAGATATACGGATTAAATGAGGAAGATGTCAAGGGAATCGAGGCTAGTTTAGGCAAAATAACAATTTAATTGTGCCTTTATTTAACATATTCAGTATTTCTAATCAGAGAAGTTATTGCACGCGAAACCCCTACTTGTAACGTGACTGAGATAACAACTGCTAGCAAAATAACAATAATTCCTATTCTATTTTTTTTCACCCAATTTTCAGGAAACAATTTGTAAACAATATTATCCATAAAAAATACGTGAGTGAAACCAAGGAGGAATATTCCACAAAACCAAGAGATAATTAGCATAAGCAAAGACCCTGTTTCTTTATAAACCGCAAAAAATACACTAGAAATTGAAATCCAACTAATATAATCAAACCATTTTTTAATAAATGGGTATAAAAGAGCTGAAAAAGAATTCTTATTCTTCACAAAATTATTATACTTCTAAATATTTTAAAAAATCGTGCGCGCAAAAAATAAAAAATACAATAGCAATTGTATTTTGTGTTCCGCACTGACGAACTTCGTTCGACTATTTATATCTTGGAATAATTTTCAATCGAGCCCCGCGTTTTTCGTCCCGACCGGCGACGGGACGAGCGGGGCGAGTTACAATGATTTAAAATACGTTCGAATTTGTACGTACAGCCTTAACTTTAGGATTTCAAAAAATCTAAAATTAGTTTGTTGACAATATCTGGAAACTCAAGGTTTACCATATGGGTTGAATTACTAATGGTTACTACTTCTGTTTTGGGAAGTTTTTCACCAAGCAATTTTCCATTTTTTATAAAATCGTCATAATCTCTTTCTCCAGAAATTATTAAGGTTGGAACAATAATTTCTGAAAGTCGTTTAATCGCATCTGGTCGAGATATCTTTTTAGGTGGGTTAAATATGTCCCAACAAGTATATGAATCAACAATGTTGCAAAAAAGTTTATAGTTGTTGGGATTATTTTTCTCGAGTTGACTAAAAGCTTTACAGCTAATCCACAGTTTTTTCGCAAGATCAAAATTACCGTTTTTGCCTGCATTTTCCACTTCTGCCCAATCATCGTTAAACTTTTTACTAAATTGTGATCCGGGGATAGTACACGACATCAACACTAATTTGTTGATAAATTGTTGATAATCTAGAGCGAAGTTAATTGCGATATGAGTTCCAAGTGATAGAGCAATTATTGTAATCTTAGATAAATTTAAGTATTCAAGTAATTCCTTTAATGTCAAAACTGGATCATAACCATCTTTGGGAATTTCAGATTTTCCAAAACCATTAAGATCATAAGTAATGCATCTATAATTTGTTTTTAAAACATCTATTTGAGGTTGCCACATTCTTGAGTCAAGTGTTCTACCATGAATAAAAACAATAGGATTTCCTTTACCAAGGTCTTCGTAATAAATTTTACCCGAATGTGACTGAAAGTATGACATAGGCTATTATAATCTAACTATTAGTAGGCGATAAAGTTCGAAAATCGTTCCACTAAGCTAAAAACCTATGATTGAAAAACATCCGTTCGGGGATTTTGTTCCCAAAAAGGTTAAATACTTGATGTTGGGAAGCTTTGTAACTAAGCCTTCAAATCCATATGAATGGTTTTTTGCTAATGGCCGAAATCAATTCTGGCCAATCATGCAAGAAGTCTACAGTTCTGAGTTTAAAACGAAAGAACAACAGCAAAAACTGTTTATACAATTGGAAATGGCACTTGCTGATATAATTTTATCCTGCGAAAGAAGGAAAAATAGCAATTTAGATGTAAATCTGTTTAACATTACCTATAACATGCAAGGAGTTAAAGATATTATTACCAAGAATAAAATACAGAAGATATTTTTCACTAGCCGTCATGTTGAAAACTTGTTTAGCAAGGTATTTAAAGGTATCGTTCAGACTTCCAAAAATACAGAACTCATTTGTCTACCTTCGCCATCTCCGCGATACGCGATGATAAGTAAAACAGAGAAAATTACTAGATATAAACAATTATTACCAAGGTTATAGTTATAAGCTCGAAGGGTCTTTGACCGGCCCGCTCAACAGTTTTTCGTTTGGTAATATTCTCCGACGGATATTCTGGGAAATTTCTTGTTCCGGTTTGTTGCCGTCAATTATATGCAAAGACCAGCGATTCCGAATTATGGACATCCTGACACCCAATCCGATATTAAATTCATTGACTCGTTTTAGCCAGCCTTCCGGGGTGTCATCTTCTCTTTTCCGACCGCCTTCGCCCATAAGTCTATCGGCACATTGCCACAGTGGAACTCTTAAATGAACCACGTTTACTGAAAAATTTCTTCCCGTTTCTTTTAGCATTTCCGAAAAGCATTCCGTTTCTTCTACTGTTCTGAAACCGCCGTCGAGGATCACGCCATAGTTGATATCTTTTTGTTGGAGTCTTTTATTAAGTACTGCCAAAATTTTTTGGGGTGAGAGATAGATATGATCTTGAAACATTTTTCGGCAGATATCACCTAATTCTGATGGATCGTTTTTGGCCACTTCTCTTAACATATCGCCGGTTGAAATATAGGGATAATCAAGTAATTTAGCCAGGGATTTTGCCTGAGTACTTTTGCCCGATCCTTCAGCCCCGGTAAAAGCAATTAACGATATTTTTTCACTTTTTGGCATATTCAGCCAATTCTATCAGACAAAAAAGATATTTTTATTCTTCTTCCAAAACATCACCGCTGTCGTTGGTGGTAGTAGTATTGGTGGTTTTGGTGGTATTGGGAGTAGGATAGATAAAGGTCCAGGAATCGACAATGCCAGAAATATCTTTACCGGTAATGGTGACTAAAACTTCGTTATCGATGCAGGCAACGGTGGTCACACCATCCTTAATAACTTTTTTAGCTAACTGACCGCCAAGGGTGGTATCGATGGCTGAATTTTGACCGGTCCAAGCCAAGAGGTCTTTGAAAGTGTTGTCAGCCATAACGATATCAACAGTATCTTGCGACGGGAGAGTTAAGGTAAGATTGGCGTAATTTTTGGTATCTTCAGGGTGTTTATCGACAGAAGCCCCCTGGGGATATTGAAAGGAAAAACCGGCTTCGTCAGTCCAGGTGGATAAGAGAACAGATGTCGGAGTGGGGGTTACAGGGATAATTTGGGTAGTATTTTGGGATACCGGATTTGGTTTTAAAATAAAAAAGGCAACTCCCCCACCAATCAAAACAACCAAGATAAAGATAATCAGAATTGGTTTAGCGGACATGATAAATGTTATTATAATTTCAATGGAAAGAAAAGCTTTAGTATTGGTTTTGATATTGGTGCCGATTTTTTTGTTTTTGACAACAACTCCGGCGTTAGCGGCTAAAAAAAGAGTCTGGAAGGCAACGGCGACAACTTCCGGAAGCAGCAGTAAATTTTCAGTAGCGGCTAAATTAACAGGTTGGAAACAATATTTAAACGTAAGTTTTAGAGGGGTGGCCGGTACCGGTGGGATTACTTATGAATTGGTTTATAACGGCAGCAATACTGAACAAGGAGTATATGGCAATGTTAAGGCCAGCGAAGGTAATGTCAGTCGCTCGATATTTTTGGGAACATGTTCACACGGGGCCTGTACTGCTCATAAAAATATCAGCAACATGCACTTGACAATCACTTATAAAACCATCGACGGTCAAAGTATAACTAAAAAGTATAAAGTGAAATATTAAAGTTTAACCAGTTAGTTGATTGAGTCGGGGAATTCGGTGGACGAGATAAGCCAAACCAAAGGAGATACCGATGACTAGGGAAAAAAAGAGAAAATCAAATCCAAAATAAGTATAGTAACGACTGATCAAGGGCCAAATAAGTTCAAGAATAATAATATGAATAAAAAAAACAAAAAAAGACAGACGGGAGAGTATTTGGATAAACGGATGGTGGATTTTTAATTGATAAAGAATAAAAAACAGAGAGATGGTATAGATTAAAATACTGGGGCGCCACTGGGAATAAAAGGATAGGTAATTATGGGTACTGTTAAAACGAGTGTAGCCTTCAATGATGACATAAATAGCGGATATTATAAGGATTAAGTATGGAGTACGTTTTGGTTGGCGGCGGCAAAAATAGATGCCTAAAATAAAAGTAAAATAATTAAACAAAAAGACACTAAGGGGATAAGGCAGAGTAATGACATGAAAATAGTAATCGAGACTGAGAATAATTATTTGGATGATGCCGAGAATTAATAATATTACTTTGGAAAAACGGAAACGGTGGAGAACAGGGAAAATCAGATAAAAAATTATCAGGGTGGGAATAAAATAGAGTTGGTAGGAAGCACTGCCATAAAGAAGAGCATCGAGAAATGAGTTTGAATGATGGGTGTAAATAAAGTAAAAATAAATAGCACTCCAAAAAACAAACGGGGTTAGAATCCGACTGAGACGTTTTTTTAAATAGGCAAAGTAATTGCGATGAAAAGAATAGTTTAGTTCAAGAACAAAACCGGAAATTAAAAAAAACAAAGGGACGGCAAAACGGGAGAGTTGGTTAAGAATAAAACTAAGAGGAAATCCAGCTAAGTTGTTAGCAGAGGCTTCAATAGTACGGGTGGAGGTGTGAATCATGACCACGGCTAAAATAGAAACTAGACGGATGAAATCGATGGTAGGATTGTAAACTTTTTCTTTTGAAATCATTGCTTGAGAATAATGGTAAAATAGCCTGTATGCAAACTATAAAAGATTTCGCTAAAGAACTTGGCTTAAATGAGGCACAAATCAAAAAACTGGAAGAGTATATGACCGGGGTAGTTATGGAGTTGGTGGAAAGTATTAAGGAAGATAATATAAAAAACTTTGACGAGACGATTAATAGTTTGAAATCGTAAATGGATAAGACGTATAGTTCGGCAGCTGAAGCGGATATATATAATTCTTGGGAAAAATCGGGAGCGTTTACACCAAAAATTGATAAAACTAAAAAGCCATTTTCGATAATTTTACCCTTGCCCAATGCTAATGACCCGATGCACATGGGACATGCGTTGTTTACAATTCAGGATATTTTAGTCCGTTACCACCGAATGTTGGGTGAACCAACCTTGTGGCTACCCGGGGGTGACCATGCCGGAATTGAGACTCAATTTGTGTTTGAAAAAAAACTAACTAAAGAAGGTAAAAGCCGATTTGATTTTGACAGGAACACTTTGTACCAAATCATTTGGGATTTTGTGGAAGAAAACCGGGAAATTAATAAAAAGCAAATGAAGAAGCTGGGCTTCTCGATGGATTGGACCAGATATCACTATAGTTTGGAAGAGCCGATTGTTAAAAATGTTTTGGCTGTATTTAGAAAATTATATAAAGATGGTTTGGTCTATAGAAGCGAAAAAATTGTAAATTACTGTACTCATTGTGGTACGGCTTTTTCAAATCTAGAAGTTGATTATGTTGATGAGGTGACCAGCCTTTATTATATGAAGTACGGACCATTTACTTTGGCGACAACACGACCTGAGACAAAATTTGGTGATACAGCAGTAGCTGTTAACCCAAAAGATGAGAGATACGAAAAATATGTGGGGGAGGAAATTACAGTTGAAGGTTTGAATGGACCCTTTAAGGTTAAGGTTATTGCCGATGACATGGTGGATATGGAATTTGGAACCGGAGTGGTAAAAATAACTCCGGCCCACGATCCGGATGATTTTGAGGCTGGCTTAAGACACCATTTGGAAGTTAAAAAAGTAATTGGTTTTGACGGCCGGATGAATGAATTAGCTGGTAAATACGCCGGTTTAACTGTTGCCAAAGCCAGAGAGCAAGTAGTGGCGGACATGCAGGAAAAAGGGATGATGGTAAAAATAGATACTAATTATCAACATAGAATTGGCCGTTGTTACCGATGTAAACATATCATTGAACCAATGGTGGCTCCGCAGTGGTTTATAAAGATTGATGAGCTGGCTAAACCGGCAATTGAAGCAGCCAAAAAGGGTGAGGTGAAATTCTTTCCGGTGAGGTTTAAAAAGTCATTTGTTACCTGGATGGAAAATATTAAAGATTGGAACATATCCCGACAAATTGTCTGGGGACCAAGAATCCCCGCTTGGTACTGTATGGATTGTAACCAAAATATCAAAGTGAATTTTTTAAATAAAAATAAAGAGGTAGTTTCAGGAATATATTCAGAACTAAAAGATAAATATGGTTTTGAAGAAATCAAAAATGGTTTACAATCATTGCTTGCTCCGGTCGAGGCAAAATTTGGAATTGAGGAAAAGTGCGAAAATTGCCATGGTAACCATCTGATGCAAGAAACAGATACTTTTGACACTTGGTTTCTCAGCGGGCAGTGGCCGTTAAATACTTTGGGTTTTAATCCGGAAGATCCGGATAAAAGTTCGGATGATTTTAAATATTTTTATCCGACGACAGTGATGGATACTTTGTGGGATATTTTATTTTTCTGGGTGGCCAGAATGATCATGTTGGGAATTTATTTAACCGGCGAGGTGCCATTTAAAACGGTTCATCTGCATTCCCGGGTAGTTGATAGTAAAGGCCAAAAAATGAGCAAGAGCAAAGGTAATGTGGTTGATCCGTTGGTGATGACGGAAAAATACGGGACGGATGCGCTACGTTTTTCTTTGGTTTATGGAATTGCACCAGCGAGTGATTTTGTGGTGTCAGAGGATAAAATCAGAGCCCACCGCAATTTTGTTAATAAAATTTGGAACGCCTCAAGATTCGTATTGATGATCATCGATAGATTAGAAGTAAAGAATATCGAGGTTAAGATTGATAAAAATAAACTTAACGAAGACGATAAGAATATATTGAATAAGCTAGATGATATAGTCAAATCGACAACAACCGATTTAAATACTTATCACTTTGGTCGGGCATCGGAAAACCTGTATCAATTTTTTTGGCATGAATTTTGCGATATTTACATTGAAAAGGTAAAGGATAGAGACAAATCGGTAGTGCCGGTGTTGTTGACGGTGTTGTTTACATCCTTAAAACTACTTCATCCATTCGTGCCTTTTGTCACCGAAGCAGTTTATCAACAATTAAAGTCCCAAATAAAATTAGCAGAAGATCAATTAATAACCGCCAGTTGGCCAAGTTTGAAAATTACTAGTTAAAATATAATGTCATTTAAACGGACAAAGATTGTAGCAACTGTTGGGCCAGCATCAGAAGGATCGGAGGTTGTCGAGGAATTAATCATCAATGGAGCAACTATTTTTAGATTTAATTTAAAACATAATACCTGGCAATGGCACCAACAGGCGATTAAAAATGTCAGAAATACAGCAAAAAAATTGGATGTAAGCGTGGGGGTGATGATTGATTTACCCAGAAGTGATTATTTTATCGGGGACATCAAAGATTTTGATATTATCGCTTTGTCGTATGTTAAGGAAGCCGGAGAAATAATTAAACTAAAAAAAGCTCATGAAACGCTCGTTATTGCGAAAATTGAAAACAGAAGGGCTTTAGAGAATTTGGACAAGATTATTACAACGGCTGACGGGGTAATGGTGGCCAGAGGCGATTTGGGAGAAGCGATTAGTTTTAAGGAGTTGGCCTATTATCAAAAAATAATTATTGATCGATGCCGAAAACAATTGAAACCGGTAATTGTGGCCACAGAAATGCTGTTATCGATGGTGGTCAATAGTACACCAACCCGAACCGAGGCAACGGATGTGGCTAATGCCGTATATGATGGCACTGATGCGGTAATGTTGTCACAAGAAACAGCTATCGGCAATCATCCAGGGTTATGTGTTAAAACAATGACTGAAATTGTTGGTTTTGCCGATAAGACGGCGATAACAAACAAGATTACGCCTGAGTTTGATATCTTAAACGATGAATTATTTGTGGCAGTGGCGGAAATTGTCAACAAAAGTAAGGAACAAATTAAAGGGATAGTGGTGACTACCAAAAGCGGTCGGAGTGGGTTTAAAATGGCTTCATTTAGAGTGGGAGTGCCAATAATTGCCGTATCGGATAACCAAAGAGTGCTGAATGGATTAAATTTGGGATACGGAGTAATTCCGGTAGAAAATAAACAGTTTAAGCAAGATAGAACATTCAAGAAAGGTGACAATATTATTCTAATTCACGGCCAAAATTGGTTAGAAGTTGGATCGACTAATACAATTTCGATGGTGACAGTTTAGCGGTAGTAAGAACGGACCTGGAAGAGAAAGTAAAAGGAAATAAGAGAGCCGATAATTAGTCCGCCCAGATTGAAAGTGACTAATTGGTAAACAGCATTGATTAAGCTGGAATAGAACATTAAATCCCAGGCTGATTTGGCGCGTTTAAATAAACCGGGAAGGGCTACCGCTTCTAAGACCAGAGAGACGAGTAAAACTAAACCGGCTAAAGTAAAGGAAGGACCATAACGAAATGCACCCATGGCAGCAAATGGAACAGCTATAGTAGATAGGCCTAAAGCAATAAGAAGCCCGGGGACAGCCAAAACAATGGCGACTATAACCAGGTAGGGGCTGTATTTGACAATAGCTTCCTTGATGTTTTCCGGTAACTGAGGGGCTTTTTTGCCAAAATATAAATCGAGAAAGTCCTTGAGTTTGTCTATATATTGTTTCATTAGTAAATTAAATCACATTATCAATTAAAGTGTTGATGTAGTTTTAAATTATTTCTTTTTCCAAATAAACTTGTTGTACATTAGCCAGTTGTAAGGCAAGACCAGAAGGACGATGACAAACGGTAGTAATAACTGGCGGGGAAGTCCAAAAACCGTTACTCCAATCGAACCGGCAATTGTTTGAATCAACAGGGCGCCGGCGGAAGATAAATTAAATTGGAGGAACTTACCGATTAATTGACCTAATCCGGAAATTTTTTGAGATTTAAAAGTCCAAATGTTATTCAGGGTAAAATTACTAATAATGGCAATTTCGGTGGATAAAAACCAGGAAAGCCACTCCATAGTCCAAAGTCGGGAGAAAATAGCCAGGCCGGTGGCGTTGAAAAGATAGCCTATAAAACCAACGGTACCGAATTTGAGAAATTTTTGGGTAAATTCATCATGCCAACGAGTAAGTAAACAGACCCTGATACCATCAATAATGGCATTACCTTCGATTTTTGATTCACCTTCAGTTCGGATCTGGAATTTTAAAGGTACTTCTTTAAATTTGGCGCCGAGATTAATAGTTTCAAACAACAATTGCATCTTATAAGCAAAACCTTTGGTGTGAAGGTGGTTAAAGTTTAAATTCAAATGGTCAAGATAGCCTTTGACACGGGTAGCTTTAAGTCCGGTAGTTGGATCAGTAACTTTAAAAAAGTTTTTAAAAGGAAAGAAAAGTATTAGCCGGGCAGTTAATCCACCAGCTTCACTAAAAAAAACTCTCTTAAAACTCCAACCTTCGGGATTTGAACCACCGGCAACTTTGCGAGAACCAATGACATAGTCGTAGCCATTGTCGATTTCTTGCAACATGGGGGAAATCATTTCCGGAGGGTGCTGAAAATCGCCGTCAAATTCGAAAACGACATCGGCTTTAAGCTCCTCCATGGCGTATTTAAAACCTTTGAGATAGGCTGCCCCTAAACCATCTTTGCTGGTTTCTAAAAACAAATGAGTGTTGGGATATTTTTTTGATTTTTCGGTAACAATTTTTCCAGTTCCATCGGGTGAGTTACCGTCAACGACTAGGATTTGCATTGTCCATTTTTTAGGGAGATTGGGAAAAGTTTTTTCGTTTAGGTAATCAATCATTCGGCCGATATTCTCGGCTTCATTATAGGTGGGGATAACAATGACTGCAGTTGAGGAATTTGTTTTCATAAATTGAGTATAACAAAGAAAAGATTGGTAGAATAAAGCAATGAAAATTGATGTAATCAGCCTGTTTCCTAAAATGTTTGAGTCCCCTTTTGCCGAGAGCATAATCGGCCGGGCCATAAAAAATAAATTAGTGGAACTAAAGTTGCACAATATGAGAGATTGGGCGTGGAACAGCTACGGGGCGGTGGACGACAAACCATACGGTGGCGGAGTAGGGATGTTAATTCGAGTAGATGTAATTGATAATGCTTTAAAAGCCATAAAACATAAAGGCGCGAGAATTATTTTAACCAGTGCTAAGGGGAAAAGATTGACGGAGCAAGATGCCCAAAGATTGGCTAAATATGATAATTTAATTTTTATCTGCGGGCATTACGAGGGTTTTGACGAGAGAGTGTCAAAATTAGTTGATGAAGAGATTTCGATTGGTGATTATGTGCTGACCGGAGGCGAATTGCCAGCAATGGTAATGATTGATGCTGTTAGCAGACTGTTGCCGGGAGTGTTGGGTAAAGATGAGTCGAGCCAAAATGAAAGTCATATGACGGAAAATTATATTGAGTACCCACAATACACCAGACCGGAGGAATATTTGGGAGAAAAAGTACCGGAAATATTAAAATCGGGTGATCCTAAGAAAATCGCCAAGTGGCAACAAGAACAGCCAGAAGAGCATAAATAAGATATTCGAGCATAACAGAGAAATGCAAATCACCCCGCTGATAATGGTGATACAGACCCCAGGAAAGGTAGAAACCGGCTACCAGATAAATAACACAATGTTGAATGAACGGGTTGAAACGAAAAACAAACAGAAGGATCAGGGCGATGAGGAAAACGGAACTGAGGGCGAGATAATGAGCCGGATGCTGGATAACGTGTTTAAATAAAAATTTCATAAGTTAAAAGATACTCCCCTGCTGAGAGAGGATTAATAAAAATAAGATAACAATTAAAAAGCCAATGTGACCGGAGGCGGAACCGGTCAGACGGTGGGTTTGGTTTTTTAAAGTGATATAGGAATCAATGGCTAAAACACCAATAATTATGACAAAAAGTATCAGACCAAAAATTTTGGAAATGTTTAGAGGATTGAGAGGTTGGGATTGGGTGGAGAGAACGGAATTAATGATCGGCTCAATTTTGGCCAGATAATTTTTTTCTTCAGGACTGTTGCGGGAAATGGCGGCGGTATTTAAGGGGGTGCCAAAATGCTGAACAACCAGAGTGGTCTTGACCCCGTTTAAAGTACCGTTGACTACTCCGATACCAATCTCCTGATATTTATTGTTGATGATATTGGCCTTGTGGGTAGGAGAATTCATCCAGGCCTTTAAAACACTGTCGGTATCATAGAAATCTTTGGCTAAATTTTCACCGGCCACAGAATATTGGTAGCCGGCGGCACGAAGAAAATCCCAGGGAGTTTTACCTGATGGAGAATTGTGGGCCCAGTAATTGTTGTCAAACATATTTTGAGCTTTGGCGGTGGCTGATTCAGATAAAACCGGATTGTAGTGAAGAATCGGTAAACCGGCTTTGTGACGTTCATCATTGGTGAGGTTGTAAACTTTTTGGGTGGTAATTTCGGAAGAATAGCCTAGAACTCCGGGTTTAATGACAGTAACTAATTTGAGAAAAGATTGGTTTAATAAATAGAGAAAGACAAAAACCAGCAAAAATGTCGGTTGAAGCAACAAGGCCCGATGGTTGTTTTTTTCGTGGGGTAAAAAGTATAAAAAGATCTTCTTCACAATTCAGTATAGATTATTTTGATCTTGAAAAGAAGATCTGGGGCAGAAGGTAAGAGAAAATGTTGCCAACCCAAAAGTATTGGCAGAAGAACGGGGACCACCAACAGCAACGGTTTTGAAGTAAAAAATAATCAACTAAAAAGGCAATTAGCGAGGGTATTAAGGCTAATAATATTTTATTTGGTAGTAGTAAATTTATGAAAAAAGCCAAAATAAATAAGACAGGGAGCCAATGTTTTTGACATTCGGCAGTAGCGGTGGAAGAGCCAAGAATATTGGGTTCAAAACCAGTGGGAACAACACCGGCAGGAGTGATAGTGGCACCGGGATTGACACAATATTCAGAAGTCCGGCCACCGGGCATACAACCGTTTAAACTGCGGACATAAAAACAGTATTGAGCACCATAGGTCAAACTGCCAACAGTATAATAGTCGTCATTACCCACATTGGGATTACCATAGATGTAATTACCGGGGTTGGGACCGTAGGCTATTAAATAACCCGTATGCGTAGAATCGGAATGAGTCCAGTGGAGAGTAACTGAACCGGAGGAATTTCTAACTGCGTAAAGACCAGTGGGAGCATTGGGTGCAGGATTGGTACAATCGGCAGTACCCTGATTTGAGGGTGGGTTGTCGGAAGTATTTGAAGGACTGTCGGTGCTGTCTTCGTCGCATTCAAAATTAAAATTGATATCGAATTGACTAACGAGATTTTGGTATTCATTGCCGGCATTTGAATTAAAGACTACTGACCATAAATAATTGTTTTTGGCATTTTTATTGACATGACCAAGAGAGACTAAAGGTTTGGAAGGATCGAGCAAATCGTTTAGAGGATAATCAACTAAACTATAATCGTTATTGGTGCCGGTAATATTAATTAAAATTTTGGTAGATAACAGATCGGGAACCGGGGAAGTGGAAACAGCTTTAAATTTTAGATGACAGGCACCGTTACGGTTGTTGTCGACGGAAAAAATTTGCGAATGAGTAAACCCGGGATAAATATTAGTTTCATAAAAAATCGGCAGTTCGGAAGACTTGGTACAGGCAGAGCCGGTGTTGCAAGTGATAGTAATGTTATTGCCGGCAAAAATAACTGGAGGGAAGAGTAAAAATGTTAAAAATAAAAGGCAGATAATTCGTTTCATTTAGTAAGTATAGCTTTTAGTCACTTTACCAAGGGTTACGGCAATAGTCGAACCAACAGTGAGGGTGTCGGGAGTACAGACACCACCACTGGTACAGCTACCCAGATAAAAATCGCGGGAGACAATGCCATCAATAATTTCGGCGGCGGGAACAACACCGACAATGCCCTGTTCACCTATCGAATTTTGATATTTGATTTCATAACTGATGTCAGTTGATGGGAAATTTACAGTGGTAAAAGAAAGTTTTTGAGTGGAACGATTTAAGTTGATATTGAAGTCAGGCTCGATAACAATTTCCTTATTTTCAAATTCAATTGTGGCGGAATTTTCGATATTGCCGGCTTTATCGACAGCATGAGCGATAATGGTAAATTTACCAAAGGTAATATACATGGGATTAATTTGATAAGACCAGGAGGTGGTACCGATGGCCAAAACTCTGGTACCAGTTTCGGAACCGCTGATCCAGGTGGAACCATTCCAATAGCGGTTAAGATATTCACGGTGAATAGAAAGCTCAACATGATCAATACCGGAAGATGAATCCGCAGCAGTACCTTTAGTTTTCCCGTCCCAATAAAAAATGAAGGGGAAAATGACATCGTTATCGGCATTTGAGTTCCATGGTTCGTTAATGATGCTGGTGGGTAATGTTTTGTCGTAGGTAATATTTCTGACTAAACTGATTGATTGGTGGCCGTAATTATCGGAAGCTAAAACCCGCCAATAATATTTGCCTTCAGTAATGAAATTAAAATTATAAAAAAGATTAGAAGACCATGAAGAAGAAGTCACTATCGAGGTAAATAACAGATCGGTCGCCAGTTGAAATTGATAAGTTAGTGTTGCCGTTGGACACGTTGAAGTGGCAGATTCGTAGGTAAAATTGACAGCCGGATTGTTGGTGAGGTGGTTGTCGGAAGGAGAATCTAATAGAGCTGCTGACGGCAAAGCCCAACAACCGGCAGATAAAGTGTTGTTGGCGATGGTTTCCTGGTTGGTGAAATAAGAATTAGTGGTACTAATATTAAGAAAATTGAGAGCTAATGCTATTAAAAAAAATTTAAATGTAAGTCTTTTGATCATTTTTTCTTAAAAATCTTTTTAAACAAGTTTTTGATGCCTTTTTCCGCTTTGATTTCTTCTTCGCCGATTTCCAATTCAACTTTTTCTTTGAAATTTAATTTCCTTTTTTTACGTTCCTCAATTAATTTTTTTACTTCATTTTTAATTGATAAGAGTTCACTATAGACGATCAAAGTGGCGGGAATGACGATTAATATGATCAATCCATTTTGGGTTTTGGCAAAAGAAACCGGAAAACCTAAATATGGTAAAACAAAAATTGTTTTGCCTAAAATCAAATCGGGAGAAACCGATTCGAGATCAGCGACATTGTTGGCATCACCCTTGGTGACAAATGAGATTTTGCCATTTTCATCTTTCTTTTCGACGATGCGATGGGTAGTGGTTATTTTGGGATTTTTAACACTTTTATCTTTAAGGGATTTGAAAGTAATAATATCGCCGACCTGATAATTTGTTGATGGTTTGGAGATAATTAAACTGTGAGTTTTAACGGTTGGCTCCATAGAGCCGCTTTGAACGGTATAGAGTTTAAAACCTCCGGGGATATCAAACATGGATAAGGTGACAACACCGGCAATAAAGAGCAGGAAAATAAAGACTGTGCCATAAACAATATCCCAGAAAGTTTTGAAACTAAATTTTTTCCTAATTTTAATCATAAAAGGCTTAGGAGATTGCACAAAGATTACTCTTTATGCAATCGACCTAAACCCGAGATGGATTTATTATTCAGTCCAACCTGGATTGACAGTTTGGGTAGCATCAGCTACAAAGTTGAATGCTCCTGCTGCTCCCTGATACGCATTGCCGGTATCAGAAGCTAAGGCATAAGAAAGTTGCCAACAATGAGTGATATTAATATCCAGAGATGGGCTAATTCCATCAGTGACAGAGTTAAACGTAAGGCCAGATAATGGTCCTTCGTATTTAACCAGAGATGGAGTAGTAGTCCAATCACCTGCAGTTCCACAGTGATTATGTGCTGCTCTCACCCAGACTTTACCGATAAATCCTGATACGTCATCGGAAAAATTGTTACTAGATCCTCTATATTTTACAGCCATAGTACTTTGACTAGTATTATAGATGTTGACGTTAAAAGGACTTGTCCAAACTGCTGGCTGTAAATTGGAAATCGCCATGGGAAATACCGTTGATTGTCCTGGAGTTACATCAAGAACGATTTTTCCGGCTGCCAATGTAGCTGGTACAGTATCGCTAGCAGTGAAATAAGCCTTGGTAGCACCAACTGCTACGGAAGAAGCCATAGCAATCATAGCTAAGCTCAAAAGTATTTTTTTCATTAAATTATTCACCTCCTGTGATATTTATAACAATTAACAGTACACCTAGTTGATACATCTACTACACAACTCGTGTCAAGGAAGTTAATCTTATAATTTCTTTATAATTACCGTAGATAAAAATTTATTCCTTAGGTGGGGCAATAACAAATTGGCAGATAAATTGACCTATAATTTTTTATATTTGCGAATTAAGGGAGTTAAAACAAATTTGAATATAATAAAACCGAGAAAAATTCCTAAAAGGTCGATAAGAGTATCGGTAAATTTACCGGTCCGGCCGGGAATAAAATATTGGTGGATTTCGTCGGTGCAGGCGTATAAATAGGCGGTAATTATGGCTGATTTATGCTTAGTAAAGGCAATAAAAAGCAGAATTCCCAGAGTGGCATATTCAATCAGATGAAAAGATTTTAGAATTATAAATCTTTCGGTATAATCCCCAGGGACACCGGTAGTTTGTTGGGAAGAAAAAAAGAAAATAATAGCCATCCAGATAAGTGAAGGCAGAAAACGGATTAATTTTTTCATCGTCGTCTGAACTTTATTTTAGAGATAATCAGAGGAATTAGCAAAAGACCGGCACCGACAATAATAAAAATTGTGGGAATAAGAGCGGGAGAAAGAGTAAGGGTAGATTTGGTTTCAGAGACTCCAAGAATTTGGGAAGGAGGATCATTGGTGGGAAGAGGATCATAGCTGGGGAGCGGATCGGGAGTAACGGTAGGAAACAGAGTCGGAGTGGGAATTTTGGTGGGAGTGAGGGAGGGAATTGAGGTAGGGACAGGTGTATTGATTGGGATTGGAGCGTCGGTGGGATCCGGAGAATCTGAAGGAACAGGTGAGGGTGAAGGAGGGATTGGGCTTGGCGGAACATAACAAATTTTATTTGGCTGACCTGATGATGGGAAAGTTTGGCACCAAGTGTCATCTGATTGCTTTGACCAACTTAAACCATTGTCCAGGGCAGCCGGATAGGCGGTGATAGTGTCGATTGGGCTTCCGTCTTGATTAACGATTTTGGCAATTTTTGAAACTGAATCGTTATATAAACCACTGGAATTGAAAACGAGATATGAGTTGGGGCTGATGGTTGAATTGTCGAGGAGATTGCGGGTGGTCGTTTCAGTTTGAACTTTCCATTTAGTTAATTTAACAGTATTGTCGTTAGCGTTATATATTTCAGTAAATTCGGTGTCTGAGGTCGGAGAAATTTCGGTTATAAATATTTTAGTCGTCGGATCAATTATGGTGGTTGGGGTGGGGACTATAGTGGCAGAAGGGGTGGCCGTTTGAGCAAAAACAAAAAATGATAACAAAAATAGCCAGGGCACAAATTATTTTAGCAAAGATATGGCGAGATCGATTTTGCGGATAGTATTGTCTTTACCTAAAGCCGGCAAACATTCAACTACCGGAGGGGTAAAGACTGAACCGCAAATGGCAACACGAAAAACCATAAAGAATTCGCCTAAATTCCAGCCTTTATTTTTTACCAGTTCTAATAATTTATTTTGCAAATCGGTAAAGTCAGTAATGACTGTTTTGGCTGCTTCAAGCATTTGAATGGCTAACTCGACACTAGTTCCCTTTTTGAGCAATAAATTTTTATCATATTTTATGTCTTCAAATAAAAATTTTACTTGTTCTTTAAGATCGCCAAATTTAACTAATCGATCTTTAAGAATTGGTATCAGTGTGGCGATCTGTTCGTCGGTAGCTTGAGGTAAAAACTTTTTAAAATAGAGAAACAGTTGATCGTCGCTCATTTGGCGAATATAAATACCGTTGAAATAATCGAGTTTTTTACGGTCAAAAATGGGGGATTTTTTGTGAAGATGTTCAAGACTGAATTCCTGAACAAATTCCGAAAGTGTAAATAATTCCCGATCAGTACCAGGGTTCCAACCAAGAAGCATCAAAAAATTTAGTAAAGCTGCCGGCAGATAACCATCGTCTAAAAAAGAGCGGGCAGAAACCGAACCCTTGCGTTTGCTCATTTTGCCGTGGCCACTGGGATCCATTAATACCGTAAGATGGGTAATAGATGGCAATTCCCAACCGAAATAACGGTAGAGGATGATTTGTTTGGGAGTGGAAGAAATCCACTCTTCGCCACGTAAAATGTGGGTTATTTTCATTAAATAGTCATCAACGACAACGGCAAATTGATAGGTCGGGATACCATCACTTTTCATCAAGATTTGGTCGTCAATATCGTCAGAATTAATTTTAATCTCTCCGCGGATAGTATCCGTAAAAGAGATTGTTTCATGGTCGGGAACGCGAAGACGGACAACAAAAGGCAGACCATTTTTTAATTTTTGATCAATTTCATCAGGAGTTAGATTGAGACAATGACGGTCATATTTTGGCAGATGATGAGCCGCTTTTTGAACAGTCCGCATTTCTTCAAGACGCTCTTCGGTGCAGAAACAATAATAAGCCAGACCTTTGTCTAATAATTCTTTAAGATATTTTTGATAGATATTTAATCTTTGGGTTTGAATATAAGGACCGTATGGTCCGCCAATGTCGGGACCTTCATCCCAACCAAGACCATAGTCTTTAATTACCTGTAGAATACGATTCTCTGCTCCTTCAACGTGACGTTTCTGATCGGTATCTTCAACGCGAATGATAAATTGACCGTTATTTTTTTTGGCCAGGGCGTAATCATAAAGACAGGTACGAATATGACCAATGTGATACTCACCGGTAGGTGAAGGAGCAATGCGAGTACGAACAGTCATGGCAGTATTTTAGCATCAATTTAGTGTAAAATTTATATATGGCGACGCTAACTTATACGGCACATGTGACCAGAAATATAATTAAATACGGGGTAGCAGGGTTGGGAGTATTTACGATTTTGTGGATTTCGATTTCTGCCGGGATTGCCGCCTGGAAGGTAGCCCACCCGGTGGTTGTTCCTCCGAATCTGAAGTACGGCATATTACCGAGGATTGTTTTTCCAGAAAAAGACATTGTTAAAAAAAGTTTCACCCAGCAGTTTCCCAATGATAATTATCCAAAGTTTGATACCCAAGCCCGAACTTATTTTATTGCCCGATCGATTAGTACATTTTTGGCTTTAGAGGAAGACAAAAAAACGGCTTCACAGTTGGGGTTTAATAGCGAGCCAAAAGAATTGACCACCGGTAAGGGAGTTTATGAATTTCGTAACGATATTTTTAATCAAACTCTAACAATGAATATTGCCGACGGAAGTTTTAAGCTAAAATATCCTTACGAATCGGATCAGCTACTGTTGAATCCGGAAAAGGTTCCCAATAAAAGCGAGGCGACTGATTTGGCTAAACAGTATTTGGCTAGCGCTGAAAAGTATGCCAAGGATTTGGAAGAAGGAGATAAAAGAGTAACTTTTTGGAAAATTGAATTGAATGGATTGAAGGCGGTAAATTCACAATCGGAGGGGAATGCAGTTAGAGTCGATTTTTTCCGGAGTCTTTTGGAAGGCGGTTTCCCGATTGTATCATCAGAATATAACGGAGCACCGGTATCAGTGCTGGTCAGCGGAGCTCAAACTGATGGTAAAAGAATTATTGAGGTAAATTATAAGTATGCGCCGGTAGACAGGCAAAGTTTTGCCACTTACCCAATTAAGACGGCGGAAGCGGCTTGGAATGAACTGGTATCGGGAAATTATTGGCCGGTAAATGATGTCAGTGGCAGTACAGTGATTATCAGAAAAATGTATTTGGCGTATTTTGAACCGGTGGTGCGAACGAATTATTTACAGCCAGTGTATGTGTTTGAGGGTGAAAATAACTTTATTGCTTATGTTCCGGCGATTGTGGATAAGTATGTAAAATGACAAGGGAGACTTGACTAATAACTTTTCCAGGAAATAGATTGTTTGGCCCAGGTGACAAGGGTTTTGGTATCGGCAAAGCGGTCCTGACTTTGGGCGATGACAGAAATTAAATAGTGGCCGTTTAAATTTATCAGACCAACAAAACTACCACTGGCTTCCGGGGTCCAACCGGTTTTAAGACCTTCAATTTCAGGAACAACACCGAGTAACTCGTTAGTAGAAGTTAAATCGTGTTGGTATTTATTGTCGATGTCGGTGACAATTATATGTTTAGTTTTGACAGTATCGCGGATAAATTGATTTTTAATGGCCAGTCGGCCTAATTGAGATAAGTCATAAACGGTGCTGTAATGATCAGGTGAATGGATGCCATCGAAATTAGTAAAGTGGGTATCAAGTAAATTATTTTTTTTAACCAATAAATTCATTTCATTAATAAACCCTTCGACGCCATTGGGGTGGTGGCTGGCCAAAATAAAGGCGGCGTCGTTGGCCGAATAGATTAACAATGAAGTAATTAACGATTTAACGGTGATTTTTTCGCCGGTTTCCAGTTTCATGACTTTACCTTCAGAATAAGTGGAACCGATGGAAATGACTTCGTCTAAAGGATAAATATTGAGGGCAGTCAGGGCAGTGGCCAGTTTAGTGGTGGAGGCGGGGTAGATTTTCGTTTTGGGTAAGTTTTCGGCCAGGATAGTATTGGTGTCGCTGTCAATTAAGATATAATTCGAATAAATCTGAGGTAAATTGGTGGTAGTAATAACAGGGATCGGTGGATGAGTAATAGCCGCGGCGATAGTATTGACTGACGATGAGGGGGTACTTAGGCTGATTTTAGGTATTTTTAAGAGTGATAGTCCCAAGACGACGACCAATAAAAACAACAGGCAGAGATGGAGATTATTTTTTATCTTTGACAATTTTGGGTAACCTTTTATCAACGCGTTCCATATCCCGGGGAAATAACGAGGCTTCGCGGATATTTTCCAGACCTAAAATATTTTGGGTCACCCGTTCAAGTCCAATAGCCCAACCACCTTCTGGAGGCATGCCGTGACGGAAAGCCTGAAGATACATTTCAAAATTGGCAGGATCCATGCCTTTAGATTTAATTTTTTCAACAAGCGAATCATATTCATGAATCCGCTGACTACCGGAAATCCATTCAACTCCCCGACCAATTAAATCAAAAGACAAAGTTTCTTCGGGACTTTCAGGGTCGGTATATGAGTACCAAGCCCTTTTTTTAGTATAGAAGTGAGTAATAAAAATTAGATCTGAATTAAATTTTTCCAGAGCATAACGGCAGATTTCACGCTCTCCTTCCGGATCCATATCTAATTCATTTCTAACATCACGACCGGTACGGTCATAGATAATTTGCAAAGCTTCTTTTAATTTAAGGTGAGGTGTCTCTTCGGCAACTTTGGGAATGGTGGCATTGTATTCAACCAAAATATCGGCACATTCGGTTTCGACAGCTTTGAACATAGCTTTAACGGTAGCATCGGCCATATGCATCACATCTTCCCAGGAATCAATAAAACCCATTTCGGCATCGAGGCTGACATATTCAGTTAAATGTCGGGTGGTAACCGATGGTTCAGCGCGGTAGGCGTGGGCGATACAAAAGACTCTCTCAAAAATAGAAGTAAGAATTTGTTTGTAAAGTTGAGCGCTCTGAGCCATATAGGCCTGATGACCAAAATAATCAACTTTAAATACTTCTGAACCACCTTCGGTGGCACCGGCAACAATGGTAGGCACGTGAATCTCAGTAAATTGTTGAGATGTTAAAAAATCACGAAACGCTTTGGTAATAACTGATTGAACCCTAAAAACATCTTGAATTTTTGGATGTCGAAGCGACACAGCCCTATTATCGAGTAAAACTGGGAGGGTAACACTGAGGTCGGGCTGATGAATATCAAAGGGTAATTCCTGAGATGGACTGATTAGTTTAAATTCTTTGACGTCCATCTCAACTTTTCCGGTAACCATTTTGGAGTTAAAGTATTTTTCATCACGAGCTTTGATCGAACCGGAAATTTCAACAACATCTTCAACATTTAGAGTGGCTAAATCTTTGCCGCCGACGACCTGAACAATACCAGATCGGTCGCGAATATCGGCGAAAGCGATTTGACCGTGTGATCGGATAGAATTGACCCAACCTTTAATGATAATGGTTTCACCAAGATGTGACGGAGATTCGGCAATTAGGGTTCTCATAATAAAAGACTTTTTAATAAGTGATTATATCCCAAAACAACGGATTATATCTTTTAGAATTTATCATATATAATACGGTGGTGGACTATGAAAATATGGCTGAACACAATTTAGCAGGAATTTTGGGTAATGCTACTTTAAGTAACAAGGAAAAATTGGTAAAACTAAGACAATTACAAAAAGGGGCAAAAGATTTAGGATTAGGAATTACATCACGGGTTGATTTGGCAATACATGAATTACATCCACCACAGAATAATCTTATTGATAAGACGTTAAGATTCGGAATAATTTTATTGACAATAATCAATGGCTTATTCCACAAATTGTGACTTTCCGACCTTGGGGGCCTGTGAATTCAATTCTTATTGAAGGAACTGGCGGAATGCCAAGTTCAATAACTTTATTGTCAAGTAACTTTTTACGATAGGTGGTTTTGACATTACCAGCATCAATTAGGGTAACTCGTCTCGTATCAGAGTCAAAAATCATTCTACCTGTTTGTCCATTAACAACAAATCCGAGATTACAGTAATTAAGTCCTGTTTTTAATTCAATTTTTTGCGACTTGCCCTCCGGATCAGTGGTAATAGCATTGGCAACGTGTTCATAATCTGGGAACCTAGCTTGAGTCATTGATAAATATTATAATACAAAACTTATTTATTTTTCACCATATAATAATTTCTTTGATAATCAATTGGGGGGAGAGTAAAGTTGTTTTAGTCGGCGATGACGTATCGAAAACGTTCTAAACTTCGTGATTTTACCCTGGTTCTGGTAAAAAAGTTGGTTGATTCTTTGGCTTGATCGTAAGAATATTGAGATAGATGGGCGGCAATTGCTTTAGTTCTTTGTTCAGTAAAACCGGTAACATCGATATTAATGGTGTCTGGATGATCGTAGTAATCAACTAATAAAAATTGTGAGACTGAATGAGAGGAAAGTTGGGGATTTTTTAATTGTTCAGGAAAAAATAGGGTATCGCGGCTATAAGGATAAGCGGCATCAATTACCGACTTACCGGTGTTGCGATGATCCCGGTGATTGACCCAATTGACATCTTTGTCATAACGAATTACGATATCTTCCGGATTATGGGTAATTAAAATATCAGGTTTAAACTCGCGAATCTGGTAAACAATTTTTTCAATAGTTTTCAAACTATTATCAACTGTGCCGTCAATTAGATTTAAATAAATATTGTTTTCGTCTTTAATTCCAAGAATTTTCATGGCTTTTTTATCTTCAGTTAATCTTATTTTTTCTAATTCTTTAGTAGAAATATTCTGTTGTTTATTACCGCGATTACCCGAGGTAACTTTAACCACGCGAACAATTTTCCCTAGTGAAGTTAATTTTGAAATAGTAGCCCCGCAGTAAATTTCGGCATCATCCGGATGTGCTAATACCACTAAAATTCTATTCTTGTCGCCAAAGATTTCGTTAAAAGAATCTTTATTGTTCATAGGATATGATATCAAACAATAATTTCTTTGATAATCAATTGAGGGAGCGTGATGTTGTTCCAGGTGTTGGAATCGAGGCGGGCGATAACGTCGATGGTATCGCCGATGTTTAGTGTTTTGTCTAACTCCCCTTTCTTAAAAGCCACGGCGTCGAGATTTCCTAATATTAATTTTAGATGATCGCCAGTAGAACCAATGATTTTTTTTGAAGAGATAATCATGTTTTTAAATAGAAAAAGCGGTTCAGGGTTACCAATACCGAAGGGTTCAAGCTGTTTTATTAATTTGATATTTTTTAAGGTGACGACTTCCGGCAGCATTTGGGCGTCAACATCAATAATGGATTGGGGTAAATATTTTTTTAATTTAAGGTTGGCAAATTTAGTTATTTTTTTCTGAAATATAGATATATTTTGGTTCTCAATGCTAAAACCGGCGGCACCGGGGTGGCCGCCAAGATCAACAAAAAGTGAGTCGAAAAGACGTAATGATTTGATGATATTGAATGAAGGAATGGAGCGGCAAGAACCTTTGGCGATTCCGCCATTTTCGGAAATGATAATTGACGGCAGATGATAAGTTTCAGTCAGACGACCGGCGATCAGACCGATAATTCCGGGATTAAATGGGCCGGAGACAAAAATGATTTTATTGGTTAAATCAAGGTCTTTTTGGGCGATGTCAATCGATTCTTTTTGAAGCTCCTGACGGGTTTTATTGAAATCGTTTAAAATGGTGGCGTATTTGGCGGCCTGAAGAGAATTTTGGGAACAGAGTAAACGGAGGGCGTCAGTGGGATTGGAAAGACGGCCGACGGCATTGATGCGGGGTCCGAGAACAAAACCTAATTCATATGATTTAATAAATCCGGGTTTTAGGCCACTAACTGTTATTAATTTTTTAATACCGGGTGATGGATTTAAATTTAAAGATTGAAGTCCATGAACTACCAGTGAACGGTTGAGGCCTAGCAGGGGCTGGCAATCGGCGACGGTACCCAGGGTAGCTAAACCAAGATCAGCATTTTTATCGAATTCTACAGCTAAAAACCAACTGAGGGCGGCACCGCAGATTTCAGGGGAGTGAACCAAACAATTTACGGGTAGTTTTTCGGCTGAGGGCAGGTGGTGGTCAACAACAATAATATCGATAGGTTGTTTTTTTAATAATTTTTTAAATTCGGAGTGAGCGACAATACCGTTGTCAACGGTGATGAGTAAATCAAAAATTATATTTTTTTCTTTCTGGAAATGAAAAAACGATTCGGCCTTGAAACCATAACCGTCATGTTGACGATCGGGAATAAACGGGACAACTGTCGGTGATAATTTAACCAAGGACTGCCAGAGAATGGCAGTGGCAGTAATACCGTCAACATCATAATCGCCATAGATTAGAATATTTTTGTTTAGATTGGTTGTGATTAATTTGAGGGCGGGTTTCAAATTTAGTTTTATGGTGGGATATTCCGGGGTTAAAAACTGGGTAATATTAGTAATACCGCGATTTTTTAGGATAATATCGATGATGTCAGTACCTGAAGTAATTAGCTTATCCGAGAGAATATTTATGGCCACAGACTATATTTTATTGTAAACAGAGAGAAATTTGTTATACTTCTTCTGATCAGACAGTTTTACCAATGCTGATCGCGTTATTAGTAAAAGGTTTTTAAACAATGGCAAAAAAGCTATTCGTAGGCAATCTGTCCTACACCATGACCGATGCTGACCTGATGCAGATTTTTTCTGCTTATGGAAAAGTAATTTCGGCCAACGTCGTTATAGATAAGTTCAACCAAAGAAGCAAAGGCTTCGGATTCGTCGAATTCGAAACTGAAGCTGAAGCCCAAGCGGCTTTAGCCCTCGATGGTACTGATCAAGGCGGTCGAAATATTGCCGTAAAAGAGGCACTTCCTCGTCCTGAACGACCACAAGCATAAAATCATTTAAAAGGATTTTAGAAAACTCCCTTGAGAAATCGAGGGAGTTTTTGGGTTAAACCCAACCCCCTATCCCCCTCCCTTGACAAGGATGGGGTAAGATACAATATAAGTGTGAAGATTAAATTACCGGAAAAAGTATTAAAAGTGATGCGGAAGTTTGTTGATAGTAAAGCCGAGATTTATGTAGCCGGTGGAGCAGTGAGAGATTTACTTCTCAATAGACAAGTAAAAGACTGGGATTTTGCCACTAATTTGACACCGGAAGAAATGAAGAAATTGTTTCCCAAAAATAGCTTTTGTAATAATAAATTTGGAACTTTTAGCATTGTAGTTAATAAAGACGAGGTGTTTGAAGTAACTACTTACCGGACAGAACAGGGATATTCTGACAGCCGACATCCGGATGAAGTGAAGTGGGGGAAAACATTAGAGGAAGATTTAATGAGAAGGGATTTTACAATTAATGCTATGGCGATAGATATTGATGGTAATTTGACTGATATTTACGGCGGGCAAGAAGACCTGAAAAACGAATTGATTAAAACAGTAGGAAAACCGGATGACCGATTCGGAGAAGATGCTCTGCGGATGTTGAGAGCGATTAGAATCGCGGCTCAATTAAAATTTTTAATTGAAGACGAGACGTTTGAATCGATTATTAAAAATGCACCAACCATTCAACAAATATCCGGAGAGAGAATCAGAGATGAATTGTTTAAGATATTGGCAACAGAAAAACCGGGAGACGGGATGAAATTGCTAAAGAATAGCGGGTTATTAAAAGAAATAATGCCAGAAATGCTACCCGGAGTGGATATGGCCCAAAAAGGCCATCATATTTATGATGTCTGGACACACTCAATTGAAGCCTTAAATAATTGTGAAAGCAAGGACCCAATCACCAGATTAGCAACTTTGCTGCATGATGTGGGAAAACCGACGGTAGCTGTGGGTGAGGGTGAAGCCAGAACATTTCATAATCATGAAGTGGTGGGTAGCCGAATAGCGACTAAGATTGGTAAAAGATTGAAGTTGTCGAACAAAGATTTGGAACAATTGTTTATTTTGGTCAGATGGCATATGTTTACCAGCGAGGAGTTTCAGACCGATAAAGCGGTCCGACGATTTATTCGAAATGTGACACCGGCATATTTAGAAGAAATGATTGCACTGAGAAGATCGGATAGACTGGGAAGCGGGGCTAAAGAGACCTCGTGGCGTTGGGAATTGTTTAAAAAGAGATTGGTAGAGGTACAAAAACAACCGTTTACAGTGAAGGACCTGAAGGTCAACGGATTGGATGTGATGAAAGTGCTAAAAATAAAACCCGGACGAAAAGTCGGTGAGGTTTTAGATAAATTATTTGCCCAAGTGGAAGAAAATCCAAAACTAAACGAAAGAGAATTACTTCTTAAGCTTCTTGAAGAACAACACTAAGGGAATGGCGACGCCGGTGGATGAGTAGGTACCGCAGACGACACCAATGAGCAGAGCCATGGCAAACCAACGGGTAGTATCCCCGCCTAAAACCACCAGAGCCAGTAACATAAAAATAATAGTCATCGAATTGTTAATCGAACGAACAATAACCTCTGATACGGCGGTGTTGGCCAGGGTAACCCATTCGGTTTTAAAATTCTTCCGTTTTAGTTCCCGAATCCGATCGAAAGTAACAACTGTGTCGTGAACTGACGCCGAGAGGGTGGTTAAGAGAGCGGTAACAAAGAGTGAATCAAGCTCGGCACCAAAAAAATGACCAAGAAGAGAGAAGGCGCCAATTAAGATAAAAGTATCGTGAAACATGGCTAAAATAGCTGATAAGCCAAAGGTGATATCTTTGAAACGGCTACCAATAAATAGAAGTAAAAAGAGAGATGAAAGGATAATGGCCACAATAGTTTTTTGGAGTAGTTCCCGACCAAGGCTCGGACCGAGAGTCTCAAAACGTTGTTCAGTAAAATTGGGGTCTAATTTTTTTATTTCGGTATCGAGAGTTGTTTTTTCATCGTTGCTGATTGGCTGGAATTTGATATTGACAGTGTTGTCGTTTAATGAAAAGGTGTTTATTTTAATTTTTTGATCGGTAAAAATGGTTTCGATTTTTGGCTGATCAACGGACTGACTGAATTTAATTTCCCAGACAGTACCGCCAACAAAGTCAATACCTTTGACAAAGTTCCATTTAATAATTGAAAATATGGAAATTAAAATTAGAGATAGGGAGATGAATAAAAATAAGGGACGGAATTTCATGACGTTAATCATATTATTTCTTTTTAGCTAAAACTCTTAACAAATTGCGGGTAACGACGACGCCGGTGAAAATGCCAACGACGATACCTAAAAGTAAGGTGACGGCAAAGCCCCGAACCATACCGGAAGTATTAAGAAAGTTCCAGCTTAAAGGGTTAAACAGGATCAGACCGGTGATGACAGTACAGGCGTTAGCATCCTTAATGGAGTCCCAGGCTTTACCAAAACCCAATTCCATGGCGATATTAAATGGTTTACCGGCGCGAATTTCTTCCCGCATTCGCTCAAAAATGAGGATATTACTGTCGACAGCCATGCCCACAGAGAGAATAAACCCGACGATACCAGGAAATGTTAGAGTTACCGGAATTAACCGATAAAGAGATAGGGTGATCAGGCCATAAATTATCAGGCCGATATCGGCGATAAATCCAAGATAGCCATAGTTGCCAATCATGAAGAGACAGACAATAATCAGACCGACTATACCAGCAAAAACACCTTTGTTAATTGAGTCAGCACCAAGAGAAGCACCGACTTTGGTTTGATGAATTAGATTGATTGATAGAGGCAAAGCACCAGCGTTAAGTTGGGCCGCCAGAGCTTTGGCGGTTTTGGTGTCAAATCCGCCATTAATAACTGCCTTACCATCGGGTATGACTGATTGAACAGTCGGATAAGTGATAGCGATATTGTCTAAGAATATGGCGATTTTTTTGTTGAGATATTGAGTGGTGGCTTTATCAAACAGTTTAGTACCCTCGGCATTAAATTCAATGGCGACTTCCGGTTGGGAATTATTTGGATTAATTTCGACGGAAGCTTTGACCAAATGAGAACCGTTTATACCGGTGTCGTAAGGGAAAGCATCAGTAAAAGTAGCCGAGGAGGTAGCTTCGGTAACTTTAGTGTCTTCGCCACGGAAACTTAGTTGAGCGGTTTGACCGATAAGTTTGCTGGCGGAGTCAACATCTTCAATTCCGGGCAGGTCAACATTGAGGCGATAGTTGCCGCTATTGTCTTTGGATATCTGAACAGTGGCTTCACTGATACCGAATAGGTTGACTCTTCTTTCAATATTACTTTTTAAAGATTCGATGGCAGTTGCCAGATTATCTTTAGTGGTTTTGGAAGTGTCAATGTCATAGGCGAGAGAGACACCACCAGCCAGATCGAGACCGTATTTCAAATTCAGATCTTTTTTAAACTGAGTGCCGCCGAGGTTAAAACTAAAATCGGGACGGTAAAACGTTTTGCCAAATATTGTCATTTGAGGCGGGAGATTGATAACAATCGCCACCACAGTCAGTCCAACTATAGTCCAAAAAAGATTGAGGGTTTTTTGACTATTAACTGCCATTATTTTTTTTAATTAACGATAACTGTCGCGGATGACCGGTAAAAGTATAGGTTAAAGAAGTTTTACTGCGGTTGACAGCTACCAGAGCCACGTCGCCTTCTTTAAGATCAAAATCACTAATAACCCGGGAAGGGATGGTTAAACTAAGACTATTACCGGTTTTAATAACTTTTCTAAAACTAGCCATATTTATAAACCAGGTTGGCCATAGATAATAGCAGGTAAATTGGTTAAAAACTCGATTAAAATCGGATCTCTTTTTAGTTGACGAATCCGAAACTCTTCTTTATCCATAATCATGTAATTGATTTCCGTTTGACTTGTAGTTTCGGCTTTTTTTATAATGTCTTCAATTGGTTTTAGAGAAACGTCGCCGACAATAATCATATCTAAACCATTGCCGTGAGTAGCGTTAAGAAATTCCTGGCTAACGAGAATATATTTTATATTGCCTATTTTTGCCTTGTTTTCAATTATCTCGGAAAAAGGCGGAGTTTGTTGTGAAGCTAAGATTTGCAGTTGATAGGCCAAAAAATGATCCCGATTGGCCCAATAATAGAGTCGATTGCCCCGGACTTCGGAAGAAATTAATCCCGAGTTTTTCATATTTTCCAGCTCACGACGAACCGAATTTATTTCCTCTTCGGTCAGTCTGACTAATTCGCGAACATAATATAGTTCAGTAATGTGACTAAAAAAGATGGCGATTAATTTCGATCGAGTTTGAGAGGTGAATAGAGATTTGAGACGATGACTAACCTTCATAACTAACGGAAGCGCCAATTGGTAAAATTTCTACCCAGACACGTCCGGGAACTAAATTGACTTCTTTGCCGGCGGCATCTTTAAAAATGGTGCGGGAAGTACGGTCAGCTTTTGACCAGGTGATTTCGGTTTTAGTACCATTTTGGAGTAAGACGCCAGTGCCATTACCGATAACAGTGTAGAGATTGTGAAGGTGTTCATCGATGGAACGGGATTCTTTAGTAAATTGAATAATGATATTTTTGGCAGTCATTGATTCGTTGTCATTGAAATCAATGGAGGGCTGACCACCATTGGTACGGACATATTCTTTGGTGCCAGCATTGTACTTCCAGGAAACCGAATAATCTTTGTATCCGGACCAAAAGTCAAAAGAAGTATTAGTGGCGGTGGCGGTGCTACTGGGAAGATCCTGGGCTTTAAAAGACCAGCTGCGGAAGTTTTTATCCCAAGAAGTTTTATTGGCAACTGTAAGGTTGGTTAGACCACGTGAGGCAGCGACATTCCATAATTCAGAGGTGGAACAATACATGGTGTGCTCGGTGGCTTTTTCACCGCCGGTACGATCCGGTTCACGACGACAGGTTTTGTACGATAAAGAAAATTGATTTAGGTCTCCCCAGGTACCTTTGTTGGTCCAACCATAGGATGATAATTGTTCCAGAGCTTGGGCTTTAATGTTGGTAGTACAGGGACCTTGAGTGCCGTTGGGTAGTTTGGGACCGCTACAATTGGACCCACCGACATGGGTATATAAAGGATAATCAGCGTATTCTGAGGCAACATCTAAGAAGTAAGTTCTGGCTGATCTAACCGGACCGACATCATATTTATTGGCAGCACCTTTAACGACGTTGCAGTAAAAAACTCCCATAAGTCTGGTGATGCCACCTTCAGAAACTGCTTCATAGACAATATCAGCATTATTTAGACCGGAGAGAGGCCGGGCGTCGGCATGGTTTTCGATCATAACCAATAAGGGACGCTTAGTTGACCAGAGATCTTTTTCTTCTTTGGTGAACAACTGACCATTGAGCGGACAAACTTCCGTCTTAGGACCGGAGAAAGTTAAAATACCGGTTTTAACCGGAACTGAGGTTGGGGTATTAAGAGTTTTAGTGGAAGTGTTAGATGATTTGACAAAGCGGGAAAAAGTAAAATAAGAAACACCGGTGATTACTAAAAATAGTCCCAGAAAATAGACAATTTTTGTAGGTAATGATTTCATTCTTTTTCTAATTATTAATAGTTTCGTTTAGGGTCTTAATTTCCTCTTTGGAAAGACGACCCTGGAGAGATTCACCGTTTTTTATGGTTTTAGCATAAACCCGAGTAAAATCCCGATGATGCAATGAAGTAATAATAACACCAGACAAACTATTATCCAACAAACACAAAATAAAACTTTGATCACCACCAACTTCCTCAAAGGGGTTAAATCGATTGAGATGGATTTTGTAATTAGTTTGGGAAGGGATCAAATTGGGATTAGCTTGGGAGTGGAATTTATAGCGAAATCGGTAAAATAAAAAGGTAAGATAGGAAAGACCTAAAAGGTTTAGGATGGTAATTAAATAAAATAGAATCACGATAAATTAATTGTAACAAAAGATCGTGTTATACTGGCTTGAAAATGATAGATCGGGAAAATTATTTGAAAAAAGATCTGATAAAAAGCTTTGTTTTAAGTGCGATTGCTTTCTTTGCCATATTCCTTATTAATAATTTAATTTCAAGGGGGTGACAAGATTAATGTCAACAATTAAATTTTATTCTGTAAAATCCAGAAAAGCCGTCGAAGTAGACGTATCAAAAGTGAAAAAGGTGACTTTGAAGAATGGTCGACCAGCCGCAGAAGCAGTTGATCCAGAAACCGGTACCAAAATGTTCAAAATTTTGTCTGCCGCCGACGCAGCTTTATTAGCGTAGTTTTTGTCGTATACAAACCCCCCTTCGATAAACTTAGGGGGGTTTTTGGTATAATCTGGTTGTCTGCAGAAGTTGAAGGACTTTCTCCGGTGTCGGCTAAAGCCTCACCGGAGAGGAAAGTCCGGACCGCAAAACTTTGGGGAACTCAAAAAGGTAGAGGTCGGAGCAATCTGACGGCAATGCTACAGAGACGAGTAGGCCGCCTTCGCCGCAAGGCTTCGGCGAGCTGAGGTGAAACGAGCATCCTTCCCGCGGAAATCTCAAATGGTACGTTATACCTTGAAGTTTGGAAGTACCAGGTAGAGAGACTAGATTGATGGTCCTTAAACAGAATCCGGCTTATCAATTTCTGCGGACATTTTTGTCAAACAGAACTCTAATGACCGTTTCAATGGTCAGGTAGATGGGAACGGCAAGTAAGGCTCCGCCAATACCGGCCAATTTGGCACCGGTTATGATAGTTAGGATGGTAACAATCGGATTAAGTCCGATGGTTTCTTTCATGATTTTGGGAGCAATGAAATTATTTTCAGTTTGTTGAACTATTAGACCCAAAAGAATAGTTAAAAGAGCCACTAGAGGCGAAACTGTTAGGCCAACCAAGGCGGCGATAAAGGAAGTTATAATCGGGCCAATGTTGGGTACAATCTCTAATAAACCGGCGATAATAGCCAAGGGCAGGGCATAAGGTAAACCAAGAATGAGATAACCGATATACGACAAAACTCCAATAATGATCATTAATAATAATTCGGCATTTACCCAATGACCAAGTCTGGCTTCGAGCTGGTCAAAAATAGTTTGAACAATAGATTGGCCTTTGGTACCCAAATACTTAAGACTATATTTATTAACGTTTTTACGTTCCTGAAGTAGATAATAGGTGATAACTAAAACAACAAAGCCGGACAATATATTGGAAAAGACAGAAACGATGGTTTTGGCAATTTCGGCGGGGATACTTTCTAATATTTTGAGCTGAGAGGACAGATCAACAGCGGAAAAGCCTAAAAATTGAATGTTTTGCAGACTTGAGGGTAAAACGCGAAATAATTCGCTGGTTTGATTGATAAGGATGGGAACAATTCCAGCAACGGTAAAACTTAAAAAGGCAATGACCAGAATATAAATACCAAATATGGCTACCGCTCTGGGTATTTTGATTTTTTCAAGTTTATTAATCGTCGGATTAAGCGATAACATCAGGAGGAAGCAAACAAAAAACAAGAGGATAATATCCCTAACTTGCCATAAAATAGCCAGGGCTAAGAGAAAAACGACGGTGAAAATAATGGTTTTATAGGAGATTTCGACTCTGGTTGGTTTCATACTAAATTGTACCATTTTTTAATTAAAGCTATAGTTTTGTCGGTAAAGTTAGGTTTAGCAATGTCAATATAAGAAATGTTGGGTATTTTTTTAAACCAGGTTTTTTGACGGCGAGCTAATGCTTTCTCATCCGATGACCAGTCTTTGAGGGCGCAGGCAAGTCCACCCCGGCGGATAAACTCCGCCCCTACTTTAAATTCTTTATAAGCGATAGTTTTTAGACCGGGGTCGGACCATTTGTAAGTTTTTAACAAAGTTTTTATTTCTTTTAATAGGCCTGACTTTAGGCGTTGTTGAATACGGATATCGATTTTTGGAAATATATAGGTATTAGGAGCAGTTAAAGATACATGGTATACGTCAAAAGTATTATTAATTAAATTATTGTTTTTGTTTTTAGATAATTTAATTTCTATTTTTCGAATTAGTCGACGGGAATTGTTGATATCAGAATTATTTAATAACAAATAATTATTTTTATCTAATAATTTATAAATTATTTGAAGAGTTTTAACAGAAAATTTGTTTAAGAAAAATCTGAGAAAATTATTTGGTTTAATAGAAAAAGTTGGTTGAGGGTTAATTATCGAGTCAATATATTGACCCGATCCTCCGACTAAGATTGGTAATTTATTCTCTGATTGGATGCGGGATATTTCTTTTAAGGCAAGACGTCGGTATTGGGCTACTGAAAATACTTCATTAGGTTTAATAATGTCAATTAAATTAATTTTAATGTTTTTGGGGTGATCCTTGCCAGTACCAATGTCCATTCCCTGGTAAATCTGACGGGAATCAGCAGAAATTAGCTCACCATTGAATATTTTGGCCAGTTTGATGGCCAAAGCAGTTTTACCAGTAGCTGTCGGACCGGAAATGATAAGCAGTTTATTAGACATTGAACCTAAACTCGACGATGTCATCGGGATGCATAATATAGTCTTTGCCTTCGTGGCGCAATAATCCTTTGGTTTTAGCCCCTTCCCAGCCGTTGTTGGCGACAAAATCGGTGTAAGTAACGACTTCGGCCATAATAAAACCACGTTGAAAATCAGTATGAATAACGCCGGCAGCTTCGGGGGCTGTAGCACCTTGTTTAATGGTCCAGGCGCGAACTTCTTTAACTCCGGCAGTGTAGTAAGATTGCAGTCCCAGGGTGTGATAGGCCTCATGAATGACCCGTTCCAGTCCGGATTGAACAACACCAAGTTCTTTTAAATAATTTTTTCTGTCCTCTGGGGAAAGCTCTGACAGATCGAACTCAATTTTGGCACAAACCGGAACGACGTTTTCCAGATCAGGTTTGAATTGATCAATATTTTGATAAGTGGCTTCGTCAACGTTAGCGACAATGAAATAGGGTTTGGCGGTGAGCAAGAAAAATTCGGGTAATAATTCTTTTTCTTCGGGAGTAAGGTCTAAATTAATGGCCAGTTTCCCCTGCTCCAGACCCGATTTTAATTTGGAAGCAAAAGCAAATTTTTTGGTTTTACTCTCGATGGGATTATTTTTGTTAGCACTGATAAATTTATCTACTGAATCCAGATCTTTAATAATTAATTCAGCACAAATGACCTCAAAGTCGGATTTGGGATTAACCGAACCTTCCTTGACAATATTGGGATCAGAGAAAAAACGAACAACGTGCATAATGGCGTCACAATCACGAATGTTGGTCAAAAATTTGTTACCCAGACCTTCGCCGGTGGAGGCACCTTTGACCAGGCCGGCAATGTCAACAAATTCGACAATGGCAGGAATAATTTTGGATGTTTTAACAATATTCCCTAAAACAGGAAGTTTTTCATCAGGGACTTCGACAACACCAACATTAGGATCGATAGTGCAAAAAGGGTAATTGCTGGCGTCGGCAACTTGTTTGCCTAAAAGGGCATTAAAAAGAGTTGATTTGCCAACGTTGGGCAGACCGACGATCGCGATGCTAAGTTTGGACATGGTGTATTTTACCAGCTTATTGAAACTTGTACCAAGAGGTGGGGGTGATTTGGAAATTGGCCCAGATATTGATAATAATCAGACTTATAAATATGATCCAAGAAACGTATTTAGAAAAACGAGGATTAAAATTTGAATATAGCAATATAAGAAAGACAGCTAAAAGAGAAAAACGATAGCTCCACATGAAATTTTGAAGATTTTCGGGAGGATAAAAATGATCAACTAAAACTCCGCCGGTAACAAATAAGGCGAAAAAGGCGGTAAATAAATTGTATTTGGTAAATAATTTAGCAAAGGCAATAGCGACAAGAATAGTAACAAAAGGATAAAAAGGAAATTTGTACCAGCCGTAACCGTGGGAACCAAAAATCAAATAAGTAACTAAATAGGAAAACAGAGGAATAACTACCCACCAGTATTTTGATTTGGGTCGAAGTTTTAATAATAATAATGACAACCAGCCGAATGGTACCCAACCGTCAACAAAGTCACGGGTAATATTTGATTTGGTTATCAATGAGTAAAAACCGCCTAAGCCGTCGCGATAATAACGGTCTGAGTTGGTTGAAAAAACGGCTTTAAACAAAGACCAATCATAGAAGTAGCCGTAGATGGGGAATATTATCAGATAAGCAAAAGTACCTAAAAAGATTTTGAGGGAGTTGGCGATGGGTTTGGGATCAAAAATAAATGTCAAAATAATTAAGGATAAACAGACGCTGAGACCGGAGATTTTAACTAAAACTGCTAATCCAGCAAAAGAGATACTTAGCCAAAGAAAGCGATAATGTAAAGATATTAGGGCTAATAAAAATAAAGTGATTAACAGATTTTCTGCCTGAACCATGCGGGAAGAAACGACAAATAAAGGATTGGTAGCGTAAATTAGACCGGTTATTAGTCCGACTCTTGGGGAAAAAACCAGAGTAGAAAAAATAATAATAAGTAAAAGGTTGATGATACCTAAAAAAATCATTGGTTTACGAATTAGTGCAGTACTGATGTCAGCAAAGTTGCGATAACCGCGAAGATACGGCAGGGCTCCGGCAAATAAACCGAATAAAGGCGGATGGTCAAACCAGGGGCCATCAACAGGGAAGGGGTTAGGATTGGCATATTTATGGAAAACATCATCAACATTGATATATTGCCAATCGTGATTATAAGGATCGAGGCCAGAGGTGGCGATGGGTTTGCCTAATTGGAAAAGACTAAGACCCAGCCAAGTAAAGCTGTATTCATCGCGGGATTCACCGGGAAGAGGGATTTGATCGTAATTTTGACGACGAAGAATAAATCCTAATATTAGGATAAATAAAACAATTATCAGATAAATTTTGTGTTTATTAATTAAGGTAAACATCGATAGTGTCGTTAATTTTTATGGTTCGACTGACGGTTGAAGGTTCGCCGTTGACATTTATTCTGAAATTTTCGGATAAAGAAAAATTGTTAATTTGAGAAACTGTATTTAGAATTTCAGAGAGAACAGGGCTATTGACGGCTCCTAAACGAAGATAATTGTTGGATTGAGAACCGTCGGGACAATTAAAATTGACCCGAACATTACCATCGGGTAAAGGGGAATTGGGAATACCACCGATAATATGAAATTTACAGGGAGAATTGTTTTGAGGAATATAAAAAGAATTGAGTTTGGTTAATTTTTGATATGAAGAAAGAGGATGTCCTGAGCGATAAAAAAGAAAACCAAAAAGAGAGAGGGTAAAAAATAGAATTAAAATATAAACACGCATAGTGGATTATAAAACAAAAATCCTCTACTCTACTGGCTTACATTTTATTTAACATCGAACTTCATTTCGCTTTCGGGAGGGAAGATAACTATTAGGCTATCGTTATTGAGAAAGTCAGACGCCATATTGTCTAAATCCCTAATGACTTTACGTTCAGAAACATTTATTATTGGTCTTTCCTTCGGTAACCCATACATTTCCGCAATTATAGTACCGTATTTTTTTGACCTTTGAATATTTACAGATATAGCATGTTCGGCTTCTGAAGAGTTGGGTGTACAAAATAACACGGGACATTTATTTTCAAGTGTGTATTTCAGAATGTTATCTAAACAATCGTCCAGAGATGAACGAAAGACAATATCCTCTTCAACAATATTTGGATAATAGATTCTAGCCATTTTCAGCCAGTCGTTTATCAAACCATCGTTAGGAATCCTCCAAGCAGTAATAATTCTTTCCGGAAGTACATCTAATATTTCTTTTGGTAATGATCTTTTTCTTGAACCAAGAATTCCGATCGGAACACACATCCCGTCTGGGTTTTCATTCAATTTATGTATAATCGAAAATCGAACAGCTCTCTCATCTCTTGCAGTCATGACCTATAGTATAGCATATTTATGCTATTATAGGTTTACATACAAAAAATCCCCCACCGAAGTGGGGGATTTTTAATTTCAAAAAATGATTTATTTCACCATTTTCTTGATCTTGGTTCCGGGAATGTAACGAGGCATTCGGCGGGCAACAATCTTTTTGGATTCTTTGGATCCAATAGCTTTAATAGTTTTAGCTTTGAACATTTTGGTCTTAAAAGTACCAAAACCGGAAAGTTTAACAACTTCTCCACCAGAGAGAGCTTTCATAATCTCGTTGAGGAAGGTCTCAACAGCAACTTTAGCCGCTTTCTTGGAAAGCTTGGCTTTTTGAGCAACGACTTCGATAAGATCTTTTTTGGTCATTTGTTTTTTGTCTAAATTTGTAATTCCCTATAATTCTAGCCAACTTTACAGCAAATGCAAGGGTTACTCGTCATTTTTAACCGCATTTTTACTGATTTTACTGCCAATAATGACCGAACTTGTCCGTAATTCTCTAACTACAGTGACTTTTATCTGACCGGCCCATTTGGCTTCTTCGTCGAGCTTTTCGGCAATATTTTGACTAAGGACGGTAGCTTCATCATCGCTAACTCTACCCGGATCAACCATAACCATTACTTCACGTCCGGCCTGATAAGCGGCAACTGAAGTTACTCCGGAAAAACCGGAAGCAACCGCTTCAATGTTGGTCATTCTTTTTAGATATTCTTCATGAACTTCATAACGGGCACCGGGACGAGCTCCGGAGGCGGCGTCACCCAGATAAACGATGGCTGATTCGGGGGTAGAAAACGTATCCAGATGATGTTCAGCCACAGCAGTGATGACGGCTTCCGGTAATCTAAAAGAGCGGATTAAGTCGACTCCCAGGTCAATATGTGTGCCTTCCTGGTCAGTAATAACCTTACCGATATCGTGCAGCAAAGCACCCAACCGGACAGTATTGATATCAGCGTGGAGTTCGCTGGCTAAATTGACAGCAATTTTAGTAGCTTCGATGGTATGTTTGGCTAAATTTTGGCCATAAGAAAAGCGGAATTTGTATTTGCCAATGTGTTTGATCAGGTCGACCGGTAAGTTATAAACACCTACTTCCTGGCAAATACGTTTGCCTTCGTTTAAAAGGATTTTGTCCATATCAGCTTTGGTTTGGGCAACGATTTGTTCAATTTTCAACGGTTGGATACGGCCATCTTTGACCAGTTTTTCCAAAGAAAGACGGGCAATTTCCCGACGGGTGGAGTCAAACGATGAAATGCGGATATCGTTGGTTTCGTCTAATTCAATTTCAACGCCAGTAGCTTTTTCAAAGGCACGGATGTTGCGACCTTCACGACCAATGATTTTACCTTTGATAGTATCATCGGGAAGAGTAATAGTGGAAACGGTGTATTCGGCGACGTAATCAGTGACTCCGTGTTGAATGCTATCGACTAATATTTCTTTGGCCAACTCATCTTCACGGGATTGAATTTCAGCCCGAGCTTCTTCGATTTTTTGAGCAATCCAGTTGCTTAATTTTTTTTCAGTACTGGCAAGAATGAGTTTTTTGGCCTTGGCCAGATCCAGTCCGGAAATTTGTTCCAATTTTTCCAACTGTTTGCGGTGTAAATCTTCCAATTGAGTTTGTTTGGTTTTTAAATCAGTGAGGGTGACATCGACTGATTTTTCTTTTTGAATAAGATATTGTTCCTTGGTATCAAGTAATTTGAGCCTCTCAAAAATTTCCGCTTCTTTAATTTTAGCCTCGGTTTCTAAACGTTTGGCATTTTGAAGGGCTACATTAGTTTGAGCATCGACGATTTTAGTATCGATTTTAGGGGCGGGAGGAGGCGTGACTTTTTTGGCTACTGGTTTAAATTCGACCCGGTTACTTTCATCTGATTCCGATCCGGTCACGGCGGGGGTCTTCGTCGACTGCGTTGAGTTGGCAAAAATACCCTTAAACTTGGACAAAAATGTATCGAACATGGAAAACTCCTTTACTTTTTACCGAAAATAGACTTGGTTGGAATTGAACTTAAAGACGAAAACATTAGTAATTTGAGGTAAAAAGTTAAAATATTAATTTAAATAAGTAAGATAGTAGTGTATTGTACCTAAAAGGATACCTCAGAGTCAATGAATGATTTGATGTCATCATAGGCAAAACCAAGACGTATTAAGCTGGCAATTAGCTTTTGACGGGTTTTGTAGTCCGATTTAGCCATATTTTGATATTTTGGGCGCATGAGGATTTTTTTTAATAATTGACCGTCATCTTTGACAATAGCGTATTTTCGGGGGTCAATACCTTTGGATGCCAGATAGCGGGATATGTACGCTTGGGGTTTGTGAGAGTATTTGGAAACAATATAATCAACATAAGATTTTTCATCGATTAAATCATGTTCTTCAAGGTAATCAAAAACAGTAGATATTATAGTGTCTAAATTAGGAGAAGATATTTTGTATTTTTGTGATAAAAAACGGGCCTTTAGTTTTAGTTTGGGTTTTAAATCTGATTTAGTTTTGGGTGATAAGGCAATTTGGTTAAGAGAATAGATCTTGAGACGATAAGAAAAAGAGATATCAATTAACTGCTGATATTGTTCCGGAGATAGGTCGCAAGGAAGATTTATTTTTTGTTTAATCCAATCGTCGGTAGAATATGGCAGGTAACTTTGATCATCAAAAATCAACCAAACAGCACCAGGCTGTTTACTCGCTTTGACTTTGATCAGTTTCATGGCCGACAGCGACTTTTATCTCCGGGTTACGGATTTTTTCCCAAATAGTCAATTTAATTGATTCAGCAATTTTGGGATTTTCCCGTAAATAGGTTTTAGCACCTTCACGGCCCTGGATATTGTTGTCGCCGACTTTAAAGAAAGCGCCGGATTTGGTAATAACATTGTAGAGAACGCCCATGTCAACCAAACTACCAAAGACCGAAATGCCTTCGGTATTCATAATGTCAAACTCGGCCTCTTTAAACGGTGGAGCGACTTTGTTTTTGACAATCCGGGCGCGATGTTGAGAGCCAACAGAATCGCCGGAGGAGGTTTTGATATTGGCAATTTTGCGTAAATCAATCCGAACTGATGAATAAAATTTAAGAGCCATACCGCCAGGTGTAGTTTCGGGGTTACCGAACATAACGCCGATTTTTTGGCGTAATTGATTAGTAAAAATAACTACGGCTTTAGATTTACTGATAGCACCGGTAAGTTTTCGCAACGCCTGGGACATAAGTCGGGCTTGAACACCCATCATTGAATCCCCCATTTCACCTTCAATTTCGGCCTTGGGAACCAAAGCGGCTACCGAATCAATGACAATAACGTCAACAGCATTGGAACGAACCAGAGTTTCGACAATTTCTAAGGCCTGTTCACCATTGTCAGGTTGAGAAATAAGCAGGTCGTCTAAATTTACGCCAACGGCAGCGGCTCGGGTAGGCTCTAGAGCATGTTCGGCATCGATAAAAGCAGCAGTACCACCCAATTTTTGGGCTTCGGCGATAACGTGAAGAGCAACAGTGGTTTTGCCGGATGCTTCCGGACCGAATATCTCGGTTACCCGACCGCGGGGTAGGCCACCGACACCAAGAGCGATGTCGAGAGGCAGACAACCGGTGGGGATAACATCGATAGTCATATCAGCCCGTCTTTCGCCCATTTTCATGATGGCACCATCGCCATAGGACTTTTTAATCTGTTCCATCGCCAATTTGACGGCTTCAAATTTTTTGGATTGGAGAGAGGAAGAATTGGTAGAAGGAGAAACACTTGGTTTGACTTTTGGATGACGACCCATAAATTTAATTACGAATTAATAATTACGAATTACGAATTAAAAATCGTTTTCGTATTAATTAGTGATAACAATATAATTATACCAAGTCAAGAAGTAGAACCGAATAAAAGGCGAAGGAAAAATATTACTGGTCTTCGTCTTCAGCAAAATTGTTAATTGGAACATAAGTACCAATTTTTGTACTATCTTTACAATTTGGGCATGAGTAATAAGTAACTCCGCAATCAACATTATCTTTATGTAGTTTTATTAGCAGTTTTTTAGAATCCCAACAATTTGAGCAATATGGTGTATTTTTGTTTGTATCTTTAGGAAAATAATAGTGATTATGTTCAAAAGTTAATTTTGAGTTAATTTTCTCGTTTTGGTCTAGTGATTCGATTTTCTTCTTTAATTCTGAATTCTCTTGTTCAACATCAATTATTCTTGAAGTTAAATCGGCAATTTTGATCTTTAAATCAGAATCTTTTATTACATTTAGAACTTGTTTTAAAACCGAAAGATCCATTTTGTCGGGGTTACTGGATTCGAACCAGCAACCTCACGGACCCCATCCGTGCGCGCTAGCCAATTGCGCCAAACCCCGCCTTCGCCAAGGCTACGGCGGGCAATGCCCGCTTTACGATGACTTGCTAAAGCTACGGCGGGTAAACCCGCTTTACTTAGCTTGGGTATTATACCAACAATGCTGGTATAATTTATAGCTTATGATAATAATCGATAAAGAACAAATCGGAACTGAGATAAATGAAAATAGTGAAGAAAGAGAGGCAAAAGTTAAGATTAAGAAAATTTATCGAATGTTGCGGAAAATTGCCGAATTTAGGATCAAAGGACAAACAGGAGACTGCTAGCTAAAATTAGGCAATAAAATCCAAAATACCAGAGTTTGTGTCTGACAAGTAGTTTTTTTAGAATATAAAGAGAAACTAGGCCGACAAGAAATGTAACAACAAAAGCTACTAAGTAGTCCGATTGAAAGATATTCTGGCCTAAAATATCTTTTAAACCCAAAACAAGAGCGCCGATTGAGGCGGGAATAAAAAGAGAAAAAGAAAAGTTGAAGGCAGCCATCGGACTGAGGCCGACTAATAAACCGGCAAAGATAGTAGAACCGGAGCGAGAAACACCAGGAAGAATCGCCAGCATTTGAAATAATCCGATAATTAGTGCCTGTTTATAGGAGATAGTTTCACTTTTATTTTTAAAATATTGAGTAGAAAAGACAAAAGCGGCGGTGGCTAGGAAAAATATTGGTAGGAGGGAAACATCGGCAAAAATAGTTTCAATTTGGTTTTTAAATAAAATGCCAACTAGACCAGCAGGAATGGAACCGACAATTATTTGAGGTAAGTTGCTAAAAAAGAATTTAAGTTGAGAGCGAAAAAAAACTAATACAGATAGAAGGGTGGCAGTGTTGAGAAAAATATCAAAAGACAGTGAAGGCGTTAGACCAAAAAAATATTGGAATAAATTTAAATGGCCGGAAGAGGAAATTGGTAAAAATTCTGAAATCCCCTGAACAATTGCTAAGATGATTGATTGAAATGGACTCATGCGTTAATTTTAACGCTTCGGAGATTGTTTTTGGCGACGGGCCTTACCACCGGTACCAACCATACGGCGTTCACGAACACGGGAGTCGACGGTCATCAGGTCAGCTAATCGAAGGGCTGGTTTATAGTTAGGGTCAAGCTTGACTAAGCTACGGGAAATGGCCAGAACCAGGGCATCAATTTGGCTGACTTTACCACCGCCAATAATTTTGGCTTGAAAATAAAATTTACCAACTGTATCGGTGACTTTGAATGGTTTTTCGTATTTAACTAAGTAGGAAATCCCGGGAAAATATTTTGATAGATCACTGCCATTGACAGCAGTTTCACCTTTACCGGTGAATAATTTTACAGAAGCGATGGCTGATTTACGCCTACCATAGGCATAAACATAAGTATTTTTGTTACTTGATTTGGTCATGGTAAGGATGTTGATTATCAATAAATATTTTAAGACGAGCAAGGCGGAGACGGCGTAATTTATTTTTGGGGATCATACCGGCGACGGCGTGTTCGATGACTTTCCGGGGATCTTTTTTCATCAGAGTTTCAAAAGACAGTTCTTTTAAACCACCGGGAAAGCCGGAATAGTGATAGTAGATTTTAGTTTTTTCTTTACCGCCGGTAACAACAATTTTGGCAGCATTAATAGCCACAACACAATCACCATCGTCCCGGTTAGGGGAAAAAGTAGTTAAATGTTTACCCATTAATAAGGCAGCGATTTGAGTAGCGGCGCGGCCAAGAACTTGACCTTCAAGATCAACTAGATGCCATTGACGATTTTGGACTTTACCTTTGGTGACAGTAGTTTTTTGAATTTTCATTTCTTGACTGGTTTAACTTTTTTAACGTCTTTTTTAATTTCTTTCTTTACTTCTTTTTTAACTTCAATTGGTTTGGGAGCAAAGGGTTTAACAAAACTAAGTTTAACCATTAAAGCATTGTCACCGAGACGATATTTTATCGGTTCGATTTTGGTAAAACCGACAGTCATATCGGCAAAGGTCTCTTTAAAAGCTTTATAGACCCGGGAAGTTAATCCGCGGTCATTAAAGAGGATGTTAAGAAGTCTTTGCGATTCAATTTCGGTTTTGGTAGTCAAAACCCGGAGATATTTGTGAAGTTCCGGAAGGAAAAATTTTACCTTGGTTTCGGTAGTTTTAATAGATCCGTTAAGGAAGAACGAGTGGAGTTGGCTTTTTAGAAGCGACTGACGCTCGTTGTGGTTACGACCTAAATGTTTACCGGTAATTCGATGTCTCATAAATAAGTTAAAAGTTCATAAAGTTGGGAATTATTTCCAACTAAATCCTTTTTCCTTGAGCCAATTGTCAATAATTTTTAACGATTTTTCACCAACGTTTTTAGCTTTGCTGACTTCGAGGCGACCGGCCTTTAAAAGATTGTCAATAGTGGAGAAACCGGCTTTTTTAAGAGCATTGGTAACCCGAAGAGGTAATTCGATTTCTTCGATAGAAATGTCAGCGCCGGAATTGACAGGATTGGAAGCTAAAGTAACGACTTCTTCCTCATATTCTTTGGGGTCAACAATTTGAGATAAAGATTTAATCATATCTTTGGCGGCAATTTTAAGGGCGGTTAATGGATCAATAGATCCATCACCCCAAATTTCCATGATTAATTTGTCGTAATTCGATTTTTTACCTAAACGGGTGGGTTCAATAGAATAATTGGCTTTAATTATTGGAGTAAAAGTGGCATCGAGAATAATTTCACCGATGATGTCGGATTTTTGTTCTTTGGCTAGAGTATAACCAACTCCCCTTTCAACCGTGATTTGCATAGACAATGCTGATTTGCTATCAGACAGAGTAGCAATGTGCTGAGTGGGATTGGCAACTTTACAGATTTCATTTTGGGTAATGTCAGCAGCAGTAATTTCTCCCGGGCCTTTTTTACTTAGCTCAAGGGTCATGGGTTCTTCACCTTTGTAGTCGAATTTAACTTTTTTCAGATTTAGGGAAATTTCAACCAGATCTTCTTTGACACCGGGAAGAGTGGTAAAAAGATGATTAGCGCCATCGACTTTGATTCGGGTGATGGCGGCACCAGGAATGGTAATTAAAAGTATCCGGCGGAGACTGTTACCCAGAGTATGGCCAAAACCACCAATAAGCGGGCTGATCTCAAACTTTCCATAGGTTGGAGAGGATTTGAGGGTAATAATGTGGAATTTGCTGGTGTCTACCATAGTTTTTTCCTTTTTAACGGGAATAATATTCAATAATTAAATTAATATCAATTGAAGGGTTGAAATCATCTTTTTGAGGTAAAGTAGTGACCGATACTTCATATTTTGGTCGATTTAACTCCATCCAGGTCGGAGCTTTAAAATCTTTTTCGGAAATTTTGAGCAATTCGCCACTTTTGGTGGAGATAGTTTTGTTTAAGGTAACTTTATCACCAATTTTAACGGTATAGGAGGGAATGTTGATAGCTTTACCGTTAACAAAAATATTTTTGTGGGAGATTAATTGTTTGGCGTGGGAACGGGATAGAGATAATCCGGAAAGATAGACAATATTGTCGAGTCTTCTTTCGATTAGTGATAAAAGATTGTCACCGACTAAACCTTTAAGTTTTTTAGCGGAGATAAAATAATTTTTGAATTGTTTTTCCTGAATACCATAAATTCTTTTAGCTTTTTGTTTGGCTCGAAGTTGAATTCCGTAATCGGTAGGTTTGCGGTGGGATTTAATTCCGTGCATTCCGGGAGGAACGGCACCCTTTTTTTCGATTGGACATTTGGCCGATAAACAACGGTCACCTTTTAAATAGAGCTTCATTCCTTCAGTGCGACAGAGACGACATTTGGTATGGAGGGTAATTCTGGCCATGGTTATGATTAAACTCGTCTAACTTTGGGTGGACGAGGACCGTTGTGAGGTACTGGAGTGACGTCGGAAATGGTTTCAACGTCATAATCGCGTTTGGCTCTCAAAAACCGGAGAGTGGCATCGCGACCAACACCTGGTCCTTTTAGATAAACTACTAATTTTTTTACACCAAAAGGTTTAACTAAATCGAGGGCTTTTTCGAGGGCAGTGGAGGCAGCGTAAGGAGTTGATTTGCGGGCTCCTTTAAAACCACTATGACCGGATGAGGACCAGGCTAGAGTATTGCCTTTAACATCGGTAATAGTAACAATGGTATTGTTAAAAGAAGAGTGAACGTAGAGGCGGGCTTCAGCCACACTTTTGACAGTCTTTTTTTTATTGGCTTTAATAATGGGTTTTGCGGTGGTGTCGGCCATAATTATTTGTTTTTAGCTTGAGTGGCGGCGGTTTGAGCAGTTTCGATTTTTGCCCAAGCTTCCTTGGTTAACGAGCCAACAGTCTTTTTCTTACCTTTACGGGTACGAGCATTGGTTTTTGTCCTTTGGCCGTGGACAGGGAGTGAAACAATGTGACGGATGCCACGATAACATTTGATAGCTTTTAGACGATCAATATTTTCCCGAATTTCTTTTTTGAGATCACCTTCAACCATAAAATTTTCGAGAGCTTTCATTAAATTGCTGATATCATCACGGGATAAATCTTTGATACGGGTATCGGGTTTTATGCCTGATTTTTCGGCTAAAGTCATGACGTTTTTGGGACCAATGCCGTAGAAACGGGTTAAACCGACTTCAGCGCGTTCGTGATCTGGTATTTCAACTCCGGAGATTCTCATATTATCCTTGTTTTTGAGTGTGCTTCTTGGTCGAACAAATAATACGCCTAACACCGCGTCGAATAACGACTTTACAATTTTGACAACGGCGGTGAATACTAGATTTACATTTCATAAGCAAAAGGCTTGGATATTGTAACCTAAAATTGGCGGAATATCAAAGAGTAAATTAAATTATCCTCTGAAGACAATCCTCCCTTTTAATCCCTCGGGTGAAAGGACAAGAGAGACCCGGTCGCCGGCGAGACAGCGAATGTGGTTCATCTTTAATTTGCCGGCTAGATAGGCAACTATTAAGCGTTCACCTTCATCAAGTTTGACCCGGTACAATTGATCGGGTAAAACCTCGGTGATCATTCCTTTGACGGTTGGTTCTTTGTTCATTTAGATTGAATTATTAAATTGGTTTATTTAATTAAGTTAATTTTCGAAATATCGATAATTTGGCAATTAATATCAGCTCTCTCCCCTGTTCTAATGAGCCAGCCAAGGCTTAAAAACTCTTTTGGGCCAGTGTCGGGGAAATAGTCTGAAAAACGACATTCTCCTTCAATCTCTAGTGGGTTGCCAACCAAAAGTTGAAGTACAAATTGATAATCGTCTTTGTTACCTAATTTATAAGTTTTATTATTATATTGGATGGTTTCAAGATTGCCAATATCTGAGTCCTTTATTTCTTCTATCTCTCCGATTAATTTATCAGCATAATACAATTCTTTGTCGTTCGGCATTATTAACATAAAAGAACTGTCATTAAAAATAATTTTATAGTAGTCACCACCATCGTTAAGGTAATTTTTTGTAGTTAAGTGAATGAAGGCCTTTATTTGTTTAGAATTACCATTTATTTCAAGGATAGTATTGGTTGATGGATTACTGAGAAGTTTTTCTAAGAATTGAGAGAAATCTGTCATTTTATAGAATCGATTTTGGTAACGATATCCTCAAAAATGGGTTCGACGGGGCGGTTGCCGTCGACTTCGAAAAGTAAATCTTTAGCTTTGAAATACTCTTTAATAGGACCAATGGTGTCGTTATAGGATTTTTGACGGGTGGCAATTTCCTCGGGAGAATTGTCGGTTCGGTCTTTATCCTGAAATTCCTCCCCTAATTTGGCACGACGGTTCATAATTTCCTGAAAAGTAACGTCGAGGTGAATTAAAAGAGAAAAGGCTAAATTGTTTTTTCGTAAATAGAATTCCATGACACGGCCTTGGTTTAAGACCCGAGGAAAACCGTCTATGACAAAGTTTTTAAAATCAATAGTTTTTAATTTGGAGAGCAAAACATCGAAAACTAAATCATCGGGGACCCAAACACCTTCGTCAAGATATTTTTTTGCTTCAATACCAAAACCGCTACCAGCAGCCATTTCATCGCGAAAAAGCTGACCCATGGAAATGTGGGTTAAATTGTATTTTTCGGCAATAAGTTTGGCCTGGGTCGATTTGCCGCAACCGCTAGGACCGATGATAAATAAGTTCAATGGCATTAATACGTTAATTTGTCGTAATTATAAGTTTGGACGACGTTTTCGATTTTACGGGTAAGCTCGATTACGACTGAGACTACGATTAGCACTGAGGTACCGCCAATAGTTAAACCGGTAATTCCGGTCATTTTTTGAACAATCGACGGCGAAATAGCAATAAGACCCAAAAAAACGGAACCGATAGCAACAATTCGATTGATTAAGTATTTGAGACGTTTTTCGGTGGCGATACCAGGGCGGATACCGGGAATAAAACCGCCGGATTTGCGGAGTTCTTCGGCAATATCTTTTGGTTTAAAAACAACGGTAGTGTAAAAAAAAGTAAAACCGATAACCAAAATAAAATAAAAAATAATATAAAGGTAGCCGTCAGTTTGAAATAATCGGGACATACCTAAAAAGAAATTGGCAATAGCCTCATTGGGTAATTTACCCAAAGCTTGACCTAACAGAGAAGGGATAGTAGCCAGGGATACGGCAAAGATAATCGGCATAACTCCAGCAGTGTCGACCTTGATGGGTAAATAAGTTTGTTGGCCGCGTTTGGCGTAATGAACCGGAATTCGCAAAATAGCCTCTTCGACTGTCACTATAGCTAAAACTAAAAAGAAAGCCACTGCTAAAAATATAACGATATTGATCAGGTTTTGAGGATTACTAAAATCGGTGATAGTGAGAGTTTGGTAAGCGCTAATAGGTAGACGGGAAATAATACCGGCAAAAATTAAAATGGAAATACCATTTCCAACACCGGATAAATTGATCAGTTCACCCAGGAAAATCATGATCATAGTGCCGGCGGTCATAGTGGCGACCATGGCAGCGATGGTCAGAGGATTGAAACCGATAATTAAGTTTTGGGAACGTAAAATACCAAACATGACAAAAGCCTGAACAATGCTTAAAGGAATAGTAGCGATGCGGGTATATTGATTAATTTTGGCGCGACCATATTCCCCTTCTTTGCTAAGCTCTGCCAACTGAGGTGAAACCAGTTGCAACAGTTGCATCATAACTGAAGCATTGATGTAAGGATTTAAACCCAGAGCGGCGATAGAAAAATTGGCAAGGGTTCCGCCGGAAAAGATGTCCAATAAAGACAGAAGCTGATTGCTGGCAAAGAATTGGCGTAAAAGTTCCAGATTAACGCCGGGAACCGGGACATGAGCAATAAAACGAAACAGGATTAAAATGCCCAGGGTAAAAAGAATTTTTTTACGAAGAAGCGGAGTTTTGAGACCTTCAAGATAAAGATTGAGGGATTTAATTATGGCATTCATTACTCTATCTTACCATTGATAGTCATAATTGCATTCTTAGCTTTGTCAGACATTTTTAGCCCTTTAAAAGTAAGGACTTTGGTTAGTTTGCCACCGGCCAGGATTTTGACTTGGGTTACTTTGGTTGATTTCATTTTTTTTAGAATTGCTTTGAGATCAACGACATCGTTTTCTTTAAACCAAGCATCAATTTGACCTAGATTTAAAGGAAAAGCATAAGTAGACGGAAGAACGCGGTGTTTGCCTCTTAAAAATGGGGTTCGTTTAATCCAGCCTTTTTTAATTTTGGTGCCATCAAAAGTAATTCTGGTTTTGCCACGGACCTTGTCACCTTTAGCACCTTTGCCGGTTGTATGACCACCTTTTTTAGAACCGTAACCACGACCAACACGGCGGTTTTGACGAACAGTAGTTTTTGATAGTGAGTTTAAAATTTCCATATAATTTAATGTTGCAGAGAAATTAAGGCTTTAAATGCAGCCCAGACATTAACTGATTTATTGGATGAACCAACAATTTTGCTGGCAATATCCTGAATTCCGGCTAGTTCAACTACGGAACGAACAGGGCCACCGGCGATTAGACCGCTTCCCTTTTTACCGGGACGGAGCAAAATAATAGCACCTTTAAATTTATATTTGATTTCTTCAGTAATAGTACCATCGACGGTTTTAACGGTAATCATGGCTTTGCGGCCATGAGCAATAGCCTTTTGAATAGCGTCGGCAACGCTTTTGGCCCGACCATGACCAACACCGACCCGGTTTTTTTTATCACCGGTAACGACCAGGGCGGTAAAAGAAATTTGATTGCCACCTTTGGTTTTTTTGGAAACGCGTTTAATTTGAACTACTTTGTCGGTAAATTCTGATTCGGGTTTATCCATGCGGCGAATTTGTTTGTTTTCAAAATCTGACATTAGTTAAAAAAATTTAATAATTTAATAATTTAAAATTTTAATCCACCGGCGCGGGCGGCATCGGCTAAGGCTTTAACACGGCCGTGGTACATATAAGGACCACGGTCAAATTTAACCCGGGTAACTTTATTTTTAAGGGCAATCTTGGCAATTTCCTTACCGACAGCTGTCGCCTTTTCAATTTTAGTACCTGTGGTTAATTTTAGAGTTTTGGTGCTGGTAGCTGCCAAAGAGCGACCATGCTGGTCATCGATGATTTGAACCCAAATGTGATTGTTGGTCCGATAGACAGACAAACGGGGAATGCCCACAGTTTCGCTTAATTTACTGCGAACTTTGAGTTGACGGCGGAGAGTTTTATCGTGAATAATCATATGCTTTAGGCTTTGGCGGTTTTTCCGGCTTTTAACTTGATAAATTCGTTAAGATAACGGATACCTTTGCCCTTGTACGGTTCAGGTTTACGAATTTTGCGAATATTGCTGGCAACCTGACCGACAATGACTTTGTTGGCACCGGTAATGGTCAGTTTGGTGTCATCGGCGACAACCATTTGAACACCAGTAGGAATGACCATTTCTACCGGATTAATGAAACCGGCAGTGGTAATCAGTTTACCATTGTTTAAGGAAAATTTGTAACCGGTACCGCGGATTTCCATGTCTTTTTTCCAAGGAGTAGTAACACCGGTGATCATGTTGTTGAGGTGGGCCCGGGTGGCTCCGTGACAAGCTTTGATTTTTTTATCTTCAGAAAGCCGGGAAACATAGACAATTCCCTCTTTAACTTCAACCTTAATATTGTGAGGCACGGTTAAAGTAAGAGTTCCTTGTGGCCCGGTAACGGTAACGAGATTTTTGTCGACTGAGACAGAAACACCGTCGATAATTTTTATTGGATTTTTACCGATTCTGGACATATTAATTAATTTCAGCAATAATTTCACCACCAATACCCTGTTTTTTAGCTTGACGCTGAGTTAACAGACCCTTGGAGGTAGAAACAATGATTAAAGAAGAAGAACTTTGACCCCAGGGAAGAGAGTTGGTGTTTTGATACCAGCGACGACCGGGTTTAGAAAAAACTTTAACTTGAGAAATTAAAGGTTGATCGTCATTGTAAGCCAGAACGGCTTTGATAGATTTTTTGTCCTCAAGAATTTCGTAAGAGGTTAGAAAACCATTTTTGATTAGTAAATCGGAAAGACTCCGGATAAATTTGGAATTGGGCACCAAAACAGTTTTATTTCCGGCTAAAGATGAATTTTTGAGTCTGATTAAATAGTCAATAGAAAGAGAGTTGATCATAGTGTTTTACCAGCTGGCTTTTTTAACTCCGGGCAAAACTCCTTTGTTGGCGAGTTTACGAAAACACATCCGACAAAGACCGAATAAACGAATATAGGCTCGGGGACGACCACAAATCTGGCAACGGTGATGATGCCGAACTTCGTATTTCAGCTTCATTTTTTCCCGAATAATTTTTGCTAGATTGGCCATGTTTAGTTGGTTTTCTCAAAGGGAAAACCTAGGGCGGATAATAACATTTTTGACTCTTCTTTGGAAGAGGCAGAGATATTTAAAGTAACCTGGACACTACGAATTTTGTTGATTTTATCAAGATTAATTTCGGGAAAGTAAGTTTGATCTTTGATGGTTAAGTTGTAATTACCGGCGTCATCAAAATTGCTGGCCGGCATACCTTTAAAGTCGCGCAAACGGGGAAAAACTACGTTAAAAAGTTTTTCGATAAAATGGTACATTCTGAGTCCGCGAAGAGTGACTTTGTAAGCCAAAGGTTCATTTTGACGTAATTTAAAATTGGCAATTGATTTCTTGGATTTACACAAACGTGGTTTTTGTCCGGTAATGGACATAATTTCAACTTCGGCAGCATTGAGAGCCTCTTGTGATTCACGACTGTCGGAGACGCGATAGTTGATGACAACTTTGTTGAGTTTAGGCAAGGAAAAAAGATTCCGTTTAGGAAATTGTGATTTTAGGGTTTCGGCTAGAGATTGGGGATTGTAAATTGAGGTCATAGTTATTTAGTCCCGCCGTTGCGGGATGAGGTAATAAGATTTTTGCATTTACGACAAATACGATATTTATCACCCTGTTTGTCGATTTGGTAACCGACACGGGTAATTTTGTGGCAAGATGGGCAAATAAGGGCAACTTTTGAAGCGAGAAGCGGGCGTTCTTTTTCAACAATGGTACCGGGCTGATTCTGAGTGCCTTTGCGGTGGCGCTTGAATAAATTTAGGCCTTTAACGACAATAGTTCCTTTTTTAGCAAAGACGGTGATGATTTCGCCTTCTCGATTTTTATCTTTGCCAATGAGGACTTTGACTTTATCACCTTTAATAATTTTCATATTTTTTAATAAACTTCTTTGGCCATAGAGGCGATTTTATTAAACCCCAAATCCTTGATCTCGCGGGCAATCGGTCCAAAAATACGGGTGCCACGGGGATTGTTTTGCGAATCGATTATAACACCGGCGTTGTCGGAAAAACGGATATGGGTACCATCCGGTCGATGAAATTCTTTACGGGTGCGAACAATAACAACTTTGACTTTTTCTTTTTTCTTAATTAATCCAGTGGGGGTAGCTTCTTTGACGACGGCTAAAACAATATCACCGATATTGGCGCTTTTATGTTTAGAGCCTTTATAGATGTGCATGACCATCAGGACTTTGGCGCCAGAATTGTCGGCTGGTTTAAGATAACTTCGTAGTTGCAACATAATTAGTTATCGAGGTTGTCGACGACAACACCAACTTTGACAATGGCTAATGTAGTAAATCTTTTAAGTTTACTCAGAGGTCTGACTTCACCGACTTTGACAGTATCACCGACATGAGCATTTAAATTATTTTCGGCGTAGATTTTTTTATTGTGCTTGACGATTTTTCGATAGAGTGGATGACGGAAAGTGTAGGCTAAAGAAATGACCAAAGTATTGGCCATTTTATCAGAAACAACGACGCCGGTAAAAACTTTACCTTTTGATTTTGAAACTTCTTTAGCCATTTTTTTTGATGAGAGTCGAGATATAAGCAATCTCGTATTTAATTTTTTTAAAAATTGAGGTGTCTTTGAGGTTGCCGGTAATTAATTTTGCCCGGGTCTCCACCAGTTTCTTTCCAGATTCAGCTAAAAGCTTTTGCAGCTCAGAAAGACTTTTTTCGGAATAGGCAATTTTATCAGTTTTTTTCATAAGATGGGTATTTAAATGTGTTTGACAATTTTGGTAACTACAGGAAGTTTGGCGGCGGCTAATTTCAGAGCCACTCGGGCTTCAGCTTCGGTAACACCGGCGATTTCAAACATGACTCGGCCAGGTTTAATGACGGCAACGTAACCTTTAACATCACCTTTGCCTGCACCCAAAGGAGCACCGGCACCTTTTTCAGTAAAAGGTTTGTCGGGAAAAATGCGGACCCACATCCGGCCATTTCGTTTGGTAGCATGGGCAATAGATCGACGGGCAGCTTCGATTTGATTGGCGGAAATCCAACTACATTCCATTGATTTTAGACCATATTCACCAAAAGAAACCTGATTACCGGCGGAAAGACCACGCATTCGACCGCGGAATTGTTTGCGATATTTAGTTCGGGAAGGCTGGAGCATATTAAATTAAACAAAGATAAACTTTAACACCGATATAGCCGGAACGAGTCAAGGAAGGACATTCAGCATAATCAATTTTGGAACGGATGGTACTAAGCGGGACAGTGCCTAAAGAAAATTTTTCACGGCGGGAAATTTCGGCGCCATTGATCCGGCCGCCTAATTGAATCTTGATACCTTTGGCACCAGAAGACATGGTTTTTTCCATGGCAGACAAAACTACCCGACGATAAGGCATTCTTTTGGTTAACTGGTAGGCAATTTTTTCAGCAATTAATTTGGCCGATAAATCAACATGTTTAAATTCTTCAACCTGGATGTCCAGGGCTTGTTTACCGGCTTCTTTGGAAAGAAGTTTTTGGACTTCTTTTTTGATTGATTCCAGTTCTTTACCGCCGCGGCCAATAACCAACCCGGGACGGGAAACAACTAAAATTAATTTAATTTTTTTAACTGAGCGTTCAATTCTAATGGCGACAACACCGGCAGAATAGAGCCGTTTTTCAAGGTAATCACGGATGTTTTTGTCTTCTAAAAGATACGCCCCATATTTCTTTTTACCGGCATACCAGGAAGACTGCCACTCCGGGCTATTTTTAACTGTTTCTAATCTAAAACTGATAGGATTAACTTTTTGTCCCATATTTTTTAACCTGCTATTGTACCAGATAACACTATATTTAAGCGACTATGTCTTTTCATAATCATACCGCGGGCAAATCTGGAGCCGTGGGCTTTGTCCATTCTTTTGATTTTTTGACCTTCATCAACAGTGATGGCAGTAAATTTTAACGAATCAACTAATAATTGATTGTTTTTGGCGGTATTAATGGCATTGTTTAAGACTTCGTGAAGGAGATGGGCAGAATGAGAGTTGGTAAACTGTAAAGTACTGAGAGCAACGGTTGGAGTAAGTTTTTTTACGGTAGCAACCAAGAGCCTAAGTTTGCGGGGAGAAACTTTAAGATTGGAATGAGAAAATTTAACTGTTTTAGTTTCGATTTTTTTGGCAACGACTGGCTCAGTCTTTTTAACTGCAACTTTTGCAACAGATTTAGTAATTTTTTTTGTTTCGATTTGAGCCATAGTTTAAGTTTTTTCAAGAACTCTTTTAACCACACGACCATGACCTTTGAAGGTACGGGTAGCAGAAAATTCACCTAAGTGATGGCCAACCATATCTTCGGTAACGTAGACACTGATAAACTTTCGACCATTATGAACGCCAAATGTTTTACCGACAAATTCCGGAGTAATTTGACAGCTGCGAGAATAAGTGTTGATAACACCGGTAGTTTTAGCAACTTTTTCGAGTAGACGAGGGTCAATAAATGGTCCTTTTTTAGATGAACGGGACATTATTTCTTTCTCCTTTGAACAATTAATCGGTTGGAAGCTTTTTTACGTTTACGGGTACGTTTGCCCATAGCTGGTTTACCCCAGGGAGTTTTGGGATTCATACCAATAGAGGATCGGCCTTCGCCACCTCCATGCGGATGAGAATGAGGATTTTGAGCCACACCGCGGACGGTGGGCCGAATGCCACGGTGACGGGAATCACCGGCTTTAACTAATTTAATGGTTGAATGTTGCTGATTGCCAAGTTGACCGATGGTTGCCCAAGAGTCAGCCGGAAAAATTCTAATTTCACCTGATGGCAGTTTAATTATGGCTTTGTTGCCATCAATTGATTGAACATAGGCGGCAGAACCGGCAGATTTGACCATTTTGGCACCGGCACCTGGTTGAAATTCAAGACAATTGATCGGGACACCGACGGGAATATTTTTAAGAGGCAAACGGTTGCCATCTTTAATGGGGGCAGTGGGTGAAGCGACGATAACATCTCCAATTTTGAGATTGGAGGTGGCTAAGATATAATTTTTAGCACCGTCAGAGTAGCAGACCAAAGCGAGGTCGGCGGTACGGTTCGGGTCATATTCGAGGGAAAGAACTTTAGCTTTGATGTCAACTTTTTGACGTTGCCAATCGACTTCACGTAAGAAGCGTTTGTGCTCGCCGCCGCGATGACGAATGGAGACGTGACCTTGGTTGTCGCGACCGCTCTGTTTCTTTTTGATAGTAAATAAAGTTTTTAGTTTCATTTTTGTTTAAGACCTAAGGATTCTATTTTTTTGTCCTTACCGATAAAAATAATAGCTTTTTTTCGGTCAGGCTTTTGGATCGGAGTTCTTTTTTTCCAATCAGTTTTGGTTTTGCCTTTGAGATTGATAATGTTAATTTTGATCGGCGTTGTATTATAAGCGTTAAGAAAGGCGGATGCAATCTGTTTTTTGGTAACCCTGGTATCAACCCAGAGGGTGTAATAACCCCTGGTTTGCAGTGCTAATGTTTTTTCAGTAATGACCGGGCCAAAAATAAAATTATTCATGGATTTTGGCTAAATCGGTAACGGCAGTTTGACTGATGATTAAAAAATTTTGGTTGGATAAATTGAGTGGGTTTAATGATTTTAGCGACATTAGTTTAATACCGGGAATGTTTCTAAAAGCCCGAGTTACATTAACCGGACCATCAGAGGTAATCAGACCGATTTTTTTGCTGGTACTAAGGGTTTTATTGGCGGTTTCTAATTTATCGATAAAATTCCAAGCTTCTTTGGTTTTTGGAGATAAGTTTTTAAAATCGTCGATAACAATAATAGTTTTATTGTCGGCAAATTTGGTTAATATTTGATTGGTAACAATTTTTTTAATTTTTTTATTTAATTTAAGTTTAAATGTCTGATTACCCTGTGGACCTTGGGCCACACCGCCGCCAATAAATTGGGGTGCTTTAGCACTTCCATGACGGGCCCGACCGGTACCTTTTTGAGCCCACATTTTTTTGGTGGTGCCACCAACTTCACCGCGATCTTTGACCTTAGCGTGGGAAGAACGGAGATTTGATTGGTAAACACGAAGAGTAGTGGCAATTAACTGATCGTTAACAGTGACGTCAAATACTGCCTTGGGTAAGGTGATATCACCAGAAGTTTGCGCGTCTAAATTGTAGAGTGGGGCTTTCATAATTTTAATTGTTTTCTTTTGGTCAAAGTGACATAAGAATTGACAGAACCGGGGACTGAGCCGGCAATTAATATTTCCTGGGTTTCGGGATTAATTGAAAATATTTTCATACTTTCAACGGTTTTGATTTTGTTACCGTAATGACCGGGCATTTTTTTACCTTTTAATACTTTGCCAGGAGTTTGAGCACCGATAGCACCGGGAGCGCGGACACGGTCCGACTGACCACCGGAAACCGGTTGACGTTGAAAACCATAGCGTTTAATAACTCCGGCAAAACCGCGACCTTTGGAGGTTCCGGTGATAGAAACAGATTCACCGACGGTAAAAACGGAGTCGACGGTGATTTGATCACCGATAGCCGGAATGGTTTCGTCATAAAGTTGGAACTCTTTGAAAAAAGATGGAGAAATATCCAGTTTTAATTTGGCGAGTTTGGATTTGACAGCTTTAGATAAATGCTTTTTATGGCCACCGGCTACCTGGACTGAAGCATATTTATCTTTAGTTTCGGTCGATTTAACTTGAGTGACGGTCAATGGTATGACGCCTAAACGAGTGACAGCGATATATTTACCCTCGGGAGTAAAGACAGAAGTGATACCGATTTTTTTGGCAATTAGTCCGTTAATCATAGCTTTACATTTTAACTTCTATTTCAACTCCTGAAGGCAGATCGAGGTGCTGGAGACTATCAACCGTCCTTAAACTTGTACTGGTAATATCAATGAGACGTTTGTGGGTGCGGATTTCATAATGATCGATGGCGTTTTTATCGGTATGGGGCGAGGTTAGAACGGTAATTAGCTTTCTGGTAGTAGGCAAAGGAATGGGACCTTGAACTTGGGCTCCGGCGGTGACGGCAGCCTCAATAATTTTGGCTGCGGCCTGATCAATGATGCGATGATCGAATGACTTTAGTCTGATTCTAATGCGATTGCCTTTCATATTTTTATAAGGTGCAAGATAATCATCCCCCCGCAAAGCGGGGGGATGTTGATTTTATTTGATTATTTCGACGATGGCGCCGGCGCCAACAGTCAGACCACCTTCGCGGAAAGCGAAACGGAAGCCTTTTTCCATGGCAACTGGTTTAATTAATTTAATGGTAACCGTAGCGTTGTCACCAGGCATAACCATTTCCATACCTTCCGGTAAAGTAACGTCGCCGGTAACATCAGTAGTTCTGATGAAAACCTGAGGACGGTAACCAGAAAAGATGGGGGTGTGACGACCGCCTTCTTCTTTTTTAAGTAAAAGTACTTCAGCTTTGAATTCGGTATGAGGGGTAATGGTACCGGTTTTAGCCAAAACTTGGCCGCGTTCGATATCATCTTTTTCAACACCTCTTAAAAGTAAACCAACATTGTCGCCGGCTTGACCCTGATCGAGAGATTTGTGGAACATTTCAACTCCGGTAATGACGACTTTTTTAGTATCACGAAGACCAACAATTTCGACTTCATCATTGACTTTGACAATACCGCGTTCAATCCGACCGGTAGCGACTGTACCACGACCTTTGATCGAAAAAACGTCTTCGATCGGCATTAAGAAAGGTTGATCAAGTTCTCGTTTTGGTTCAGGAATGGAGGTATCTAGGGCATCCATTAACTTTTTGATAGATTCGACACCGTCGGCGTCGCCGTTCATAGCTTTAAGAGCCGAACCGCGGATGATAGGAATTTCTGAGCCGGGATAACCGTATTTGGTTAAGAGGTCGCGAATTTCCATTTCGACGAGGTCCAAAAATTCAGGATCAGTGACGAGGTCACATTTGTTTAAGAAAACGACTAAGGCCGGAACATTAACTTGTTTGGCAAGTAAAACGTGTTCCCGAGTTTGAGGCATGGGACCGTCAGGGGCAGAAACTACGAGAATGGCACCATCCATTTGAGCAGCACCAGTGATCATGTTTTTGACATAATCTGCATGACCAGGACAATCAATGTGAGCATAATGTCGTTTTTCAGTTTCGTATTCAACGTGGGAAATGGCAATGGTGACAATTTTAGAAGCATCACGAACAGTGCCGCCTTTAGCAATATCGGCGTAAGATTTGGGGTTACCCTGAACTTTACAAATGGCCGCAGTTAAGGTAGTTTTACCATGGTCAACGTGACCGATAGTACCGACATTAACGTGGGGCTTGTTTCTTTGGTATGTAGCAGCTGCCATATTTTTTAAAAAATGTTCCCCTTTTTGGGGAAATAATTAACAATTAAATTATAGCGGAAAACGCTTTAGAATTGTAACAAGCATAATTCGCCTTTGCAATAGAGAAGATGGGCAAAATATGGTGAATTATTTTTTACCTTCGGGTTGGTTTTTGAGAACCAGTTGGGATTGGATTTGAGACGGGACCGGATCGTAGTGAGAAGGTTCCATATAAAATGAACCACGACCTTGGGTCAGTGAGCGAATAACGGTAGCATAGCCCCGAACTGCTTCCAGCGGAATAATAGCTTCAATAGTGGTAAAACCAAAAGAATCAGTGGTACCGCCGACCTGACCGCGACGGGATGATAAATCACCAATAACGGTGCCCAAGAATTCGGAAGGGGTGGCTACCTCCATTTTCATGATAGGTTCGAGCACCAGAGGAGTAGCACGCTCAAAAGCATCTTTAATGGCATAATTACCGGCAATTTTGAAAGCCATTTCCGAAGAATCAACTTCGTGATAAGAACCATCGTAGACAATAACTTTAATATCGGTACAGGGATAACCAGCGATAATACCTTTGGTTAGGGATTCACGAACACCTTTTTCAATAGCGGGAATAAAGTTACTGGGAATGGCACCGCCTTTAACGGCGTTAACAAACTCAATCCCCTCACCCCTGGCTTTAGGCTCGACTTTAATTTTACAGTGACCATATTGACCGTGACCACCGGATTGATGAATATATTTACCCTCACCTTCGGCGTTTGCGGAAATAGTTTCCCGATAGGCGACCTGAGGAGCACCGGTTTTAACGTTAACGCCGAATTCGCGGCGTAAACGATCAACAATAATTTCCAAGTAGAGTTCACCCATACCGGAAATAATCGTTTGACCGGTTTCATGGTTATAGGTAACTTTAAAAGTCGGATCTTCCAAAGAGAGACGATTGAGAGCTACGCTCATTTTTTCCTGATCATCGGTAGTTTCTGGTTCAATGCTGAGGGAAATAACCGGGTCAGGGAACTGGATGGGCGACAGAGAAATGGGGGCAGTTTTGTCGCAGAGAGTGTCACCGGTATATGAATCTTTTAGGCCAATACAGGCAATAATTTCACCGGCATAACCTTCTTCAATACCTTCGCGTTTGTCGGCGTGCATCAACAGTAAACGACCGATACGTTCGGATTTTTGACGGGTAGCATTGTAAACATCAGCCCCGGACTTCATCGTACCGGAATAGACCCGGACATAGGATAAAGTACCGACGTGGGGATCGGATTGGACTTTGAATAATATGGCCGACAGTGGGGCATTTTTATTCTGCTCCCGATAGATTTTCTCTGAGGTATTGATGTCAAAACCCTCGATCGGGGGTAGATCAAGCGGGGAGGGTAAATAATCGATAATAGCGTCTAGAATCGGATGAATACCTTTATTTCTCCAAGCGGCACCGCAAAAAACCGGAAATAAACGACGTTCAATAGTGGCTTTACGGAGAACAGCTTTTAGCTCGACTACGGGAATATCCTCATCATTGAGGAATTTTTCCATCAGTTTTTCATCTTCACCGGCAATTTTTTCAACCATTTTAGCGCGAGCGGCAGTGGCAGCGTCAAGAAAATCAGGAGTAACATCTTTGACGGTAAATTCCATACCTTCTTCATCCTTATCGTAAACAATCATTTTCATGGTCATCAGATCGATAACACCCATAAAAGCGTGCTCTTCACCGATTGGCAAAACCATGGGAACGATTGGACTGCGAAGTTTTTGAGTAATAGAATCGAGAGTGTTTTGAAAAGAAGCACCGACCTTGTCCATTTTGTTGACAAAGGCAATGCGAGGAACTTTATATTTATCAGCCTGACGCCAAACGGTTTCAGATTGGGCCTGAACACCGGCATTGCCATCGAAAATCATGATGGCACCGTCAAGAACACGAAGAGACCGTTCAACTTCGGCGGTAAAATCGACGTGACCAGGGGTATCAATAATATTGATACGGTAATCATGCCAAAAAGTGGTGACACAAGCGGATTGAATGGTAATACCGCGCTCACGCTCCTGAATCATGGAATCGGTGGTGGTAGTACCCTCATCGACTGAACCGATTTTGTGAATATTACCGGTATAAAAAAGCAAACGCTCAGTGGTGGTGGTTTTACCACCGTCGATATGAGCGATAATACCGATATTGCGGACTTTGTCCATGGCAACATTGCGGTCTTTGGTTATTTTGATAGCGTCGGGCATAATTCAAATCCCTCTCCCCTTCGGGGCTTCTCCCTTTGAAGAAAGGGAGATTTTAAAAAGTTTTTTATTTTTAAAATATTTAATTACAAAAAACAGGCACAACATGCCTGTCTTAGGATGGGTTTATGATAACACGTTAATGAATAAATAAATAGATATTTTAGGTATAATTGGGAGTGAAAAGAAATATTGTCATAATTGGCGCCGGGTTGACGGGATTGGTAGCGGGATATAGATTGAGCCAAAAGGGGTATGAAGTGACGATTTATGAAAGAGGTAGTGATATTGGTGGATTGATGGGGGGTTTTAAAATTGGGGGAACGTCAATTGAAAAGGCATATCATCATATTTTTAAGACTGATAAATATATTATCGGTTTAATAAAAGAATTAGGTTTAGAGAACAAATTAAAATGGCATTCGGAAAAAACAGCCGTGTATTATGATGGCAAAATATACCCATTTATGGGGGTAATTGATTTATTGAAATTTAAACCGTTGGATTTAATTTCAAAAATACGTTTGGGTTTAGTAAAAATATATTTAGAAAAAGAAAATAATTGGCATCAATTTGAAAAAGTGACAGCAGTGAGTTGGATGAAGAGGTGGTGTGGAGTAAAGGCGTATAAAGTTATTTGGGAACCGTTATTAAAAGGAAAATTTCATGATAGATATAAGGATATCAGTATGGCTTGGCTGTGGGCAAGAATTAACACCAGAGCTAATTCAGGTGGGTATTTAGGGTATTTAGATGGCGGGTTTCAACAGATTGCTGATGAATTGGCGGAAAAGATAAAAGAAAACGGTGGAGAGATTTTATTAAATACTGAATACAGGGCGCAGGCAAGCAGCGCCCCTACTTTATATACCGGAGCGTTAAAAGAAATTAAATATTTAGGAGCGGTGTGTGTGGTGTTTACCAGTAAACAATCGTTATCGCCGTATTATTGGCACAATATGAGTGATATTGAGTCCCCTTTTTTGGCGTTTATTCAGCACACTAATTTAGTCGATAAAAAACAGTATGGTAATAAACACGTTTATTATATGGGGACTTATTTGCCAAACGATGAGTTATCGGAAAACACGGATTATTTTTTTGATTATTTAAAGAAGATTTATCCTGAATTTAAAGGACCGGAAGAAAAGTGGGTATTTAAGTTTAAAAATGCTCAGCATATTGTGACGACAAATTATAAGGTGCCGAGATACAAAATTAGCAAGAATTTATATCAAGCGAATTTTGCGCAAATTTTTCCGGAAGACAGAGGCACTAATTTTGCAGTGAGAGAAGGGGAAAAAGTGGCGGAGATGATTATGGCCGATCCGGAGTAAAGGTAAAACGAACAGATCGTTCATTAATGTTTTTTTGATCACCTCGAGAGACATTGATATAATGTTTTTTTTCCGTGATAGCAATACCATTATTAATTAATTCAGCATTCATTTGAACGGACCCTCCTCTTTGATTGGTATGAAAATGTATAATTGCCATACTTCGGTAGGATGTCATTTGTCCGAGGGAAGGAAACCTACTTCTTAAATCCTGGTAATTAATTGAGCTACTTTCGTCTTCTCCTGGTCCAATGGAACCTGAAGATATGGTGGCATTGCCTAATTTTTCAACATAGTTTAGGGTCATGGCGGATTGTATCAAAATTAGAAGAGCAAGGTAAGGGGCTATTAAAAAAAAGTTATGGCTCGATAGTGGGAGAGGGTGATGAAGTTGGAGAAGAAGAAGTGCTACCACCAAGTTTGGTACCAATGACCATAACGACATCATAAGTAGAATTAGCTTTTAAATCTTCGGTGGTAAAATCGGCAAAAAGAGGACTGAGGCTAGATTGGAAATAAGCTGAGACAGAAGAAGTCAGGGCGGGTTTAATACGAACGACATTGGCAGTGGCTGTTTCGGCACTATTGCCGACGGTGACACTGGTAAATCCAAGAGTAGTTAATTTTTCTTTGAGGGTAGCAGCTTGGCCGTTAATGTCAGTGGCATTGAGCACCTGAATTTTTATGGTTTTGCTAATTTCGGCAACAGACGGAGTGGGTGAAGGAACATCGGTAGGGATAACTTGGGTGGTCGGAGTGGCGGCAGTGCCGTTGGAGGGATTGGTGATAGAGCCATCGTTACGACTAAGAACGTACCAAATAACGACTGAGGCAATAATCATGGCGACAACAAATACGGCAATCAAAGGGAAGATATTTTTTTTATTTTCCATAGATGTGTTTATTATAGCAACTTTGGTAACTTTATCGGCTAGTAAACCGATGACAGGAATGGGGAAATTGCTCGGTAATCCGAATTGACTGGCGATTTGGGTTTGGTTGTAGGTAGCTTTATCAAGTTCACTGGTAGTGACGATGTTAAGTTGTTGGGTATCGGAATAAAAAAGTTTATTAACATTTTCGGTAAAATAGAGCTTGGAATAGTTGATGATTTTTTGAATATCCAAAGCATTGGTTTTAAAATTGGCGGTAAGATAGACAATCCCCTGTTTAGATAAAATTAATGTCGATTCTAATTCGTTTAGAGGAAAAAGCAAAAAGAACTCTTTATCATAAAGAGCGGGCATAATTCGGGTGATGGCAGAAGAAATGGGAATTACGGAATAATTCTTAAGAGAGGTCTGGGCTAAATTGGTTTTGAGAAAATCAAATTTAGCTGGGTCATAAATATTGGCTTGAATGATGGTTTTGTTGTCGGAGGGTAAAAGTTTGTATTCAAGATAATCGGGATTAATTTTAAAATGAACAAAACTTTCGGCTAAACCAATGACTTCGTTTTTATCGATGGTATCAATTTTGGAATCGTAGGTGAAAGATTTGGTAAAAACGACATCGTCGGGAATGAGGATCTGACAGTGTTCGATATTATTCTGATTTAGAAAAGTGTTGATTGAACTAATTTCTGAGTCGGTACATTTAGCCCAGAGATTGATCTTAAGAGTCAGGGAATTGTTGTTTTTCTGATCGAGATAGATCTCCACCGAATCGCTTTTTGGCCAAAGGACAACTCGGGGTTTACTGAAAAGTGACATCAGATAATGTTAGCACAAAAGTTGACTGGATAATAAGAATGTGGGATAATGTCCTATAATGGTTAAAGCAGAATTAATCGGTTTTGTAGATCCTCAAGCTCCAAGGGATGAACATGGTGTTAGTTTATACAAAAAGTATAATTTACCCGAGACACCAACATTAGAGCAAATCGAACCTATTGCCATGAAGTTATTGGCAAATTTGGAAACATTATTTGAGGGGGTGGAATTGGTAATGGGAAGGCGCGTAGATGCAAAAGAATTAACTACAGATAACTTAAGAAGTAGTTGCTTACCTCTGGTTATTTTTATGCCGTCTGCTTCTAATAGATTTGCTGCATTATTGGGGGAAAGAACTCGAGAACAGACTGCCGCAAAAGATCAGTCTGGTAAATAATTTTTGTTTTCTGGATTGTAAGAAATTTACCATCTCAAATGGGCGAAAGCCTTGTTGGCGTCGGCCATTTTTTCGACTTCGAGACGTTTGCCGACTGAAGCACCTTCGCTTTTAAGAGCGGAGAGGAGTTCGGTGGCTAATTTTGATGCAAAAGTGTGATGCTGTTTACTTGGTAATTTTCGGGAAGAAGTAATTAACCAACGGATGGCCAGAGAATCCTGTCGGTGACCGCGAACCGGAGCGGGAACCTGATAAACGGCACCGCCGATTCGTTTAGGACGAACTTCGACTTTTGGTTTAATATTTTCAAACGCTTGTTCAAGAGTAACGACGACATCATCAGACTTGGATTCTTTTTTGAGAATATCCATTGCGGCGTAAACTTGTTTTTGAGCGGCCAGTTTATTGCCATTTTTCATGGTGTAATTGATGATTTTGGTCAGAATTACACTCTGATATAGGGCATCAGGACGGTGGATTCGGGGTTTAGTTTGACCTTTTCTTGACATGGTTTAGATAATTTAATAATTTAAAAATTTAATAAACATTAGGTTGTAGATTTAGTGGGGCGCTTGGTACCGTATTTGCTACGGGACTGATTACGACCAGCAACGGCACCGGCATCAAATTTGCCGCGAATAACATGATAACGGACACCGGGAAGATCGCGGACCCGACCGCCACGAATGGAAACGATACCGTGTTCAGCCAAATTGTGACCAATACCGGGAATATAGGCAGTAACTGAAGTATGGTTACTAAGTTTGACACGACAAACCTTACGCAACGCGGAATGAGGTTTTTTAGGGGTCATGGTTTTGACCACAGTAACCACTCCCCTTTTTTGGGGATTAAAAGTATCAATAGAGCTATTTTTAATACTGTTGAAATTGTTGCGTAAAGCTGTGGTTCGAATCTTAAGGATTCTAACCTTGCGGCCTTTTTTGATAAGTTGATTAAATGTCGGCATTAGTTTTAGTTTCCGGAATGATTATTGCTAACAGATGATAAAAGCAACTGTTTCTTGGTTACCGGAATCAGACGTCCGATAATAACATTTTCTTTGAGACCGATCAAGTGATCGACTTCAGCTAAAAGCGATGCTTCGGTCAAAACACTGGTGGTTTGTTGGAAAGAAGAAGCTGATAACCAGGAACCGGTTGACAATGCAGCCTGTATTAAACCTAAGAGAACTTTTTTACCTTTGGCCGGTTTAAGTTTTTTAGCCTTAAGCTGATCGTTTTGATCGGAGTACAAAGCTTTGGTTAAAACTTGACCATAAAGGAAAGTGGAATCTCCCGGATCTTCGATCTTGATTTTATCGCTCATTTCTTTAACCATGACTTCAACATGTTTATCATGAACCGAAATTCCCTGGGACTCATAAACTCCCTGAATGGAATTGATCAGATATTTTTGAGCAGCTTCAAGCCCTTTGACTTCGAGAATTTCCCGGACATCCAAAGAACCGGAACATAATTGGGTTCCCTGGGCAACTAAATCACCATCACTAACCAAAACAGTGACGTTGACCGGTAATAAATAGGTAACGGTTTTGGTGACGTTGTTTTTGTCTTTGCCAGTTAGTTTAATTTCATAGCCGTCAACAGTTTCTTTGACTTTGACTTTGCCGCCAATTTCAGCTAACGGCGAGGGGACTTTGGGAGTTCTAACTTCAAATAATTCCTGAACACGGGGTAAACCTTGAGTAACGTCAACTCCTAAAACTCCTCCGGTATGTTTAGTCCGAAGAGTTAATTGGGTACCGGGTTCGCCGACAGATTGAGCAGCCACGACACCAACCGGAACACCAATACGAACTAATTTTCGGGTAGACAAGTCCCATCCATAACATTTGCGGCAAATACCATATTTGGCTTTGCAGGATAAGGCGGATCGGACATCAACTGTTTGAACTTCACTGCTTTCGATTTTAGCGACAATTTCATCATCGGCTAGATTATCTTTGGCGACAATAATTTTGTTGGTTTTGGGATCAATAACATCAGTGGCAATGACCCGACCTAAAATACGCCGGCCAAAATAACGTTCGCGACCTTTTTCATTGCGATCAACAGTGATAAATTTGACAGTGCCACAGTCATCGAGACGAATGATGGCGGTGTGGGCGGCATCAACCAGACGGCGGGTTAAATAACCGGCATCGGCGGTTCTCAGAGCGGTGTCGGCTAAACCTTTGCGGGTACCCCGAGCACCGGTAATGTATTCGAAAACTGACAAACCTTCACGGAAATTTGATTTGGTGGGGAGCGGAACAATGTGACCCATCGGGTCAACCATCAGACCCCGCATGCCCGAGAGCTGTTTGATTTGATCTTTAGAAGCCCGTTTGATACCAGCGGCGGCAACAATTCTAATGGGAGAATCAATATCCAGAGTAGCCCAGGTTTTTTCAGCAATATCTTCGGTTACTTCCATCCAGACAGTTTGAGAGAGACGTTTTTTCTCTTCATTGCTAATGAGACCCATGTGAAAATTTTCTTCAATTTCAGCGACTTTTTTGTCAGCGACACTAATAATGTCACCTTTACCGTCAAGATGACCGCAATCAGCCATCGACAAAGAAATGCCGGAAAGAGTGAAACCTTTGAAACCAATATCTTTGAGATCATCAATTAATTTGACAGCCCGAATGCGACTGACATCTTTCATGGTGCGGATGACTAAATCGGAAACCGATTTTTTACCGGCCATCGCTTCATTGAGAAAGCCGAATTCTTTGGGAACAATTTGATTGAACCAAATTCGGCCGTAGGACGTTTTTATTAATTTGCCATTAAGTCGGACGACGATTAGTTGACGTAAACCAATTTTTTGCGACTGATAGGCCAAAGTAACTTCTTCAGCATCAGAGAAGATGGTTAAACCTTCGAAACTGTCGGTTTTTTCATTAGCCAGATCGGATGATTGAATCGAGGTAATGTAATAACAGCCGACAGCCATTTCCTGAGAGGGAATGGAAATCGGGTTGCCGTCAGATGGTTTAAGCAAATTGTGAGAAGGCAACATCAGGCGCTTGGCTTCTTTTTGGGAAGCATCGGATAAAGGTAAGTGGACACCCATTTGGTCACCGTCAAAATCAGCGTTAAAACCGGCACAAACGCAGGGGTGTAAACGGATGGCTAGGCCATCGGTTAAGATAGGTTTGAACGCCTGAATAGAGAGTTTGTGGAGAGTCGGGGCGCGGTTTAAAAGCACGAAAGATTTTTTGGTAACTCGTTCGAGAATGTCATAAACTTCGTTGACGCGATGATCAATTAGGTTTTTGGCACTTTTAATATTAGCCGCTAAACCAATAGAAATTAATTCTTTTAGGACAAAAGGACGATACATTTCCAAAGCAATTTCTTTGGGTAAACCGACCTGGTTTAATTTTAATTCCGGACCGACGACGATAACGGACCGACCGGAGTAATCGACACGTTTACCTAAAAGATTTCGACGAAAACGGCCTTTTTTACCACGGAGTAAATCAGACAGAGCCCGGGGAGTTCTTTTGCTGCTTTTGCGTTTATTTTTAGCACTTTTTTGGGCATCAATCAGAGTATCGACGGATTCCTGAAGCATCCGTTTTTCGTTACGTAAAATAATTTCCGGAGCACCGAGTTTGAGCAGTTTTTTGAGACGATTATTACGGTTGATTAAACGACGGTAAAGGTCATTTAAATCTGAGGTGGCGAAACGGCCACCGGTAAGCTGAACCATGGGGCGAAGATCCGGTGGGATAACCGGAATATTGGTCAATACCATCCAGGAAGGGTCGATGGCATTTTCATTCATACCGTTTAAGATACGAATCTTGTACATGATCTTTTTCTTTTTCAAACGGGAACTGGTTTTGTCGAGTTCTTTTTTAAGATTTTTTATAGTATCGGTTAAATCGATTTTCTGAAGAATTTCCATCAGACTTTCAGCACCCATGCGGGCTTCATAGAAAATGCTGGCTTTAAACTGATCTAAATAGAAGCTTTCTTCGTCGTTAAGAACCGATAAAATTTCGATCGAACGGACTTTGTCTTCAAGAAAATTCATCAAACTTTCGATGCGATTCTTTTCTGAAGTGGCTTTGTTTTCAATTTTTTGAATTTCCTGTTTGAGTTTGACATCACGTTCTTCGGTAGCAATTAACAATTGGTCTTTGTTTTTAATTTTTTTAGAGAGAGCGACTTTTTCATCGGCAGTATCTTGTTTGCGAATCTCAATTAATTTTTTGGTATCAATCTCAATTTGTTCAATTCTTTTTTTGGAATTGAGAGCTAAATTGTCCAAAGCTTCTTTCCGTTTGTCATTGTCAACGGAAATTATCAGATATTTGGAAAAGTAGACGACCGATTCGAGCTCTTTTTGAGGAACATCAAGAATGATGCTTAAAGGTGATGGGGTATTACGTAAATACCACAAATGAGTGACCGGAGCGGCTAGGGCAATGTGACCCATACGTTCACGGCGAACTTTGGAGGTGGTGACCTCAACACCGCATTTATCACAGATGATACCTTTGAATCGGATTTTTTTGTATTTGCCGCAGTAACATTCGTAATCATGAGACGGTCCAAAGATTTTTTCACAAAAGAGGCCGTCTTTTTCCGGACGCCAGGAACGATAGTTAATAGTCTCCGGTTTAAGAACTTCGCCATGAGACCAGCTAAGAATTTCTGACGGAGAGGCTAACTTAATTTTTAGACCGGTAAAGTCGGTAATTGATTTAAATTTGAACATATTAGTTTTCCTCCTCAACAACGGTGTTAATAACAGGTGTTTCGGTGATTAAATCCCCTTCTTCACCATGACCACCAACTGGTGAGATATCAATAGCTAACCCGGCTAATTCTTTGGTAAGAACTTTGAATGATTCGGGGACAGCCGGTTCAGGGATCGGCTGACCTTTAATAATTGCCTGGAAAGCATGAGTCCGACCTTCGATATCATCGGATTTAATTGTCAACATTTCCTGTAAAGTGTGGGCGGCACGATGGGCTTCGAGAGCCCAGACTTCCATTTCTCCTAAACGTTGTCCACCCATGCGGGCTTTACCGCCGAGAGGTTGTTGGGTAACCAAAGAGTATGGTCCGGTTGACCGGGCATGAACTTTGTCGTCAACCATGTGAACCAGTTTGATGATGTAACCTTTACCAACAATAGCTTTTTGATCATAAGCATCGCCGGTGCGGCCATCGTAAAGCTGGACTTTACCGCTGGGGTCTAAACCGGCAGCTTTTAGTTCGTCGGCAATAATTTCTTCAGAATACTTTTCAAAAACCGGAACAGCGTATTTTTTATTTAGTTTATATCCGGCCATAGCCAGGGTAACTTCGAGAATTTGACCTAAGTTCATCCGGGCGATAACTGACAAAGGCGACATGACTAAATCAACCGGGGTACCATCTTCCAGACGAGGCATGTCATATTCAGGCATAATCCGGCAGATAACACCTTTGTTTCCATGACGACCGGCGATTTTGTCACCTTCCTGAATACGACGAATTTGAGCAACATAGACTTTGACAACTTTGTTAACACCGGGATCCAGTTCATCACCGGCTTCTTTGTCTAAAATATCAACTTTAATGACGACTCCACCTTCACCGTTGGCAACCCGAAGAGAGGTATCTTTAACTTCACGGGCTTTTTCACCAAAAATGGCCCGCAACAGTCTTTCTTCAGCCGTTAGTTCTTTTTCACCACGAGGCTCAACTTTACCAACTAAGATATCATTAGGGCCAACATTGGCGCCGATCATAACAATACCGTCTTCGGTAAGTTTGGCCAATTCAGTTTCGGAAACATTGGGAATATCTTTGGTTAACTCTTCAGTGCCTAATTTAGTTTCAACTACCTGAGCGGTATTTTCGTAAATTTGGATATTAGTTAAAACATCTTCTTTGACTAAACGATCGGAAATAAGGAAAGAATCTTCGTAGGATAAACCATCAATAGACGCATAAGCGACCAATAAATTCCGACCAATGGATAATTCGCCACCATCAGTAGAAGGGCCATCGGCCAGAACGTCACCACGGGCAACAGTATCACCGACATTGACAATAACCCTTTGGTTGTAACAGGTACCGTAAGGTGAAGTTCGTTCAAATTTGGAGGTGGTATAAGTTTCGGTCTTACCGTCAGCAAGAGCAATGATAATGGCATCACCACCAGCACTAACAACTTTACCGGGATTATTGGCAATAATTGAGCGATTCAGAGCAGTGGCAATTAAACCTTCCATGCCGGTTCCGACAATTGGAGCTTCGGGTGAAACCAAGGGAACTGATTGGGTCTGCATGTGAGAACCCATTAAAGCACGGGTAGCATCATCGTGATCAACAAAAGGAATTAAGGAGGCAGAGGTACCAACAATTTCATTGGGAACCAAGTCGATATAATCGACTGATTCAACCATACCTTCAGTAAATTCTCCCTGATGACGGATTGGCACCCAAGCCTGATCAATCTGACCGTTTTCTAAGATACGGATACCCAAATGGGTAATATAAGTGTTGTATTCATCGTCGGCATCCAAGAAAATGGCATTATCATCGACAAAAAATTTACCGTCTTTTTTAACGACTTTCCGGAAGGGAGCTTCGAGGAAACCGTAACTATTGACCCGGGCATAGAGAGCTAAATAAGTAACCAAACCAATGTTTGGACCTTCAGGAGACCTAACGGTACAAATTCGGCCATATTGGCTGCTGTGAACATCGCGAATGGAGAAGGCGGCACGCTCACGGGTAAGACCACCGACACCGACAACAGTTACCCGGCGAAGCAAATCAAGTTCGGCTAAGGGATTGGTTTGATCCAAAATGGCGGAAAGTTGGTTGCTGCGGAAAAAGGTGTTTAACGAGGAAATTAACGGCTGAGGATTGATCATCTGCGAAGGAGCGGGTCTTTCTTTGGTAGAAATCAGAGACATTCTCTCTTTAACCATTCTTTCGAAACGGGCTAATGCCGGACGAATAGCCACTTGAGAGACTATTTCGCCGCAACGACGGAGACGGCGGTTGGCCAGGGAATCAATATCATCGAGACGGGTTTGTTCACCTTTTTGAAGTTGGACTAAGTACTTGATGGTGGCGATTAAATCTTCCTGACGTAAAACCCAATTTTGTTTCTCGGAATCGTCAAATTTAAAACCAAATTTTTTATTGATTTTGTAACGGCCAACATTACCAATTTCGTAGGTCTTTAAATCAAAGAATCTTTCCTGGAAAAATTTTTCGGCATTTTCAAGAACCACCGGCTCACCGGGTCGAAGCTTGCGATAGAATTCCATGACGGCTTCTTCGTAGTTTTTGGTAGGATCAGCTTGAATGGTATTGTTAATGTAATCAGAAAATTCACCGACTAATTGCTTGTCGCCCATGTTGCAGGCGGCCCGCAAAATAATGGTGGCGGGAAATTTACGTTTACGATCGATGCGGGCAAAAATAACATCTTTTTTACCAACGAAGAATTCAAGCCATGAGCCCCGAACAGGACGAATTTCGGCATTGTACAAACTTTTGCCGCTTCCGGGATCAACTTCACCGGTAAAATAGACACCGGGAGAGCGAACTAATTGGTTAATTACTCCCCTTTCAATACCGTTGACAATAAAGGTACCTTGATCAGTCATGGTGGGAAGATTTAGGAAAAAGACATCTTCTTCACGAACATCGCCGGTGCGTTTGTTAGTTAATTTGGCGAGAATACGGATGGGAATGGTGTAGTTGAGACCTTTTCTTTTGGCTAATTCGGGAGTAATGGAAATCGGATCATAATTGAGTTCACCAAGTTCGAGCTGCCAGTTGTTGCCGGTATAGTCGGAAACGGGAGAGATGGAATGGAGAGTTGCGCTGAGTTCTTTTTTTAAAAATTCTTGCCAGGATTCTTTTTGAATGGCAATTAAATCGAGTTTGGGTAAATTTTTATATTTTTTACCCCAATTGGTTCTTTTGGCGGAAGGCATCAAAGGTTTGTTAACAATTAATGAAAACAGACGAGTTATGTTCCAACCGCTCGCCGAATGTGGAGAATTATATACTCAATTTATACGTAGGGCAAGAGGGAGATTATTATTCGGCGATAACTTTGTTATTAAGAATATCTTTCCACCAATTCAGTTCAGTTTGAGAGAAGAAAGTGTTTGGAGTTTTCTTTGTAATTATCATGCCGCCAAAGTTCAAATTATCTTTTGAAATAACTTGCGGATTAATTGCAAATGGTTTTAAATCTTGGGTCCAAACTCGGTAGTAACCCCATGGTGATCCTTTTTGATCTGTATAACTACAGGATGTGTCTTGACCATTCATGGGGCAAAGCCCCGGTCCAATGGAAGTACTAATCTCGTATGTGTAAATACCAGATTTTATCTGGTCCTTGTCTATTGTAGTACTAATAGGGAATTTTAGATAAAGACTTTTTCCGTTTTCGGTCATTAATTGATAATGGTTAGATAAGTCAGAAGGTCCGGTAAATTTAAAAGTGGAGAGGATTTGGGAAAAAAGCGGCTGGCTTGTTTCTTTGGTTTCTATTCCGGGAAATAGATTGATAGTCAAGCATTGGTTATTAAAATCTATTTGTATATGATGTGAATATGCACCTTCGTAATCGAAAAGATACTTTTGGGCAGAATAATTTTCAACTTTTAATTGTTCAATATTGTTTACACCTGAAAGAGAGTCTTCTTTTTTAACTGTTTCGCATTTGTCTTTATTTAAAGCAACGGAAAGTCCATAACCATCCTTAAACGGATCTCCTAACCCCTCATAATTATCATAATGCAGATAATCGGAAGTTTTGAGTTGGATGAGATCATTTTTATCATTATAAGTTTCGATGTCTCCTTCAGTAAATTCTTGAGGATATTTAAAATTAAAACCATACTCTTTATTTTCATAAGTTTTCCAATTAGCAGTGAGATCGACAGATTTGGTTGGAGTAGTTGTCGGGGTAGGAATGGAGACAATCGGTGGGGTGGGTTTTTGGAGATTGAGATATAAGAGGACGAGAACGGAGACAAAGAGGAGTGCGATGAGGGAGAGGAGGAGTTTGGTTTTCATAATGAGGAGACTGCTCCGAAAGTTTTAACTTCTAATTCTTCAATTCTTCTAGTATTGGAACTGGTTTGATGGCCATTGATTGTTCTGAATTCTCGCTGATCTCTAGTCTCGCCAGCTAAACCATCAACAATATTAAATAATTCTGATTTCCATTCAATTAAATGATCTTCGATAGATTGGAGATGTTTTTCGGTACGATTATTTTGATCTTTTAAGACAACAATATCTGATTTAATACTCTTCAGACCAACATCTAGATTCTCTTTAATTAAATTTCCAATTTGTTTTAAATCTTGTGGTGTCATGATTAATTTTATAATTTTTAGAATTTAAAACAATCGGCTCTAATGTGTCAATTTTTATTGAGTAAATATAAGGGTGGAGAGGGAGATTTAGTTGAACTTTATTGTTGAAATAATTTTTTGTGTTTCGCTGTCTGTACTTTTGTTCCAATACGATATTTCGTATACTTTTTCTCCAACCTGAACATCAATGGTTGGACCTCCAGATCCATTTGTACTTAGCCAGGTGTATATAGAATTGTAGGCCGGAAAACCAGCAAATATTGATTCTTGAATATTTTTGTAATACTTATTTTGATTAAATAATTCTTGGACTGTTTTAACTTCGGGATTATATCTAACTTGAAGTGCTTCACAAGATGGAGAGGATGGACAATTTCCTCCCATTTCATTTTCGACACAGTTTGGATCAGCTTTTTCACATTTTTTGTTATCAAGAGCAACAAATGAACCTTGGTATTGACCGGATTCGTAAAGTTGCCAAGAAGATGGATAATTCAAAGATATGCCTAACTTTTCGCTTTTAAATGTTTTCCAATTTGATGTTGAATTTTCAGTAAATTTAAAAGTGGAGAGGATTTGTTTGAGTAAAGTTAAGGGGTCTTTACCTAAATCAGGAGGATTGGATGTAAGTGTTAAGGTTATGAAGTAATTACCCTTGACAATAACTGCCAAATAGACACTATTTCCCATTGTGGCTGGATCGCTTAGAATGACGCCGTTGAAACTATTGCTATCAATTTTTTGTACAAGTTCGTAGGAAATTGAGTCTCTTTTAATAAATTGTGTGATTGTTTTACCATTAGCTGGCTCAATATTAAGCACAAGAACTCCGGGATATTTATAACTAGGAATTGAAAAATATGTGTCTCTAGAATCGGGTACACCCTCGGTAAACCATTCTGATGGGTATTTAAATTTAAAACTAAATAATGATTGACTAATCGGTGTTGTCTTATATGTCTCTTCATATGTTTTCCAATTAGCAGTGGGGTCAACAATCGGAGGAATTGTGGTGGGAAGTGTAATGGTACCTGTCGGCTGGACGTAAACAACTTCCGGTTTTTTGGCAAAATTTAAATACAATAAATAAAGAACCGAGACAAAGAGGAGGGCGACGAGGGAGAGGAGGATTTTGGTTTTCATTAATTAAACTGAAGAGTTGATAATAGATTACCTAGACTGCCGTAATCAAAGGCAGTAAAGTAAACGGCTTGATTGGAATTGATGGCACACATACCGTGAATCGAGGGGCCCATTGATATTTGCAAGCCTTGAATTACCAAACAATTTTTTGCGTCAATTTGCATGTTTGATTCGGAATAATTTGTGTTTTTGTTACCCGAAGAGATGGGTTCGCCAATTCGAGTTTCAATGAAGCTATGACGGGAACCGTTATTGTAGGGAAAAACCTTAAAAGTAATAGTTGAGGAGTAAGGAGAATAATATTGATTGTTGGTTAAATTTTTTGTAACTACGCCAAGATATCCGTATTCAGTAGAAATGTCCTGTGTCTGGGGATTGTAGCCGACTGAAAACTTACCGGTTAAATCGGTGATTGTTTGCCAACCATTAGGTAATTTATAAGTGATTTTGGGAATTGATGTTGTTGGTGTTGGAACAGAGGTAAATTTAAAAGTGGAGAGGATTTGGTCATATTCTTCGGAATTGTTATTTTCGCTAAAGGTAGAAAAATAATACACTTTATTATTTTTAAGCCAAGTAGTTATATCTATGTCGACAATGTATGGTCCATTTTTTCTGAAATAAACATTGCCAATGTTTGGTAAATTTAATTCTTTGACTTTTGGGCTAATAATATTGTTTTCCACAAACGGACTGATGTAACCTTCTCCAGATTCTGATTTTTGATTTTCTTTGATTTTTAATAATTCAAAGTTTAAAAAACTTAAATTATTTGGATTGTTGTCGATTGAAAGCGTGTAAACACTGTTCTCCTGAGTATCAAATAATGAACCATTTGAATATTTATATTTTGCGGGATATTGGAATGAAATTCCCAATTCTTTATTTTCATAGGTCTTCCAATCAGCGGTAAAATCGGTGGTTTTGGTTGAAGTAGTAGTTGGGGTGGGAATGGAGACAATGGTAGGAGAGGGTTTTTGGAGATTTAAATAGAGAAGATAGAGAACTGAGACAAAGAGGAGGGCGACGAGAGAGAGGAGGAGTTTGGTTTTCATGGTTGGAAAGTAGCACCAGTAATTTCGACTTTTTTAACTGACGGAAATTGAAGAGCTGTTTTTTCGATCCGGGAATAAATTAAATTAACCCGAGTTGAGCCACCACTGGTATAGAAACCGGGGTCGTCAAAAACTAATTTAGCAACACCATTAACGATAGTGGCCGATTTTAGCTTGAAACTAGTGACACTACTGTAGACAGATTGATCCTCTTCAACAAAAGCTTTAAGAAGCTCATTAATAGAATCTTTGAGTGGAGTGGTGGTTTTGGGTATAGAAACTTCTTTAAAATTATTGGCAACTATATTTTCGAAGTTGGGATCGAGGGTGGGATCGTGAAAATATATTTTAACGATTTGAGTAGCTGTGGGAGTGGTGAATTTAAAAGTGGAGAGGATTTGGGTAAATAGTTCATTGTCGAGCATGTTGTATACCTCAAAAATATACGAGCTATTATCTTTCGTAAGATACATTATTGTTGAAACATTTTCTCCATCGTTAATAACTTGTTTATTTGCCGGGTAACCAATAAAAGTAGTTTTAACAAAAGGGGTTGTGGGAAGCTTTTTTAAATCATCGACCAATTCTTTTGGAGTTATTTTTATCACAGAGATAACAGCCGATGATTGACCGTTTTGCCGAAGAGTAAACAGGTTGGGTTTCCCAGATGATTCTTCAACTGTCCAGTCTAACGGATATTCGATTGAGCCAATATTTTGGTTATTGTATTTTTTCCAATTAGAATCATTGGTTGAAATAGTTGTTGGTGTTGGTAAAGAGACGATCGATGGGGTGGGTTTTTTGAGATTGAGATATAAGAGGACGAGGACGGAGACAAAGAGGAGAGCGATGAGGGAGAGGAGGAGTTTGGTTTTCATAACATATTTTGACATGGTTGGCATTGGATTTGGCCACATGTTTTGGGTAATAAAGAGGAATAATCTTTGCCGGATTGGTGGAGAACCCAACCGTCCTGACCGATTTGGGAAGAAGAAATTTTAGTAGGACAGGGACAGCATTTGTTAAGTTGGAGACCGGTAACTAAATCTTCGGAGGAATCGGTAAATTTAAAAGTGGAGAGGATTTGGGTAATTTCTTGATTTACCTGACTGTCAGAACTTTCTTTGTATAGGAGTGTAAAGTAGCTCTCATTGTTGTTAAAAGTAAAATAAACTTGTTTTTCTGAATTAGGCGTGAGATATGATATTTTCTTGGCAGAAATATTTCCCAATTTAATGTTTTGAACACTATTGGTAGATAGTTTTGAAATATCAAATTCAGTGCTGCTCTTAGTTATTTCAATATCAAAACCAGGATCATTTTTCAAAACTAAACTGATTACTCCATTATTTTCAGAAATAGTCCAAGTTGAAAAAGGATATTTAAAGGAAAGACCGTGATTGGCATTGGTATAGGTTTTCCAATTAGACGTTAGATCAACTGTTTTTGTTGGGGTGGGAATTGAGACAATGGAGGGAGAGGGTTTTTGGAGATTGAGATATAAGAGGACGAGGACGGAGACGAAGAGGAGAGCGACGAGAGAGAGGAGGAATTTTATTTTCATTTGATGGTAAATTTAATAAGTTTGGTTTTGGTGTAACTACTGGCTGAAGCAACTTTAACAGAAACGTCGTAAACTCCGGCGACCAGTAAAGTTGGTTTAGGAGTGGGGGTAGTGGTGGCAACGTTTTGAGTACAAGTGACTTCAGAAAATCCGGTTAGAGCAAGACTTATTTTTTGGCCATCAGCTGAGGGTTGATTCGTGAAGGTAAACGAACAGCTGTTAGTTTTGATGTTGGCTGGGGCAAAAACGATGCTATTGTTAGTTAAACTGAAGCCGGTACCATAAAGAGTAACCGAATCGGTGTTTAGACCACTGGTGGGATAGACAGAACTGACAGCTAAAGAGAGTGGTTTTTTGGTCGGTCCGGCAGTGGGACAAATATTGTTGGTACAGGAGATGGTTAGATCAGCAAGACAAGTGCAGGTATTGCAGTCGTCCTGAGCGGGAAAAGTTTGGTCAATTACGTAACGAACTTCGTTAAAAGAACAATAGTCGACGACATTGGCAGTAGGATTGGGAATTAAAGTTGGTTGATCAGCAGAAGAATTATCGGGTTTGGCCAGAAAAAAGACATAAATGTTACCGGCCAAGACAGCTAAAAAAACGAGAAGAGAAAGAAAAAAAATAAATTTAAAAAAACTATTCAACGGAGAGGGTGAAACAGGCGAAGACATTGAAGTCTGGGGAGAAATCGGAGGTTCTTCGACCGCTTCGACCGGCTCAGGGCGAGCAGGCTCAGGATTTGTTGGTTGAGGGATAGTCGGTGTCGGAGAAGAAGTAAATGTTGGAGGTAACGGAGGGATTGGAGGTCCTTCGACAGGCTCAGGATTAACCGGTGGAGGAGGAAGGATTTCAGCTGGAGCGGGCGGAGCCGGAACAGCCAATTCTTGGGAGTATTTATCTAAAATTGATTGGTATTGTTCAGCTAGGCCGGTATCGGGTTCATTTGGGTTTTGATTATCAGTCATGCAATTAATATCGCATTTTGACAGGTAAGTGTCAAATTAGTGTAAAATCAGCAGTGATTAAAAAAGTATTTATTAAAACTTTCGGCTGTGCTCAAAACGTAGCTGACTCAGAAAGAGTTAAGGCCTATTACTGGGAAAAAGGTTATGAATTTACCAGCGACTGGAAAGAAGCGACTGAAATAGTAATTAATAGTTGTGTAGTCAGAGAATCGGCAGAAAACAGAGTTTATGGATTGGTCAATAACATAAAAAAATACAATAAAGATATTAAAATTATTTTAACGGGATGTTTGGTGGGAATATATAAAAATAAAATATCTGGAATTGATGAGCAAAAAAACATTGGTTTTTTTGAAAATTTAGAACCGATACGAAATAAAAAGAAGGCGGCGTTGATCCCGATCGGATCGGGGTGTGATAATTTCTGTTCATATTGTATAGTTCCTTTTGCCAGGGGAAGAGAAGTTTCCCGTAAAATGGATGATATTTTGTCAGAGGTAGATGAAGCGATTAGACAGGGATTTAAAGAAGTGGTGCTAATCGGGCAGAATGTTAATTCCTGGAATGAAAATAAATTCTATAAGTTACTAGAAGAAGTAGCTAAAAAATCAGTAGAAAAAATATCGTTTGTCAGCAGTAACCCTTGGGATTTTTCGGATGAATTAATTGAAGTAATTGCTAAATATCCAAATATTGACCGATTAATTCACCTCCCCTTTCAGTCGGGTGATAATGAAATTTTAAAGCGAATGAATCGGAATTACACCCAAAAGATATATTTGGATTTAGTAGAAAAAATAAAGAGTAAGGTTGATGGAGTAAGATTTTCTACGGATATTATTGTTGGTTTTCCCGGAGAAACAGAAGAGGCGTTTCTAAATACCGTTGATGTCTGCCAGCAGGTCGGGTTTGAGATTGCTTATTTGAATAAATACAGCCCGAGACGCGGAACCGTGTCGGCGAAATTATATAAGGATGATATTCCCCAGAGTGAGAAAAAAAGAAGATGGAATGTGCTGAATGAGTTAGTAAATAAAAAAATTATTTCAAATATTTAGCCACATTGGTATTGTGCTCATCTAAGGTCTTGGCAAAGTGAATGGCACCGTGAGGATCGGTAATATAGTACAAATAGTCGGAATCTATCGGATGAAAGGCAGCGTAGAGGGAATTGTAGCCGGGATTGCAGATTGGGGATGGTGGTAGTCCGGGATTTAAATAGGTGTTATAGGGAGATTTAATTTTAAGATCAGCCGGAATAACCGGTAGCCAATATTCTTTTTTAAATTGATCACGAGCGTACTGGACAGTGGCGTCTATTTGGAGAGCCATACCGATATTCAGGCGATTTAATAAGACGCCGGCGATTTTTTGTTTGGTATCGAGGGTCCGGCCTTCACGCTCCAATATTGAGGCAAAAGTAACAATCTCTGAGTCAGAGAGCTTAGAGGCAGAATCGACTTTAGCCTGAGCAAATTTTTTATCGAAATTCTGCTTAATCAAATCAAGAATTTGGGATTGATCATAATGCTCAGGAATTAAGTAACTATCGGGAAAAAGATAACCTTCAAGGGATAAGGGAAATCTGGGAGTAATTTCTTCAACCCGGGAACCGTCGATAATTTTTAACCAATAATCTTTTGTTCCACCTGACGACAGCTTGGTGATGATTTCCGGTGTGCTTAATGAGGCTGACAGCTGAAAACTACCAGCTTGAAGGCGAGAATTGAGACCCATTTTATAGGCATGAAGGATAAACACATATTTACTTTTTATTAATTTATTTTTTTCTAAGCGGGAAGAGATGGAGATAATTCCGTCACCCTGATTAACAACAAAATCAGACAGGGTGGCATTTGAAGATACCGCGAGAGAAAGTAAAAAAAATAGGCTGACGAGTGAGATTAAAACCAAGAAAAGGACGCCTCCTACTTTCATTAGATCTCGTTAAATAAGGCGCGACGATAATTTCCCTGATTGTCGACAAACATCCGACCACAACGGCAGGTGATAATTTTCTTTTGGTTAATTTCTTGCTTTTTACCGCGGGATAGGAGTTCGCCGCAACCAACACAACGACCTTGGGATAGTAACCACGCTTGGATGGGGGTGAAAAGATTTTTTATCATAATCTATTTTAACTGATAACTCGTCTTAATATGACAGCAGCTGAAGTTGAATCGATAGATTTTTTATTTATTTTTTGAATCTCTTGCGCCTCAATAGTACTGACTGCTTCTTCAACAGTTTCAACAGGCAAATTTATAATAGCTTGTAATTCAGACACAAATTTCAAAGTTAGTTTAGCGATTTTACCTTCAGATAAACCAACATAGATTTTTTCAATAGAATATTCTCCGATAAGAGATTGTATTTGATTGTATTTAGATGGAATGTTCTTAATCGGTGGCAGGGTAAAAATAAAACCGTTTAGAGAATAAGCTAAGCCGATAGTTTTGGTGCCGAAATCAATGCCAAGAGCGGTCATATTTCGACGATTTTAGCTTTAATAACCAATCGACGCAAGTAGGTACCCGGAGGACTACAAGTAACCAAGGTAAAAAATCGGCCATCGAATCGTTGTTCTAGAATAGACAAATCGGTGGGCTGAACTTCAAACATCTCTTCGACAAGGTACTTGTATTTAATATTGTCGTAATCAACAAAAATTTCATCACCGATTTTAAGGCGATAAAGAGTGGATAAAATGGTCATATAAGATGATGGATTAAAAAACTGAGGTAAAACTGAATGTCCAAAGACAACGGTGTTACCAGCCTGACCGGGAAGAGCAGTTTGGGGATATTGAATCAGACTTTTTTTTAAGTCTTTACCTCCAATTTCAACTAAAGCGTCTTTAATTTTGAGAACCGGAATAGAAAGATGATATGAGCTAACTTCAGATTGAGACAGATTGTTGTCGGTATTAGTGGCAATAGCCGATTCGGGCGTAAACCAATTTGAAAGTTGAGTGTAGTCGGTTGAGACATCACCTAAAATGGAGGAATTTTGATTATAGTACTTAGATGAAAGAGGGCTAATGATTTGGTTGAATTTGACGGCATATTCAAGTTGATATTGAACAATGGGAAATATGACCGATAAAAAAAAGAAAACTCCGATCAGAAAAAAGCCACCGGCAATATATTTTTTATGAGTGATAACAAATTGAGGGGGGTGAAATTTAAATTTCACCGCCGGAGATGGAACCAATGATTGTTTAAGATACAAATAAGCCACTTATTTGATTATTATAGAGATGTTTTGCCAACGAAGGGGCAGACAAAAACGACTAATAAAAGAAAGGTTGCTGGTGAGGGTGTAATCGTAAACCCGGGGAAAAGTTGAAGGAATAATTTTTGCTAATGATGAGGCATTTTTCCCAATAATTTGGCGGCGGAAAGAATTGAGATCGGGTTGTGGAGTTAATTGACCTTTGAGAGTTAGCTTACCCTTGGTTTTATCGGCAGTTTTATCGGGAGTAAATTCGACGGTAAATTTATCCGGGTTAAAAGTAGTAGCAGAATATTCCGGCTTTTGACTGATAAGATCGTTGATAATGGTTTTTTTCTGAATTGTTTCAAGTACATAGGCAGTAATAGTGTTGCCGGATTGAACTGTTAATTGATCGGCCTGTTCACCAACTTCACGGTTATAATCGTTACGGTTGTGAGTAATATTGATTGTTTGAGTTAAAAGGCCGGATAAGCCACTGACTTCGGTTTTCATCTTTTGGTCAATATTGGTGGTAACAGCGGTGTTGATTTGGTTTTCCAAACTTTGTTTGTCGGTAGAGGCAACTACGGCAACTTGATTTTTGGTACCTCCCGTTGGTGGCAGGTCAATTTTTGATTCCATAGCGGCAGAGGAAATATCTTTAAAGCTGATTTTAATATCTTTAGCCAGGTTGTATTCCGGACCAATATCGGCAGCTTCAATGAGGGCTTTGGTTTGACCCATGGTAATAATTCCCAAATCGAGGTTGCTACTGCTGGCGGCTACCTGAACGGTGGAGGTTAAAACATATTTAAGATTATCGCCGGAGACTAAAACCGTATCTTTGGGAAGATTTTGAATTTTATCGGTTTTATTGTAAATAATAATCTGACCTTTGGCTTTATCGCCGATCACTTTTTGACCGGTAGTATTGGTGGATAAAGATAAGTCGACATCAAATTTTTTCTCTACCACCGGTATGTGATTAGTAGCAGTCATTTGAGTAACGGTCGGATCGAGGACAACGTCGATAGTTTGGGAAAAATCTATGGGGGTAAAAAATAAGGTTATATCGGAACGATAAAAGAAAACTAAAAAGACAATCAAGAGTGGTGATAAGGCCGGAATTATCAGGGCAAACCGGAACGAAGGTAAACTGAAATGAGGTATCGACGGCAAAGAGAGGTGGGGAAATTTAAATTGTGGTTTTGGAGTTACGGGCGGTGGTGGCGGAGTTTCCAATGGAATAACCTGATAGGAAGGCAGTGTTTCGGAAGAGACAGTGACCGGTTCAAAACCAATATCTGAAGCTTCGACTTCGACAACGGGAGATGTTTCAATTTCAACCGGATCCTCCGGGTCGGGTTCTGAGATGGGAATTTCCGAAACTACAGGAGGAGGGTTAATAAAATTTTGGGGTTGAAACTGACGGGTAATAATATCGTTGTAGGCAGTAATAGTCTCTTTGGGTGTTTGGGGAATAAAGTCAGGAAAATGAAGAAAAGTTTCTATAGTTTTTTTTCCTATCCATGGGTAATTTTTAAAATTTTCAATTAATTGGGGTTCGTATTGCCCCATAACAATTACCTGAGGTGGCAGAGTGGAATCTGTTTTTAAATTGTTTAAAGATGTTTCGAGTAGCTGGGGGGTAAAAACATCGGTCAAAGGAAGATGGATTCGTTGTTTGATTTTGCCTAAATAGACAAGGCTGAGGTCGAAATTGATGGGGGTGAGGTATAACAGGATGAAACTTACCGGTAAACCATCATTTTCAGCGCTTTGTTCAACAATAGCTTCGTCGTGGGAAATAAATCCTAAAGGTTTAAATTTTAATTTGGTACAAAGTTTTTCAATATTTTTTTTAAATTCCAATTGAATCCGGCCGTCAGAGTCTAACCAACTGGCAGGAACAATAAAGGCGGCAGTATTGGGCTCGGCTTCCGGCGGTAAACCAATTAATTCGGCAGAAGAAGCAAGAGATTCGTCGATGGCGGTCAAGAAACTATCCGTTTGGGGATATTCCCAATTGACGCTGGTACCGATTGATTCGACTTTAAATTGATTGTTCCGGTTGGCAGAAAGGGAGACAGTGACAGCAGAGTTATCAATTGAGATTAGCCAAAAATTAGAAACCATTGATTAAGAATACACCAATCTAGCTTAAAGTAGCATAAATTCTTCGCTTTCCGGAGCCAGCTGATTCTTCTTTGATTATCTTAAATACTCCCAATTCACTGGTATTTTTTACATGTGGTCCGGTACAGACTTCTTGGGAAAAATCACCGACAGTATAAACTGTGACAGTTTCGGGATATTTGGTGCCAAAAAAAGCTAAGGCTCCGGAGGCTTGGGCATCTGTAAATTTCATGGTGGCGACAGAAACTGCAAGTGATCGTTTGATTTGATCGTTAACTAAAACCTCAATTTGGTTGATTTGGTCGGGAGTCAATTTGTCAGGATGGGAAAAATCGAAACGGAGACGTTCGGAGGTAATATTGGAGCCGGATTGTTGGACGTGATTGCCTAGGATTTTTCTCAATGAGGCGTGTAATAAATGGGTAGCGGTGTGATATTTGGTAATAATTTCAGAATGATCAGCCAGACCGGATTTGAATTTGCCAGCAGAGAGAGTTTGGGATTGCTTGATATGCTCATTTTTACACTGATTAAATTCTTCCAGGTTTAAAGATAAATTATTCTTTTGTAATTCTTCCTGAATCATTTCGACCGGAAAACCAAAGCTTTGATATAGATCAAAAGCTTCTTTGCCAGAGACATTGTGCTGACGGGAAATTAGTTTATTGATTTCATTTAATCCCCTGTCTAAGGTTTTTCGAAATTTATTTTCTTCATTGTCTAGAATTTCAAAAATCTTATTTTTGTTAGTGTTTAGTTCCGGATAAACACCAGCGTAATTATCTTGATTATCTAAAACAGATTCCGCAATAATTTTGGTAAAGTTAGTATTGATATTTAATAATTTCCCCTGGCGGATAGAGCGACGGATGACCCGGCGAAGGACATATCCAGCTTCTTTATTTGATGGTTCAAGACCATCAGCGATCATAAAGACAGCGGTGCGAATATGGTCGGCAATAATCCGTATTGGTCTTAAGTTTTCGGAATAAGTGTTACCAGATATTTTTTCTACTTTCTGAATAATCGGTTGCCAAATTGAAGTTTCGTAGTTGTCAGCAAAACCATTCATCCAAGCAATATTTCTTTCAACTCCATAGCCTGTATCGATGTTGTTTTGAACCAATTTTTCGAATTTTCCCTGATCATTTTTAAAATATTGAATTAAAACATCATTACCAATTTCAATGATTCGGCCGGTTTTGCAACCAACTTTAAAATCGATTGGACCTGCAGATGGATTAGTATCTACGAACATTTCAGTATCAGTACCACAAGGACCGGTTATCCCTGGAGGCCCCCACCAATTATCTTCTTTAGGCAAGTAATGAATTCGATTTTCAGGAATTCCAACAGATAGCCAAAGGTCATGTGTCTCCGTATCCTTTGGTGCGTCATTATCTCCTTCGAAACAAGTCACAGATAAAAGATCAGGGTTAATGCCTAAATTCTTAGTCAATAACTCAAAAGACCAAGGTATCATTTCTTTTTTAAAGTAATCACCTAATGACCAATTACCTAACATTTCGAAAAAAGTGTGATGATAGGCGTCGCCAACATTATCAATATCAACAGTACGGACACACTTTTGGACATTGACGAGACGAGTACCACTGGGATGTTTTTTACCTAAAAAGTACGGTACTATTGGTTGGATACCAGCTGATATAAAAAGTGTTGTAGGGTCGTTTTCAGGGAGAAGCGAAGCGGAGGGAATTTCGACGTGACCTTTGGAGACGAAAAAATCGACAAAAATTTTTTTTAATTCACGGGCATTCATGGATGAATTATACTATATTTGATGGTAATATCGTTTACTGTGGAAATATTAAAAAATACCCCCATGAACACATATCAAAGACTGGCAAGATCGAAAAGTACGGAAAGCTTGGATTTTTCAAAATATCAATCTATAAATGTATCTGATCCGCTTATCAAAATTGAATCTACTGAAAAGATGATTGTTGAACCAAATTGGACTGTTCCAGAAAGTTACGAAGGTAGTGTATACGCCGATTATATTTCTGAACATCCTAATTATGATGGCATTTATGTACGTTCAGAATTACTTAAAAGGTTAATAGCGGCAGCTGATTCTCTACCAATAGATTACAAATTGATTGTTCGAGCAGGACACAGACCAGTTGAAGTGCAAAAGAGGATTCTTCTCGAGTGTGCTGCTGATTACAAAAAGTATAAAGCGGGTGTATCAGATGAAGAGGCACTCGAACATGCCCGTACGTTTGTCAGTGATCCTGAAATAACACTACCTCCACATGTTTGTGGTGCGGCAGTTGATGTTGAAATTCTAGATGTATCGACCGGAGAACTTCTCGACTTTGGTAGCAAAATGGATGATGATGACGAGAGATCATTTTTACACAATCCGAATTTGACTAATAAACAAAAAGAGAATCGGTTGACATTGCTAATTGCTATGCTTGACGCTGGCTTTGCTAGTTGTAAAGCCGAATGGTGTCATTATTCCTACGGTGATCAGATATGGGCTTGGTTTTATGGAAAAGATAATTCACTATACAGCCCGATAGATGTCGAGACGAAATAGAATATATATCCTGGGAGATTAAGTTCTGGGCTTCTTGAAGAGTTTGACTTTAGTTTTTTTGACGGGAACAACAACAGTCTCGGCTATTATTTTGGGAGGTAAATCTACTTCTTTTTTTTCTTTTTTTACCGGATCAGTTTTCATTAGATCGTCAAGCTTCTTAGACAAAAGATCAAAAGTTTTTCCCTTATCTTTACGATAAATAATAATGGCTATAATGGCACCGATAACTAAACCTAGAATTAGGCCGATTATCAATCCTGACGAATTGTCAGAATCACATTTACACTCACTCATCTTTTTTGTCCTTGAAAAAGCTATTAAAAACTTTTAGTCCATTTTTAAAACCAACAATAAAATCAGAAATTGAAGAAACCGGGCGGGCAATTGAGTCAACCACTGAGTTAGCTTTGGCAGTGATTATTTTTATTTCTTTGATTAACCCAATCAGATAAATTCCACTGACAACTATAATAGTTGACACAGCCAATAAGGAAATAATGACGACTATTTGAACAATATCCATGAATAAAGTATAAGTTATTTGTAAATCTTTTCAACCACGGTAGTTTTGCCGCTGGGTGATTTAGCTTCGATAACGATTTTTGTATCTGCCGAAGGAAGAGTAAATTTTTTATTAAATTTACCGGTTGGGTCGACAATGATCAGATCTTGATTGATCCGTATTGTTGCGTTTTCATCGGTAGTACCGTTTAATTCTAATACTTTGTCGGCGGTCTGACCAACTTCAGGCCAGCTGACTTTAAGATGTGGCGGTTTATTAAATTTGATGTATTCGTTGATAAGGTAAAACGTAAAAACAAAAACAACCAGAATAGAACCGAGACGAAAAGTAAATTGCGGAGTAAAGGTAATCATGTTGGTTTTGACAGTTTTATTTTTGGAACGACGATCAAAATCACGACGGAAAAGACTGAGAACGTCGGTACCATTGAGCCCTAAAAAATTGGCATAGTCCTTAACAATCAGGGAACAATATGGCTCTTGAGGAAAATTTTTAATTTGTTCGGTTTCGATAGCTTCCAGATATTTGGCCGGAATTTTTAGTTTTTGAGAAACTTCAGCATAATTAAGAGCTTTGTCTTCACGGGCATTTTTTAGGATGAGAGAGACTCGAAACATAGATATAATTAGAATTCGGTGTCGCCGGAATTTTTATGGGGAATCAAAATCGTCCGTGGTTTGGCACCGTTAACCGGACCAACGATACCGGCCCGTTCTAATTCATCGAGAAGTCGGGCGGCCCGGGCATAACCAATTTTAAAGTGACGTTGAAGTACAGTAGCTGAAGCTTTGCCGTTTTCACCGATAAACTGAATGGCATCGTTAAAAGTAGAATCATGCTCTTCACCATCAACTGAAACCAGATTGGGGGCTTTGGACCCAGGAACGTTAACCGGCACAGAGGTAACTTTGTCATTATATTCAGAGCTACGTTGAGCTTTAACATATTCAATGAGGCGGAGGGTTTCTTTGTCGGAAATAAATGAACCTTGAACCCGGACCGGTTTGGCTAATTCAGGGGGGATGTAAAGCATGTCACCGCGGCCGAGTAGCTTTTCGGCTCCGGGAGTATCAAGAATCACCCGAGAATCGGTCATGGAGGCAACGGCAAAGGCAATACGGGTAGGAATATTGGCTTTGATCAAACCGGTAATAACATTGACCGAAGGCCGTTGGGTGGATAGAACCAAGTGAATGCCGGTAGCCCGGGCCATTTGGGCAATGCGACAAACATTGTCTTCAACTTCGGCCGGGGAAAAAAGCATAATATCGGCCATTTCATCAATAAAAATGATGATATAGGGCATGCTTTGAAAACCGGCCATATTGTTGTAGCCTTCAATATTTTTAGCGCCAACTTCAGTAAAAACTTTATAGCGGTGTTCCATCTCACCAACTGCCCATTTAAGAGCCGAAACTACCTTTTCGGGCTCAACAATAACCGGGGTAAGTAAATGGGGTATGCCGTTGTATTGCGATAATTCAACACGTTTAGGATCAACCATGATCATTCTAACTTCTTCGGGCGAGGCGCGGAAAAGTAAGGTGGAGATCCAGGAATTAATAGTGATAGATTTTCCTGAACCGGTTTGACCGGCAATAAGAACATGTGGCATTTTGGCAATATCGGCGATTTTTGGATTACCGGCAACATCCAGACCCAAAGGAACGGCGATTTTGGACTTGGCAGATTTCATGACTGAAGATTCAATAATGGTGCGGATGGGAACAACTTCGAGGGAGCGATTGGGAACTTCGATACCGACCAGAGATCGTCCGGGGATAGGAGCTTCGACCCGGATTTGACCACCAGGAGCAGCCAAAGCCATGGCCATATCGTTACTTAGTGACAAAATTTTGGTTAATTTGGTTCCCAAAGCCACTTCGAGAGCGTACTGGGTGACCGACGGGCTATTGTTAACTTCAGCGACCCGGGCGGTAATACCAAAGGAATCAAGGGTTTGTTCGATAATGGCAGCATTTTTACGAACGTCACCCCGATCGGCTTTGGCACCGGGAGTGTTGTCAAATATGTCGGAAGTGGGATATTGCCAGATTTGGTTTTCTGATTGTCTAGTGGCATCCTGGGGAATTAAGGGCGAAGTGGTTTTTAAAACCGGAGGGACACCGATGACAAAATCGTCTTTGGTGTCTTTTTTGGAATTTTTATCGGAGAGTTCTTCCTGGAGATAGAGAGGTTCGGACCTGACTGAATCGTTTTTGCGGCTTTTGAGTTTTTGGGCAGATCCGATAGTAATTTTTCTGATGGTAGTGGCAACTTTAACGACAAATTTGATTAACTGCAAAATAGAAGTGTCAAAAAGGACGACGAAGCCAACAATAAAGCTAAAAAAGAAAATCAGGAAAGATGGAACCGGCCCAAAAAGAGTTAAAATTTGTTGCCAAAGAAATTGGCCGGAAACTCCTTGCTGAAAAAGACTAATAAAGGAAATGAACATGAGAAGAAAGCCAAAAAAAACATTGGGTTCCTTGAGAGGTGATTTTATTTTGGCAAAGGTGAAAGCAATTAGGACTAATAAAAAGGGTATGGCGACGGCGGCTAAACCAAAATATTGGGCTAAAAATAGATTGTAGCTTTTGGGCACGGGGCTGGTCTGAAGAAAAGAAAATATGGATATTAAGGATAATATTATAAAAAATATAAAGAATATTGATTGAACAGTTGTTGACTTCAATTTTAAGGAAGGCAGAGCATGTTTCTTTTTTCGACCACGACGCATAGTAAGAGTATAAATGATTGATAAGTTCATTGCGAGTGATAATATGCGAATATGCGAGGAGAATTAGATTTTTATGAACCAACGGTTTTTCCTCATGGAAAAGGTAGTATTTTTTCGCAAATATGTTTTGCAACCAGAGCGGTTGAATTGAAATTGGAAAATGCCAATAATTTAGCTTTAGCATTAATTTTCTACACTACAATTTGTCGGGGTAAAAATGAAATCAGGATTCCACATTATGGACAAGATGAAAAAAAATGGCATAAATTAGTTGATGATCCGGACAAATTGACAAATAATGTCGGGGAAATAACCGAAATGGTTTGGCAATCATATATAGCCGCTAATGAACCATACCAACCATTAAATAATAACGAATTTACCCGGGGTAGTTATATTTATCGGATGGTAAATAATCGGGTTGTTTTTCATGCTAATCCGCATCGCTGTTCTCATGAGTATTCCAGAGTGAATCAAAGTAGCAGATTCCAGGATCTTAAGGAACTAACAGAAGAAATTAAGAAACGAGTGAAAGGTAAATCGGTTGAGGTTTTGAAAATGTCGTGGATGAATAATCTACCATGTATCCGTGAGGTTTTTCCCAAAGAGTTTGTTGCTTCTGGTCGAAAGGTTAGTCCCGATTTTAGGAGTGATTCAATATGGGGTCAGCTGATGGACAATGAGGGAAGGGCAAAACCTAATATAGTGGAACCATTGGTTGAAAAGATTAGAAGAGCCAGAAGTATCGAAGGTTTGTCGAAAGTTTTCCCTTTGCCAACAATTTTGCTGCGGGGTAATACTAAAATGTTTTACGATTGGTACGGGATTTAATATGAAAGGCCAAAGATCCAGCGATGGTGAGAAGAGTTGCCGCATTTGATGCATTTGCCTTCTTCTTCAACCGCATCGAGAGGTAAACAACGAGTGGTGGCTTTGGTGTCGGCTTTTATGTGTGCCTCACAGTCGGCATTTTCACACCAATGGGCTTTGATAAATCCGCGAGTGGTGTCCATTATCTTTTTGAATTCGTCATAAGTGTCAACTGTAAAGGTGTGGTCTTCGGTGAATTTTTTATGTTTCATGAATAAAGATTCCTGAATATCGGCCAGGATTTTTTCGATGGATGGTTTAAGTTTGTCTATAGATACGGTTATTTTTTCACCGGTATCACGACGAACTAGGACGGCGGCATCATTGGTGACATCACGATCCCCAAGTTCTAGGCGCAAAGGCACGCCTTTTAATTCCCATTTATTAAATTTAAAGCCGGCAGTTTCACCGTCAAAATTATCTAATTCCGCTCTGACATCTTTTTTAAGATTGGCAAAAATTTCCGTGGCTTTTTCTAAAGCGGTTTTATGCCCTGGGATAGGAATGACGACCACTTGAATTGGGGCGATATGGGGAGGTAATTTAAGGCCATTTTCGTCGCCATGGGCCATGATCAGGCCGCCGATGGAGCGGGTGGAGAAGCCCCAGGAATTTTGATAAGGATATACTTTTTCGCCTTTTTGATCCTGAACTGTCCAATCAAAAGATTTGGAGAATTTTTGAGCCAGATCATGAGAAGTGCAGGCTTGAAGTGATTTACCGTTGGGCATGAGACTTTCAAAAGTATAGGTGTCACCGGCACCGGGAAATTTTTCCGATTGGCTTTTTTTACCTTTGATGCCATACATTCCTAATAATTCATTATAGGTTTGTTCATATAAATTAAGAGCCCACATGACAGTATCTAGATTTTCTTTTTGGGTTAAATGGGCGCAATGGCCTTCCTGCCATAAAAACTCGGAAGTACGGAGAAAAAGATAGGTGCGTTTTTCCCAGCGGACAATATTGCACCATTGATTGATTAAAATTGGTAATTCACGCCAGGAAGTGGTCCACTTTTTGTACATATCGTACATGATGGTTTCGGAAGTGGGACGGACGGCCAGGTTTTCTTCAAGTTTTTTACCACCGCCAATAGTGACAACGGCTAGTTGGGGGGCAAAACCTTCGACATGCTCTTTTTCTTTTTGTAAATAATGCATGGGAATAAACAAAGGAAAATAGGCATTTTTGACACCATGTTCTTTTATAAGTTTATCCATGAAGGATTGAATCCCCTCCCAGAGGGCATAGCCGTAAGGGCGGATGATCATACAACCTTTGACCGGAGCATAATCGGCCAGCTCTGAACGGAGGACAACGTCGTTAAACCATTCGGAGATATCGGTATTGAAATCTTTGAGTTGTGATTTGGCCATGAGCTATTTTAGCTTATTTTTTATTTTCGATTATTAGCAAGTCGTGGACCTCGAATTTTAAGAGTTGGAATTTCAGCAAAAGTAAAATAATCACAACCAGATAGGTTACATCGGCCGTTGATGTAATATTTCTTAGATGAATCTAGCCCTCTGGATTCAATTTCATCGGGAAAAAGCAAGCGACCTTCTTTTGGTTCAATCTGGTGTTCGTGGTCGATAACGGACATATATGATTATACCTCAATTACCAACGGCAGAACCATGGGTTGACGGCCGGTTTTGTCCATTTTTATTTAGTGACGATGAAATTTGGAGACAATAATTTTCCTTTTCCGTCGTTAATTTCAACAATAGTTACAGGGAGATTTCTTTCTTGATATTGACCACAAGGGTGGGAGTTGGGGAAAAAGTGATTATAGGCTTCAACAAACTGATTAGTATTCGGGGTTTCGGCAAGAAATATTTCTCTAATTAAATTGTATTTTTCGGGATTAATAATAAAATTAGTAGTTATAGCTAGCAGACCGCTTCGGTTACCTTCGATTGGATTCAATTCTTTTTGGGTTTCAATAAAAGTTACGGCAGGCACACGTTCAGAATCTTTATATCCAATTTGACATGGTCCAAGGATAACGAGTGGTGTATTACCTCGGATGTATCCACTGGATATGTTTATTCCGGCTTCTTTGAATAACTTATAATGATCATCAATTGTCTCTGGACCAAATATCCAGGTACGTCCGCTTTCTTGAGCTTTTATATCTCGAAAACCTTTTTCGGTTGTAGCTATCCCTTGTGTATAGCCACTATCCTTGGGATTAAATTTCCCCACTCGGGTAACCACGAGTGACTGATTAATTAACAACTCAGTTAAGTTTGTTGGTCCAATGTTTGTTTCTAAACTTGGTATTGTTGCTTCCGGGTCTGCCATCATATCCGCATTATACCTCAATTACCAACGGCAGAACCATGGGTTGGCGGCCGGTTTTGTCCAAAATCAATTGTTCCATGTGAGCCTGTATTTGGGTACGAATAAATTCGAAATTGGCTGGTTTACTGGTAACTTCCTGGAATTTTTTGATTATTTCCTGCTTAAGATAATTAATTAAATCAGTGTTTTCCTTGACAAAAACAAAGCCGCGGGAAAGGATAACCGGTTCTTTAAACATTTCGCCGGTAGTGGTATCGACAAGCATAACGACACTAAACATGCCATCCTCGGCTAAAGTTTTCCGATCACGAAGAACGGTGGTACCAACATCGCCAACACCCAATCCATCGATCAATATCTTATGGATAGGAACGTGATAATTGGTATCAACTGAACCGTTATTGTAAAAGGTAACGGCGGAATCAAAGTCAGGGGTGATAAACTGTTCATCGCGATAATTCATAACTTTGGCCATTTGAAAATAGCTTTTGATATGGCGATAATTTCCACCAATTGGCAATAAATATTTCGGATTTAATAAAGAGATAAGCAGGGCATGTTCTTTTTGATAAGCATGGCCGGAAACGTGAAGTTCCTCTTTTTCGCCATAAGCAACTTCGGCTCCCATTTTGGAAAGATTGTCAATCATAGCGTTGATATTGGCGGTGGTTCCGGGAATATAATCCGGGGAAGAAAATATTACTTTATCTCCGGATTTAATTTTGACCCGGTGTTTACCCATAACCATTTTACTCAGAGCCGAATCAGGTTGACCGGCAAAACCGGCGACGAGAAAGATAACCTTATCATCGGCAAAGTTTTTAGCCCGATCAGCTTCAATAATATCGGAATCGGTAAGTTTTAAATAACCCAATTCTTTGGCAATTTTGATAGCTTTATCAACCGACATGCCAATAATACAAATTTTACGGCCGTCGCCTTTAGCGTATTCAATAGCTTGGGACCAGCGCATGATATTGCTGGAGATAGAAGTAACGAAGACTCTACCTTTGGCGGAAATTATTTCCTGTTTAAAATGTTGGGCAATAGAACCTTCCGAAGGTGAATAACCTTCGTGGTCAGAACCGAGAGAATCGGACATGAGAGCAATAACTTTTTTCTGAGAGTAGGCGGCGATTTTAGTTAACTCAGTTGGTTTGTTATCCAGAGGAAAGACATCAAATTTGAAGTCAGAACCATGATAGAAAACACCGATAGGAGTAGAAATGGCCAGATGAAAAGTATCGGGAATCGAATGGGTTACCCTAATAGGATTAATTTCGAATGGTCCAACATTAAATTGGTCACCGATGTCGTAAACAGTTAAATTGGCATGAAAATCGGTTTCCATCAGGCGCGATTGAATAAAGGCGGCGGCTAATTTCGGAGCGTAGATACGAATATTTTTACCAAGAATCGGTAGAATAAAACGAACAGCGCCAATATGATCTTCGTGTCCGTGAGTGATAAATATACCCAGTATTCGGTCTTTTTTGTCTAACAAATATTTAGTATCGGGAATTTGAAGATCAACGCCAAAGGCATCTTCTTCAGGAAAACCAACACCGCAGTCAACAATAATAATTTGCGATTTAGAAAAGTCACCATTTGGAGCAAATTCATAAACGAACATGTTTTGGGTAACATCACCAAAGCCTCCAAGAGAGGCGATTCTGACGGCGTCAGAATTGTTGGGTAAACGAACAACCTGGGGTTTGATGCCAGTAAAATCCTTTTGGACAGGAGGATTGAACCTGTGGGCTGTATATTGATTTTTATTAATCATAATTTTTATTAAATTTTTTGGAGAAACTCTCCAATAGTAACAAAGTCTTTTTGTAAAGCTTGCAGCATTGATCCATTTCTAAGACCGGCTGACGGATGATAAACGGGGATAATAACTAATGGTAATCCCTGCCAGGTTAAATTCCTGATTTGTCCATGAACACGGCTGATACTCTCTTCAGGGAAAAAATAATTCATTGAATATCTTCCCAGAGTGATAACTACTTTCGGGCTAATAACTTTTAACTGTGCCTTGAGGTATGGTGTACAAACTTTGATCTCGTCAGGCAAAGGGTCTCGATTGTTGGGCGGACGGTGTTTTAAAATATTACAGATAAAAACTTCGCTTCTATCGATCCTGATCGTGGCGAGTAACTTGTCTAATAGTTTACCAGAGTTGCCGACAAAAGGCAAGCCCTGTTTATCTTCCTGCTCACCGGGAGCTTCGCCGATGAAGACGATTTCAGCCTCGGGATTACCTGACCCGGGGACGTGATTGGTGGCAGTTTTGAATAATTCGCATTTGTGACATTCAGCCACAAGATTGGCAATATATTTTAATTGTGCGGCTTTAGTTGGAGGCATTATGGAGTAAATTTAAAGGTGGAGAGGATTTGGGAAATATTGTTTTCAATTTCTGAATTAGTTTTATTGGCACCAACCCGTATTTCTATAACTGAATTATTATCAGTTATATAATAAAAGTCTTCACTATTTTCTATATTAAATGTAATTTTACGTGTAAGATAGTTATTTACTGTAGTAACAACATCGTTAGTAATTGCATCTTCATAAAAAGTGTCTTCTATTTTTTTATCCATCCACGTGTTGAAATCTGTATTTTTTGGGAGTTTCCCTGCACCCGAAATAATCATATCGAAATAATAATCATCAGTTCTAGTTCTATCAAGTGGAGGTGATAATCCATCACCAGTACAAAGAGAAGTACAAGGTGTATATACATAATTTTTGGGGTATTTTATTTTGAATCCATACTGTTGACTTGTATATGTTTTCCAAGTTGAGGTGTCGGGGAGGAATTTGATCGATGATTTAATTTTTTCATCAATTTGAATAATTTTTTGATCTTCATTTGAAGATCCAAAGGTAATTTGATATATTTTATTTCGATATTTTAAAATATGGTTTGTGTCACTTCCTGTAAACCAACCTTGAGTATAAATTTCGGTTATTTTTCCACCAATATTATCGGTACCGTTATAAATTGGGTTAGAGATACCACCACACCCAGGATGGTCGCAGACTGTGCGAGTATTTTTTTCAACCCAAGGTTTTAATGGCAGGGTAATTTTATTAAGATTATTATTGCTGACTATAAAAGAATTTTCTTCGTTTTGTGGATCACGAAAACTAATTGAGTCCATCTCTGTAGTATCTTGTTTTTGCCAATTTGAAGGTAAATCAAATTGAATACCTAAATCAAAAAATGTGTAGGTTTGCCATTGTTCAGAAGATGGCGTGGGGGTGCCGATTAGTTTTAATTCCGGGGTGACGAAGGAAAGCTGGGGGCGAAAGGGGGTAAAGAGAATTATTATAGCGGAGAAGAAAATGACAAAAGCGGAAATGAGGGGCAATATTGGTTTCATTTAGTTGAATTTAATGGTTGATAAAATTTGTTGATAAAGTGGTTTGTCCAAATCAATGGTATTACCGGGGATAGCTTGGAGAGTAAAAGAAATAAAATAATTTTTATTTTTAAAATAGGTCGAGGTAACGGTCATATCAGCAGCTAATAAGTATTCTTCTCTTTGAATACAGTTTAGACCAGCAATTTTGGTACTTTTGGTAGTTTTGATTTCTTTTGAGGGTTGACCTTCGTAGGCGGTAGCACTAATTTTGTCCTGTTTTTGAAGATATTCGGCGATGGTTTTGGAAGTATCGGTAACAATTGATATTTGAAGACGATTATCAGATGGTGTGGTTAAATAAAAGTTTTTGGTATCGGCAATGGAATTAATTTGCCAATTTTGAGGATATTTAAAAGAATAACCCAGATTTTTATTTTCATAGATAGTTTCAGATGGAGGGGCAGAAATAATTGTCGGGGTTGGTGTAGTAGGTTTGGGTGATAAACGAGGTGTTAAAAAAACAGAATAATATAAGGCTGATAATATGATCAGAATAACAATGATGCTTATTTTTTTCATAAAGCGGCGCCTTTAAAATCGGGGCAATTGACGGTAGCCCAGTTTAAATAATCGGGTTGACACTGAGGTTTAGGAGTACCGGGTCCCGGCATGCAATCCACCCATTCTGTTGTAGGACAGGTGTATTTTACAGGGGTAAAAAATTTAAATGATGAAATAATTTTATCAATTTTATCATCAGGATAAAAACCAAAATTCATGACGTAATTTTTATTTTTATAAGAAAAATTAGCAAAAGTCCAAGTGCCTATATCGGTTGTACTGCGAGATAAATAAAATATAATATTGTTGACAGTTTTTTTAGTAGGACTCTTGGTATAGGAAGTAGTCATCTGTTGTAACGCATCATCTGGATACCCCGATGGATAATTAAAAGAAAATCCATAAGCATTATTTTGATATGTAAGCCATGGAATGTCGGTGGGAGTAATAAAACGAGAGGGTGTTGGAGTGGGGAGGGCACGGGGATAACTGTATTTTTGACGGAACGGATAAAGAGTAATCAGCAAAATGGTAAAAGCAACTGCCGCTAAGATAAGAGATAAAAGCTTCATAATATTTTTAACTTACCCTTGTCGTCAACGCATTCGGGTACCATCGATTTGGGAAAGTTGTAGGGTGAAATTGAATCGCAGGTAACAATACCGTTTCCATCTGAGACGATGGCCCATCCCTCTTCAGTTTTGGCAGCCAGCCACATACCTCCGCCGATTTCACCCTCAAAACTAATCGAACCGCGAGCGACAGTGCCATTGTTTTCTGAAATTTTTAGAGTTATTTCTGATACTTGTTTAGTGTATTTTTCAGCAAAAGCGATTTTTATTAATTCCAGATCAGATAAGGCCGGGGTGGGGGTGGAAATGATAAAGACGGTAGGAGTGGGAGAAGGGAAACCTTGAGTAATTTCGGCTAATTCGTTTTTTGAAGTCAGAGTAAAAATATTTTGATAGAAATAATAACCCCAGAGACCAACAATAACAATAACAGCGAAGACGGTAATAAATTTTTTCATCTTACCATTGGGGCATAAATTGTTTAACGTTAGACTCGTCGACGATAATTTGTTTTGACCTTCCCGATAAAATCAGCAGAGCGGATTTGCGGCAAAGACCTTCAAGATTGCGTTTTAAGGTCCGGACGCCGGCATCAAATCCCAGAGGACGTACAATATTGGGCCATATTGATTGGTCAATTTGAAGTTCCTCTTTTGATATACCAGCATCTTTGAGGGCTTTGGGTAAGAGATAATCACGGCCGATGGCAATTTTTTCTTCATCGTTGTAGGAAGGCATTTGAATCGGTTCAAGCCGGTCCATGACAGCAGTGGCAATTCGGGTGGTGTTGTTACAGGTAGCAACAAATAAGGCTTGGGATAAATTAAAAGGAAAATCAAGATAGTGGTCAGTAAAACGATTATTTTGTTCAGGATCAAGAAGTTCGACGAGAACTCCCATAATGGTATTGAGGGCGTCGTCGGCGACACGGTCAATTTCATCGAGAAGAATGACCGGATTGTTGGTTTTAGCAACTGAGAGGCCACGGATAATGGCTCCGGGTTCGGCGTTGGGGTAGACCCGTGACTGACCGCGAAGATAAAGCGGATCACCTAAACCACCAAAGGGAATACGGATTAATTGCCGGCCAAGTACTTGAGCGATAGACATAGCCATGGTGGTCTTACCAGTACCGACTAGACCCGAAAAAAGCAGGATGGGGGCTTGTGGTTGATGGTCCGGATTGCGACTCTTCTGGAGAGCCAGGACTGACACATATTCTAAAATTCTTTCTTTGATACTGCCTAAACCATAATGGTTTTCATCAAGTTTTTGTTTAGCGTAATTAAGTTCCAGGATGTCTTGACTGGAATTTTCCCAGGGTAGGGCAATAATCCAATCGAGATACTTGGCAGCAGATTGATAAAAAACCCAAAAAGTATCTTCGGAGCGGGAGTTAATTTCCAGTTGAGAAAACATCTCCCCAAGTTTTTCCTGAAGATCGACCGGCAATTTAACGGTTTTAGATTTAGCGACTAGTTTGGCAATAGCTTCGGTTGCCGAAGGCAATGTTTGATCCATCTATTCAGTATACACGATATTTTAACACGTACATAATTGTATTTTAACCCTATGTTAGGTGCTATATGCTACAATATGCGTTATGAATACTGGCTACGAGAGAATTATTATCGAAATTAGGTCAAAAGAGGCAGATGAAAATTTTATGCGCCAAGTTGTGTATGAACAAACTGGTTGTAATATGATGTTTTTTTGTCCACCAGTTAATAAAAATGGCCAACCATATAATGGTCATGTTCACATCGATCCGTGTGCAGGAGCAATAGATATCTCAAGAGAACCGATTATCTGTGATTAAATCCACCACCACCGAACTTGTTGAAGGGACGGGGGGGACGGTCGAATTGGGGGCGTTCCCGATTGGGCATAGCACCGGGATTACCCGGATGGGCAGCTTTGAATTCGGGGGCACTTAATTTGATCTGATGATTGTCATTGAAACCGGATACTTTGACATGGATTTTGTCACCAATTTTGATGATAGCAGAGGGGTCATTTAAGAATCCCCCACTCATTTCGGACACGTGAAGTAAAGCTTCGCGGCCGGGAAGAAATTCGACAAAAGCACCATAAGCTTCGACGCGGGTAACAACTCCATCGTATTCTTCACCGATTTGGACGTCTTTAATCATGGCTTCGACTTCAGTAACACAGGCATCAATTTTACTGGCATCTATGGCAGATATAGAGGCATTGCCAAAATCATCGATGTCAATCTGAACATCATATTTCTCCATCAGGGCTTTGATGGTTTTACCACCTGAGCCAATAACTTCACCAATCTTATCCTCGGGAAGTTTAACTAATTTTATTTTTGGAGCGTAGGCTGAAAGTTGGGTTCGGGGTGCAGCTAAAACAGAATCCATTTTGTCTAAAATAAACATCCTGGCTTTGGTAGAAGCAGCAAAAGTATCCCTAATCATGTCAAAAGATAGACCCATACGTTTAATATCCAGTTGAATAGCGGTGATACCATTTCGAGTCCCGGTTATTTTGAAATCCATGTCGCCATTGTGATCTTCGACTCCGGCAATATCGGTTAAAAGTACATATTTTTTATCATCAGAAACCATACCAACTGAAATACCGGCAACTTTGTCTTTAATCGGGACACCGGCAGCCATCAAGCTCATGGTGGAACCACAGGTGGAGGCCATGGAAGATGAACCGTTTTGAGATAAGACTTCTGAAGTTAGAGTAATGGTGTAGGGAAATTCTTCCATGGAAGGAACGACAGGAACTAAGGCTTTTTCAGCTAAAGCACCATGACCAATCTCACGGCGACCGGGACGACCGGTACGTCCGGTTTGACCGGTGGAAAAAGGGGCAGCAGAATAATAATGAATATAACGTTTGGTAACTTCACCATTACTATCCTGTAAATATTGTTGTTCGGATAAAGATCCAAGGGTAACCACGGTAATTGCCTGGGTTAAACCACGTTCAAATAAAGCCGATCCATGGGTACAAGGTAAAAGGTCGAGTTCGATATTAAGAGGACGGATTTCATCAATGGCTCTTTTATCGTAGCGATTTCCTGACAGAGTGGCGATTCGAAAATATTTTCTAATCAAAGAATCAACGGCTTCCATAACCGCAGATTTTTCCAAATCTTGCGACTTAAAACGGGGTTCAAAAGCTGCTTCAACTTTGGCCTTTATTTTTTCTTCACCGGCCATGTGGGCACCATCGGCACCATTAGCTAAAAAATCGTCAATATCGGATTTAATTAATTTTTCAACTTCGTCAAGTAATTCTTTTGATGGTGATAAATCTTCAAATTCGATTTTAGTTTTGCCATTCTTTTTGGCAAACTCAACTAATTGAGCATTGATTTCGTCACCGGTTTTGATACCGAGCTCGATGCCTTTGAGGATGGTATCGTTGTCGACAATATTGGCATCAGCTTCAATCATATTGACACCTTCGGTATCTTTACAGATTAAAAGATCCATTTGAGAGTCAGATTGTTGTGTATAGGAAGGAAAGAGAGTGACGGCGCCATCTTTTAGTCCCATTCTGACTGCAGAGACAGGACCGTTGAAAGGAATATTTGAGATCATTAAAGCGGCACTGGAAGCTAAAAAAGCGGGTATAACGACATCATTATCTTTGTCATTGCTAAGAACGGTAACCATTAATTGGACTTCGTTTTTTAAACCGGCAGGAAATAAAGGACGGACAGATCGGTCGATAATACGACCGAAGAGAACGGCGGTGTCGGAAGGACCGCCTTCACGTTTGATCCATTTGCCACCTTTGATTAATCCCCCGGCATAAAGTTTGTCGACAAATTCGACGGAAAGAGGAAAATAATCTTTGGTTTTATCTAAAGCACCCAGAACTACGGTAGCTAATACTACGGTTTTGCCAAAGGTGGCTAAAACCGAGCCATTAGCTTGAGGGGCAAGAACGCCGGTTTGTAAATTGAGAGTTTTTGATCCCAAATTGAGATCGACAGAAATTTTGTTCATAGAATATTGTACAGGATACGGAGGTAATAATTATTTTTTCAAACCGAGATCCTTGATTATTTTGGTGTATCTTTCGAGATTATGACTGGAAAGGTAGCGGAGTAGACGACGACGTTTGGCAAGTTTGCTCAAAAGTCCCCTTTTGGCGGGAGAATCGTGTTTATTTTCAGCTAAATGACCTTGGAGCTTTTCAACTTCTTTAGAAAGTAGGGCGACTTGGATTTCCGGAGAGCCGGTATCACCTTTAGCTTGGGAATACTTGGTAATCAGGACCTGTTTTTCGTCAGTAGTTAATGCCATAGATATTAGGGCTATTTGTCGGTGAAAATGTAATATTTTGGAATGGCTCCCAAAAAACCGATTTGATAGTCAGGAAGGATTATAGCACAAATTTTAGTTCATCGGGGTGGGATTGGGTTTGTTGGTACCAGGAGCGATACCACCGGTTCGTTCGACATTATCGAGGGGCATTTGATTGACAGCGGCACTATTCATATCTTCCGGCTGAGTAGCGCGTAAACAAACTGCGCCAGCTTCAAATGTTTCCGGAGAAACATTGACAGAGAAAGATTGAGTGGCAACCCGAAGACCAATTAACAAATCTTTGCCGGAATCCATATCTAGTTGGAGACCAAGCATAGGCAGTAAAAAGGTAAAGATTTCGGAATAAGGGGCATCAGGGTCGATTAAAGAGGCTTTAGCCCAGGTTTTGGTATTGTTGGTCGGAGAAATGTAAACCCAATTACCTTTTGAAGTTAAATCTGAAGCATTAGCCAGGGACATTTCATCGCCTAACATAACGCACATTTCAGCTGAGGCCGAATCGTTATTGATATTAATTTTGTTATTTTCAATTTTGGGAGCACCGGCTTTAGTTTTGACAATCAAATTCAGGTGACCACCGTCGTCGTTGTAGGAAACATTGTCAATTTGATCAACAGGATAATCAAGAGTCACCATCAGATCGGAGCTAGAAATTGTATCGGTTAGTAATTCAAGACCGCTTAATTTGCTATAGTTTTGGTCAGTTTTGGTCGGGCAGTAAACTTTTACTTCTTTACCGGCTTTTTTTAAAGCTAAGGCCATACCCAAGGCGGCGCCAATGCTATCGATTGACATTTGAGGCACGGCGATTAGAACCGATTTTGCCTGAGTAAATAAAGGTTGAAGGGCAGATGTGTTGTAATTTTTCATGTTATTTGTCAACTCTTATAGGCTATTATAACATCGTTGAGTTTAAAGTCAATATAAGGTCGGAAAGTCATACCGTATTCGTTACCTACCTTAGCTTTGTCGATGGTTGTTTTAGCTTGGTGAATACCCTCAATTTTTGACTCTTTGATGATTTTGTCATCCCGTTTAAGGTGGATGGCGTCACCTTTGCTAAGCTCGCCTTTGGTGATTTTAACGCCGGCAATGCGGACTTTGTTGATACTGAACTCAGCAATAACTTTGGCCTCTCCTAGGATTGTTTCTTCAATAGTTGGGTCTAAAAGTCGTAGTACCTGAGCTTGGATTTCTTCAATGATTTCGTAGATTATTTTGGATTCAAAGATAGAGACTTTGGCATTATCAGCCAGATTTTTGATAAATTTAGGTACGGGAACACTAAAAGCAAAGATTTGAGCCTTGGCAGCCTGGGCCAAAAAGACGTCATTATCAGACACAGGGCCAACACCGGAATGAACAATGACAACATCGTCACTAAAACTATTGAGCAGAGCCTCCAGAGTGCCGGCGACATCGGCTTTGATGACAATTGGTAGCTTGGAGGTGGCAGTTTCGCCGACGGTTGCTAGCGAAGCGGGTTTGGTAACAACCGGTGGCTGATGGCTAACCGGGGTGATAATAGCTCCGACGGCAGGAACCGACTCAAAACCGAGAATTTCAACCGGAGTACTGGGGAAAGCTTCTGAGATCGGTTTTCCGGAAGAGTCAAGCAATGATTTGACTTTACAGGCGATATTTTCGGCATAAACTACGTCTCCCAGCTTAAGAACACCTTTTTTAACAATAGACATAGCTACCGGACCGCGGTTTTGATCCATTTTCGATTCGACAATAACTGCTTCCAAGGGCAAGTTAGTTTCATTTTTAAGTTCCATTACCTCAGCATTAAGCATGATCAAATCAAGCAGGTCATTAATTCCCTGACCGGTTTTGGCGGAGACAGGCACAACTGCGATCTGGCCGCCATACTCTTCCGGGGTTAATTCCAGTTCGACGAGTTGACCTTTAACTTTTTCCGGGGAAACATTGGGTAAATCCATTTTTGTCATCGCCACAATAACAGGCACATTACTGGCTTTAATTTCCTTAATTGACTCTTTAGTTTGAGCCATAATACCCTCGACTCCGGAAATGACCAATACCACCATATCGGTGACCTGAGCACCACGGGAGCGCATAGTAGAAAAGGCGGCATGCCCGGGAGTATCGATAAAGGTAATGGCAGAGGTTTTACCGGATTTGAGAGAGACTAGGGTTTGATATGCCGAAATGTGTTGAGTAATACCACCAGCTTCACGGGCAGCAATATTGGCGGTACGAATGCGATCAAGGAGGGTAGTTTTACCATGGTCGATATGACCCATGACGGCGACAATAGGTGGACGAAATTGATTATGTGAAGTATTGTCGGCCATATTTTAAAGAAAAATGATTATTGTTTGGCACCCTGGACTTTGATTTCCAGACCACAAAGAATGCCGGCAAGCCTGACGTTTTCACCGCCGGAACCGATAGCCAAAGCTAATTGATCTTCGGGGACTTCGACCTGAGCGAAGCCTTCTTTAACGGCAATTATCTTGACATCATTGGCCGGAGATAGAGCATTAGCAATAAATTGATTGATATTTTTGGAATAAGCGATAACGTCAACTTTTTCATCAGGGGGCAATTCGCCTAAAACTGCTTGGATTCTGGTGCCTTTCTGACCAATGCAGGAGCCAACCGGGTCGATGCCGGGTTGAGTGCTGCTGACAGCGACTTTGGTTCTTTGACCGGATTCGCGGGCAATTCTTTCGATAGCAACCGATTTATTACCAACTTCAGGAACCTCACGGGCAAAAAGCTCTTCAATGAATTTGTTATCACGACGGGAAAGGATAATATCTTTTCGGCCGGTGTCATCTTCACTAATTGATTTGATTAGGAAAAGTTTTTTGCTGCCTAATTCTAAATTCTCGTTTTTGATTTGTTCATCACGGGGACAGATAGCTTCGGTTTTGCCAACACCAATGGTCAAGCGATAAGGGTCGATGCGTAAGACGATCCCAAGAATAAGTGAGCCAAGTTTACGTTCATATTCACCGATAACCATGTCTTTTTCAGCTTCACGAATTTTTTGATCAATTACCTGTTTGGCAGTTTGAGCAGCAATCCGGCCAAAACCGGGAGGAGTGACATTAACTTTTTTATCATCAGTGACACGAAAAATGGAAAAAGACCCGGAAGCCGGTACTAATTCGACTTCAAAGATATCTTCGTCGGGAATAACAACGCCATGTTCTTTTTGATCCCTTTTATAGGCAGAAACTAAACCTAACTCAATTGAGTCGAGGATATCTTGGGGATCAATATTGCGCTCTCCGGCGATTTGAGCGACGGCGGCGGCAAATTCGGTTTTTGGTAGTCTTTTAATATCCATTATTTCTCCTTTTGGAATAAAAAATGGGGACGTCATCGCCCCCATTCCGTATTCACAAATTTAACTACGGTGATTATAACACAAAAACCCCACTGTCCTCCTGCCTGCCGGCAGGCAGGTCGGACATCTCCCCTTGAAAAAGGGAGAAATACTATAAATAATTTAATTATCAAGCGAATTGCACCAATTGAAGCATTAACTCAAAGACCTAATATGAAATATTTGGATGATCTGAGAGAAATATGTCGAAGAAATAGAAACAATCCTACAGAGTCGGAGTACAAAATGTGGAGAATGGTACTTTGCGGACACAAAATTAGAGAAAAATTCTTAAGACAAAAACCAATTGGGAATTATATTTTAGATTTCTATTGTTCTAAATTAATGTTAGCTATTGAAATTGATGGTGATTCTCATAAGGATAAATATTATCAAGATAAAAACAGAGACGAATATCTACTAATTCGAGGAATTAAGACAATTAGGTATTCAAACGACCAAGTACTAAATAGGATTGATGAAGTTTTTAAAGATTTAATTTCAAAAATAAAACTTAGGGAAAGTGAATTAGTATTTTCTCCATTTTCAAGGGAGAATGCCCGAGAGAAGCGAGGGAAGAGGGTTTAAAAATCCAATTCATTTATCAGATCTTTTTGTCGGGAAGTAAGACGGCTGGGGATGGTGATATTCAGACGAATGTAGAGATCACCGTGACCAAAACCGTTGATATCTTTTATCCCCTGACCTTTAAGACGAACCAAAGTGTTGGGTTGGGTGCCGGGTTTGACGCGAATTTTGAGTTTTTCTTCCAGGGTGGGAACATCAATATCATCTCCTAGTATTGCCTGTTTTAAGGAGATTTCCTGGGTCACATAGACGTCATTACCGTCACGTTTAAAACTTTTGTCAGGAAGAACATCAACATAGAGAATAAAGTCGTTGAATTTTATCCGCTGACCATCATCAACTCCGCCGGGGATTTTGAGTTTTTTGGCTTTGCCGTTAATTTCAACTTCTTTTTGGCAGCCAAGGGCAGCTTCTAAAAAAGTTAATTGGATTTTATAAGTAGCTAAACGCTGTTGACGCTGTGACTGGCCAAAATTAACGTTGCCACCAAAAAACTGTTCGAAGATATCAAAAGGATTACTAAATCCGCCAAAATCAAAATCAGTATTGCCGAAGGGATTTTGGCCACCGCCACTCCAGGTGTACGAAGTAAAAGGATCGGATTGGCTGGTGTGGGTGCGGCCACCAAAACCGCCGGAAGACGGGTCAAAAGCGGCGTGGCCAAATTGGTCATAGGCAGTTTTCTTTTGATCGTTACTTAAAACTTCGTATGCTTCGTTGATTTCTTTAAATTTTTCTTCAGCGTCAGGCTCTTTGTTGCGGTCGGGGTGAAATTTGAGGGCCATTTTACGGTAGGCAGATTTGACCTCGTCTTTCGAGGCACCTTTACTGAGACCTAAAATTTCGTAAAAATCACGTTTCATTTTATAAACTCAAGGCGGAGTTTTTCTTCCTCGGCGTTGAGAGCTTTTAATTGATCGTTTATTCTATCAAGAACATCGTTCATTTCAGGTTTTAAGCGAAGATCCAAAACATTGTTAGTTTCAGCCCAGTTTAGGAGTAAGAAACGGCGACGATTGCGAATGGCGTCACGAATGTAATGCCAACGGATATTATCTGAGAAAGTTGACCATTCGGGAAAGGTGGCTAAAAATTTGGGGTCATATTCCCCCATTTCGACGGCCTTTTCCAAGGTCATTTTCGGCATTGGTTTTTTGGGCTTTGAAACCGGTTCTCTTTCAGATAATTCGCCAAATTCGTCTGACATGATTAAAGTTCTTTTTCAAGTTTTTTAATTTTCTTAAGTCTCTTTAGGTTGCTGACCAACATATAGATGGTATAGCCAAGGCTTAGGACAAAAATGGCAATATTTCCGTAGAACAAATAAATGGTGGGGACGAATCCAAGGGAGGCAACCAAGCTTGATAAAGAAGAAACAACCAAACAGGCAATACTGACAGCCATAGCTTCGACGGCATAAATAATTTTGTCAGTTCGAAGTTGACTGATTTGAAATTCAAAATTTTTGTTTTTCATTATTTTTAAAATATTAATTATTTATATTATAAGGGCGCCGGCGAGCGGCGCCCCTACATAATTTTTTATTTAATAACTTCGCCTTCCTCGGCGTCTTTTTTGTCCTCTTTTTTAGGTTCTTCTTTTTTGGCATCAGCTGGAGGAGCTTCTTCTCCGCCAGTTGGCGGATTTTGGGGTTGGGCGTAAACAGCCTGACCAATGACCTGAAGTATTTGGTTTAATTCCTCAGTAACCTTGTCATAGTCGGCTTTGGTAGCATCGGTTTTACCCACAAGATCCTGACCGGCTTTAAGTTTTTCCTCGATTTTAGCTTTATCTTCGGGCTTGACCTTGTCGCCGAAATCCTTGAGTGATTTTTCAGCGTTGAAGATGGTGGCATCAAGTTTATTTTTAGCCTCGGCCAGAGAGTGTTTTTCCTCGTCTTCACGGGCGTGAAGCTCGGCTTCTTCCTGCATTCTTTTAACCTCATCTTCGGATAAATTGGTGGCGTTTTGAATGGTAATTTTCTGCTCTTTGCTAGTACCTTTATCTTTAGCAGAAACACTCAAGATACCACTAGTATCAATGTCAAAGGTGACTTCGATTTGAGGTGTACCGCGGGGAGCCGGGGCAATACCGTCGAGAATAAACCGGCCTAAAGACTTGTTGTCGGCAGCCATGGGACGTTCACCCTGAAGAACATTGATTTCCACCTGAGGCTGGTTATCGGAATAGGTGGTAAACACCTGTGATTTTTTTGTAGGAACGGTAGTGTTGCGATCAATTAAAGGTGTGCGGACACCTCCGGCGGTTTCGATACCCAGAGTTAGCGGGGTAACATCAAGTAAAACGATATCCTTAACTTCACCGGTAAGCACTGCCCCTTGGACGGCGGCACCAATAGCAACGACCTCGTCGGGATTAACCGAATTATCAAGATCTTTACCAAAGAAGTTTTTGACGACTTCCTGGACTTTGGGCATGCGGGTCATACCCCCAACCATAACGACGTCGGTAATGTCGGATTTGGAAATACCGGCATCTTTAAGACATTTTTCGACCGGTCCAATGGTTTTTTGAATTAAATCGTCGACTAATTTTTCCAATTCAGCCCGGGTAAATTTAACATTTAAGTGAAGTGGTTGGCCGTCTTTTTGAGTAATAAAAGGTAGATTGATATCGGTTTCAACTGAATTTGACAACTCGATTTTGGCTTTTTCAGCAGCTTCACGAATACGTTGAAGAGCTTGTGGATCTTTGGAAAGATCGATACCGTTGTCTTTTTTAAAGTTGTCTAAAAGCCAATCGGAGATCCGATGATCAAAATCATCACCACCAAGGAAAGTGTCACCGTTAGTAGCTTTTACTTCAAAAACGCCTCCGCCTATTTCTAGGATTGAAATATCAAAAGTACCGCCACCTAGGTCATAAACAGCAATGGTTCCCTTTTGTTTTTTGTCCAAACCGTAGGCCAGAGCTGAGGCGGTTGGTTCATTGACAATTCTTTCAACTTTGAGCCCAGCAATTTCGCCGGCTTGTTTGGTGGCTTGTCGTTGAGAATCGTCAAAGTAGGCAGGAACTGTAATGACAGCGCTGGTGACTTTTTCACCCAAATATTTTTCGGCTTCAGCTTTGGCTTTTTGAAGAATCATGGCGGAAATTTCTTGGGGGGTGTAAATTTTACCGTCGATTTCGACGGCGGCCATGTTGTCTTTACCGGCGACAATTTTATAGGAAGCGATTTTTTTAGTCTTCTCAACTTCGGGATCGTCAAAGCGGCGACCCATGAGACGTTTAATCGAAAAAATAGTATTTTTGGAGTTAAGAACCATCTGCCGCTTGGCCAGATCACCAACTAATTTTTTGACAGGTTCAACAATAGACGGAATAGTATTCCGACCTTCAGAGGTGATAATAACTTTGGGGCGACCTCCCTCCATGACCGCAACGCAGGAGTTGGTGGTGCCTAAATCAATACCGATGATTTTGTTTGATGACATAGTTTAAATAATTAGTAATTAATAATTAGTAATGAGCAATATTTAATTTTTTACTTTACCGACAATAACGCGGGCGGGACGAAGACAGGTGCCATTTAATAAATAGCCCTGGCGTTCAACAGAAATAACAAAGTCGGGCTTACCGTCGACAGCACTAATACATTCCATGGTTTTGGGATCAAATTCCTTGTTTAGAGCGTCAACCGGAGTTAAACCATAGGAGGTAAGAATATTACTGAATTTATCTATGGCCATTTTAAGACCCTGGTCCTGGAGGTGACTGTAGGCCAGATTTAAATCGTCGAGGACTTCAACCACCTGAGAAATGATTTGAGTAGTAGCCAGGGCAGACAGCAGCTGGCGGTCACGCTCGATTCTTTTTTCTAGATTAACATAATCAGCTAAAGATCGGGTTAATCGATCTTTAAGAACAGTAATTTCTGATTGAAGTTTGGGTACTAAGGGATTGATACTGGGGATAGTGTTTGTTTTTTGAGTTTTCATAAAAATATTAACGAGTAATAGTAGATATCAAACCAGCGAAGTAATCAACCATAGGAACGACGGTTTGGTAACGGACACGAGCCGGACCGATAACACCCATGATTCCACGATGAGGACCGGATTCGTAAGTTTGATAGATGAAACCGCATGGTTCAAGATGTTCCATGCCCAAATCTTCACCAATCAGAAGATGAATAATATCATCGGCGGGAGTGTGGCTGTTAATGCCGGCTTTGGTGATAATATCAGACCAAAAGTTGGGGCTATCTAATAGAGACAAAACAGCTTTGGTAACATCGATGTTGTAGAATTCCGGTTCTTCCAAAAGGTTGCTGGCACCAAAACTAAAGACTGATCCCTGATCAGTGGTAGAGATGGCTAAGGAACGGGTACGGACAGCTAATTCACGGGTGGTTTCTTTGAGAAGCTTTTCAAATTCGTTGCGGAAATCCCAAACTTTTTCTTTGACTCCAATTTCATCGCTAATGGACATATTTTTGGGAGTCATCAGATTGCGGACGTAGTATTTCAGCCCCATTGAGGTCGGACCACGACCGGCAGAGAGATGACTCTTTTTAAGAAAGCCGAGTTGAGTAAGGGCACTCATTTCATTTCTGATGGTAGCCGAAGATATACCGAGATTAAATTTTCGTTCCAAAGTCTCACTACCAACCGGAGCGGCAGTTTCAATAAATTCTTCAGTGACACACTTTAAGATTTTGATTTGTCGTTGTGTTAGTTCAGCCATATTAGCAATATAATATGCCGACTGCTAAGCAGTGTCAAGAGGTAAATGCTATTTCAAAAACAGGTAAATGGCACCGAAAAACAGGCTGATTAGTACAGGATTGAGAATATTGAACTGTTTAAAAAAAACTAAAACCGGGAGGCTAAGAAGGTAAAAAGATAAAAGTAAATTAAGTTTTAATTTCCTAAAAAAGATTAATGTGGTGGTATAGATGGCTAAAAATAAAATGACAAAAAAGGTTAAGCTATTTAAAAAAGTGACAGGTGCGACAAGATTAAGATAGACAACAAAAATAGTCCAGGAAATAAAACTAAGGTAATATTTCATGACGATCTTCCAAATTTATTTTATCGATAACTTTTTGCAGTTTTTTACTGCGGGTATTGCTGACTTCGTCATATTGTTTATGAAGGCTGTCAATGCGGTCACCAATTTTTAGGAATTCTTCATTATATTTTTCAAATTCTGTGTCAAAGATTTTGATTTGAGTGATAATTCCCTGAACATTTTTTTGAAAGCGGAAATTTTCGTAGGCTTGTTTGACCATCCGTAAAATAGCGGTAAAACTAAAAGGTCCGGTCATAACGACTTTCCGGTTGAGAGCGTCCTGCCAAACGTCGGGAAAAGATTCGTAGATAAAACTAAAAATCATTTCGTTGGGAATAAATAAAACCACAAAATCGACGGTATTATCTTCGGGATTGATATAGTTTCTGGTGGTGACATCGTTGATCTTTTTTTTAATATCAGCTTCGAAAAGTTTTTTATAATGATTTTTCTGGTCAGTATCCGGAGCTTCACTCATATTGACGATGTTGGAATAGGGAAATTTGGAGTCGATATTAATTTTTGTTTTGTCGGGAAGATAGAGAGTAAAATCTGGCCGTGATTCCCCGGTTGTTTCCTGGCGGGTGTAATCAGTGCCAATGACGAAGCCGGACATTTTGAGTAAATCCTCAGCCACTTTTTCACCAAAAGCACCGCGTTGTTGGTTGTTACTTAAAACTCTTTTAAGACCTTCGGTGGTGGTAGATAATTCTTTGGTGATTTTTAAATTGTTTTCAATGGCGTCACGAAGATTGGTAAAGGTACCAATCCGCTCTTTTTCAACCGTGGTCAACTGATCGCTGATGGTTTTAATCATTTTTTCAATGGCGTCTTTTTTGTTGGACAGATCGGATTGAATCAGCATACTTTTATCGTTTAATTTATCGTTGGCTTGATTGACTAAAGTGTCAATAGCTTTGGATAAATCAACTTCGGAAGTTTTAGAATTTTTTTGGAGATAAATAAAATAAAGAATGGCAATGAGAATTAAAACTAAAAGGATATAAACAAAGGTCATGGTTTATTTTACCTTAAAACGGAGTAACATATGCTATGGCCAGGCAGATCGGTTCAATTGAAACAGATGCACCTAGAAATTGTCCGGTATGGTTGCAATTGGAGGTGACAAATAGTAGACCGCTACCGGAGGGCTTGTTTGTAGTAAAAAGGGGAGAAAATGCCAGAGGTGAGGCAGTTGAAAGAATGGCTTGCGAAGGAGCCTGGTATAAGATTTTAGGTGGATTTTCGAGCAAGTTGTACAAACCTTGTCGAAGGTGCGCCTTGTTGGATGGTTGAATTTATTTGTTTCCAGTCGTTCCAAATCCCCCACGGGATGGATCTGGCATGGTGTTGACTTCGTTAAACTCAAAGGTTTCACATTTAATTAAAACTAGTTGACAAAGACGGGTTCCCTTATCGATGTGTACTGAAGTTTCAGTATAATTGCGAACAGCAAAATGATACTCGTCGTCATTACCGGAATAATCGCGGTCCATAATGCCAACACCATTAATACTTTGTATACCTAATTTATGGATTGAACTTCTGGCTGCTAGTAATACAAAATAATCGTCGGGAATTTTAATGGCGACATTCATTGGTATATAGGCAATTTCTCCGGGGGTAATGTCAATATCAAGACGGGAATATAGGTCAACGGCCACAGCTCCGGGTGTTTTGTGTACCGGTAGGGGCAGTGTTTTATCAAAACGTTTGATTAAAAGTTCCATGGCTATATAATACATGACTATGGTCAACGGAAATGAAAATAGTAAAAATTATTGCCCTTTTTATCCATATCAAGAATTGACAAAAGTGGACTCGAGTGGTTTTAATAATGTTTTAATATGTCGATGTAAAAATTTTAAGCGAATCTTTATTTTCGGTGAGGGAAAATGTGGTGCTGGAGATGAATTCTGTGGATATTCAGGAGAATCTAATGGCATTCAGAATATAGTTGTATTAGGAGAAGATCAGGTAACAAACAATGGAGAGATAACACCAGCTACAAGGTCACAACTGAATAAATCGCTAAAGGAATTAAGGCCTTATGTTAGTAGGGCAGCAAGTTATTTGAAATATTTCCCAAACAAATAATGTAAATGGTCGGGGTCGTCGCACTTGTCATTGGGAGCAAAATTTAAATCTAATATTTTTTGGTAAACATCTTTTATTTGGACTATCAATTTGGTCTCGGCCTCAGGGGTGATATCAAAGTTTTTGCGGACATATTGGCCTAAGCCATTGGGCTGGATAAAGTCGATAGTACCGGATTTAACCTGATATTTAAAGCCATGGGCGTTGGCACAGAGAATTTTATAAAAAACCAATTGACGGAAATAATCGCCATCAGGGGAAAGCTGCTGATATTTGGAATCGGGTTTGCCGGTTTTATAATCAACAACATTAACCAAATTTTTATCCAAATGTTCCATCTTATCGATCTTACCAGTCAGCGGGATACCGTCAAATCTAATATTATAAGTTTTAAAATCTGTTTCGATCAGGCAATCGGCATTAAATTCATTTTGGTAATGTTCAAAATAATCGGATAAAGTTTTGGTGCCAAATTCAAGCAGATCAGAAAAATCCCGGGGAGTTAGGTTTTCGCAGCGTAAATTCCGATCAAATATTTCTAAAAATTTTGTTTTGGAGACGTGATACTGAAAAAGGTAAGCCAGAGCGCCATGAACGCTGGTGCCGAAAGATAAACTTTTGGTTTTAGCTTGGGGCAAATGTAAAATAGTTTTGAAGAAAAAACATAAAGGACAGTGGAGATAGGAATTTAGATGGGTAATATTGAATCGATATTGGGTAGTTAAATAGTTATTAAGGTAAGAGATTAAATCAGGCGAACTTAATTTGGGTAATTTGGGTGAGAAAAAAGATTGAAGAGCACCGGTTTCACTTTGGGGATCGGATTTAGTTTCTTCAATTAAATCCGGGTTAATTTCGTTAATAAAAATAGAATGTAATTGTTCACGGTTTGAATCGTTAAAACGGGAGTAGCTGAGGTATATTTGATTTTTAGCTCGGGTTAAGGCTACATAAAAAAGACGACGGTCTTCTTCCAAATCGGCGTCGGTGGTCAGAGCAGTTAAGTCTGTTTTGACGATACCAAGCGGTAATTTGATTAAACTTCTGGAAGCTGAACTGTCCCATTTTCCCGAGATTACCTTATACAAAAAGACATGTTCAAATTCTAAACCCTTGGCCTTGTGGACGGTCATTAACCGGATACTGCGATTCAGGTCGGCTAAAAGCGGGAGAGAATTTAGATTTAAACCGTCTTCGATTAAAATATTTAAATTAGCCACCCACTGACTCAAAGAAATTTTTTCGATTTGGAGGGCTGATTTTAGATGGGAGTAGAGAGTATTGAGTTGTTTGAGTAAATCAAAACGGGAGTGGGCTAAAACATAATCCAAGAAACCAAAACGACGAATGATCTGGTTAAAAACTTCATCAGCCGGAGTATTGTTGATAATTTTGGTGATATAGGCCAGATCACGGTGAAATTTTTTAATACTCTTGAGTTTATCCGGATTGATTTGGTGGTGAAATATTTTATATAAAGTCAGAGAGTTAATATTTATAAATTTAAAAGATAAAACCTGAGCATAAAGACTGGTATCGTCCGGATTGAAAGTATAACGGAATAAGGTTAGCAACTGCTGGATTTCAAGAGTATCCAGAATATTAATGGCATCGGAGAGTAAATATTTTATTTTTTGACGATGCAAATGAGGTAGAAGATCGGTGATATCAGCGTTATTGCGATAGAGAACGGCAATTTCCGGAGGTTTAGTACCGCTATCAATTAATTTTTTAACAGTGGCGGCAAGGTGGTAACTTTCTTCGAGGGAGGAGTTGGCGGTAAAAAGATTGATAGGGTCGGGGTCAAAGGTTTTGACTGAAGTTAACGATTTATCGATATTATCAATATAGTAGGTAATACGGTTGAGATTGTGGGAGATAACCTGATTGCTGGTATCGAGAATTAGCTTATGACTGCGATAATTGTTTTTCAGAACAATAACTTTTAGATCTTTTTCAAATTGTTTATAGAATGAGTAAACATTTTCCACCGAAGCACCCTGAAAGCGATAGATTGACTGGTCGTCGTCGCCGACGACAAAAATATTGGGTAACGTCTGGTGACTAATTAAAGAATTAATTATTTCATATTGAGAGGAATTGGTGTCCTGAAATTCGTCAACTAAAATATATTGGTATTGTTCCTGATATTGAGACAGGAGTTCGGAATTTGATTTAAAAGCGTTGATAACCCACAAGATCATATCGTCGTAATCGTAGAGGTTAAGGTCTGTCAGAGCTCGCTGATAGCCGCGATAGATAGTTAATAAATCCTTAAGTTTGGGTAAGTTTAATGATGTTTTAACAACAATATCGATGACATTTTTTTTTAGAACTGACAAGGTTGAAGTTTCTGACTGAAATAATTTTAAAAATAAATTAAGGCGGGCCTGATAAAGCGGGTGGGCCGTTTGAGATAATTGATAAATGAGATTGACAACTTCGGTTTCGGCTTTAGCAGTGGCGCGGATAGTTGTCAGCTTATTAACAACCGGATCGGCTTGGGTAACAAAATCTTTGGCAAGTTTTATCAACTCGGCCAGTTTGTCCGGATTGATATTTTCTTTTTTAAGGGAGGTAAGAGATCGGAGAATATCTTTTTGAAAAAAATAGGTGAAGTTAAGATTTTTTAGTGAACTTCCGGAAGGAAGATTGTCGATTAACTCGCGGACAATACGGATTTGTTTAACATCATCGAGAGGAATTGATTCTTTTTTAGAAAAAAGAAAGTGTTCAGGATTGTCTTTAATGACACTATTGCAAAAAGCATGAAAAGTACAAATGCGGACGCCATAAGAAGCCGGACCAATTAAGGATAATAACCGTTGGCGCATATTAAGAGCGGCGTTTTCGGTAAAGGTAAGACATAAAATATTACCGGGGTTGGTTTGAGTGTCAGTAAGTATTTTACCTATTCTTAGGGCTATTGTTTGGGTTTTGCCGGTACCGGCGCCGGCGATAACCATGACCGGACCATCGATAGTGTCGACGGCCAGTTTTTGTTCGGGGTTAAGTTTTTTATATTCGGAAATGAAATCGGCCATTAAGGTAGTTTAGCAAGTCCGGGGTAGAGTTTTATTATAACAAAAGCAATGGCTCTAAGATAATCCTATAAATATTTTTTTATTGGTTTATAAATAATTTTATGGAAACAATTTCTCCAAGTGCTCTGATAAACGTGATTGAACCACAACAATATTTTGGAAATTCAAAGGAAGCAGAAAGGGGAAGAAAGGAGCACACCAGAATTATAGGAGAAATGTGTAGTGGGGTTTTACCAGCGTTGTTAGCACGAGCCGGGGTAAGGGAGGTAACTAAAGGAAAAAAATTACTGGTACCAGTTAGCGATTCTTTAGTGTTGTCGTCAATTCCGGATGCACTATCTGATCTGGGACCGATTGAATTAAAATCCGGTGATAAGTTACAGGGTAAGCACTTACTTCAATCGGCAATTGAGTGTTGGGTAGCAGAGAGGGTTATTGGTAAGTCCGGCGACGGTTTTGTATATTTGTTTGACGGAAAAAGGTTAACAATTTTAAGAGGAGGCGGATTCAGTCATCGGGGTGAAATTGGAGAATTGGCAAAAATTGGCAGTCAGTTAATCTCATATCAGGACGAAATTGGGACATTAAACAGGAGAAAAGGTAGCGATGCTATTAAAATAAAATATTTAGCGAATAAAGCTATTAAATGTCGTCAGGAAAGCCGATTTGATGACAGAGCTAGAGACTTAATAAAGCAGTTGAGTCAAGAAGCTAAAAATTAAGTTGTTGGACGGCAAAAACGGTTTTGAGACAAAAGTAAGAAACTACAAGAAAAATGGTAAATAAAATCCAGGTGGTGGAAGTAACACCGCCGGTAACTTTTTTGGTAACTTTTCTGGTAACTTTTTTAGGAGCGACTTTCTTTTTGGCGGGCATGTTAGTTAATTAATTTAATAATACAATTCAGTATACTCGGAAATTGAGCGGTAATAAAAGAGGAAGTTTATAGCAATCCAAATCCACAGCCATCACCACTGATTTTAATAGTAGCTTCAGGGTGGATTAAATTGTGTTTTTGAGCTTCGGTCAAGACTGCCGGTAAGTGATCTTCGTAACAGGTACTGCATTTTGAACAAACAAACCTGCCGTTACGATTTTTTAATCGTTTGTTGGCGTACGGACTTTCGGCGACTACTTTAAGAGATGGCGGATCATATTCTATTGGAGACATCGGCGTGATTATATCAGGTACTCAACAACTTTTCCAAGATTTTTTTGGAGGGTTGATGATTGACACAAGGTCATACTGATGGAGCTACTTGTTGGCTATTTAAAAAAATATGCTACACTGATTATGTGTTAATAAAATATAAAAAAACAGGTTCCGCACGAGGAGAGAGTACTATCTCCATTACTAAACATAATAGCTTTGGGTTTTCTTCCAGATTTGCAAAAGACAACTTATTATCACAATTTAAATATACGATACTATTCTTCGATCCGGAACTGATGGAAATCGGTTTCCAGTTCACAAGTGATGAAAATGAGAAGGATAAATATGCTATTTTTGGCGCAGGGGATAAACCCGGTGGATATGGAGGAAACATTGTATGTACATCATTTTTTAAAGACAACCATTTAGTTCCCAATGATTACAAAGGTCAATACAGACCTGAAAAAAGACAGTTGGAAGGTATCGGTGAATTGTTTGTAATTAAATTATCCGACAAAACAGTTGAAATTACAGGTTCTCCATCTGAGGCTCAGCCAACGACTTAAGGATTTAGTAAGGACAACTGATTTTGGGCCTGTAGCTCAATTGGTTAGAGTTTCGATCTTCTGAATCGAGCATACGAGATCATACCTCGCCAGGTCCACTGTGCGCCCGTGGTGAAATTGGTAGACACAAAGGTCTCCAAAACCCTCGCCTCACAGCATACGGGTTCGACTCCCGTCGGGCGCACAAAATCAATTGGCCTTACAAGAGCCTTAAATTTTTAATGAGTGGGTTATTATAGGACACAAAATGAGTTTTTACAATATCAAACTGAATCACATTTACCATAAACTAAGATAATATTATACTATTTCGAATTAAAAGCAAGTTTATTTCAACAATTTTTCCAAGATTTCTTTGGCAAGGGTCGGATTGGCGGAGCCGCCACTAGCTTTCATAACCTGACCGACTAAAAAGCCAATCGATAGGGGATTCTTTTTATAATCTTCAACCACTTTGGGGTTGTCAGCTAAAACTTTTTTAGCGATTTCTTCGAGGGCCCCAATGTCAGAGACTTGAAATAGATTTTTAGTCTTGGCAATTTCCAGAGGATCGGTGTCAGTTTCGTAAGAATCTAAAATTAATTGTTTTATGGACGTAGAAGATAGTTCAGATTTGTGATCAAAAAGATTTTTAAAATGTACCGGATTAGTTTTTTCAATATCGAGAGTAATGGTTTTAAGAGGGCCAATCAGTAAATTGGCAACAAACTTAGCAAAGTCGGAGTCGGTTGATTGATCAATTATTTTGTCGAATATTAGGCTAAAATCTTGACTATCCGAAAGTATATTGGAATCGTAATCAGAAAGACCAAGACTTTTATATTTTTTTATTTTGGCATCAGGTAATTCCGGTAATGTAGCGCGGATGGCTTCGATGGCTTCGGCAGTAAAAACAATTGGGGGTATGTCGGGCTCGGGGAAATAGCGATAGTCGGCACTCCCCTCTTTTTCCCGTTGTAAAAAGGTTTGGTTTTTGTCGGCGTCCCAACCACGAGTAGTTTTATTGGTCGAATTCTTTTCGATGTGATCGGATTCGAATTGTTTGGCCTGGCGATCGATTTCAAAATTGATAGCGTTCATGACACCGGTTAGAGAAGCGACGTTTTTAATTTCAACAAGAGGTGTATAAAATTTATCGTCGATACATAAATTGACAGTAGGTTCACAGCGCATGGAACCCTTTTCGATATCGGCATCGGAAACGCCGATGTAACGGACAATTTGCTGGATTTTATTAAGATATTTTTTGGCTTCTTCGGCGGAAGTGAGGTCCGGTTCGGAAACAATTTCGACAAGGGGGACGCCGGAGCGATTGAAGTCTAGCAAAGTTGAATCGCCGACATGAACTGACTTGCCGGTATCTTCTTCCTGATGAGCGCGGTTAATACGAGTTATATGTCCATCTATATTTAGATTACCATTAATGGCGAAGGGTTTTTGAAGTTGGGTGATCTGATAACCTTTGGCCAGATCGGGGTAAAAATAGTTTTTACGTTCAAAAAAAGATTCTTCGTTGATGGAACAACCCAGGGCCAGGCCCAATTTTATAGTCCATTCACAGGCAGTTTTGTTGGGGACCGGCAGAGCACCGGGGAGACCAAGGCAGACAGGACAGGTGTGGGTATTGGGCTGTGCATGAAAATGCTCAGCATCGCAACCGCAAAACATTTTGGATTTGGTTTTTAGTTCAACGTGGACTTCGAGTCCGATGATGGGGGTGATGGTCATAAATATTTTGGTAATAACAATAAACTTAACAGTGAACGATCATCAGTAATAATATTTTTATTGATCATATCCATTAACTCGGAGTAAGTGTAAGTTTCGATGATGATTTTCTCGGTATCATCAGTGTGAATTGTTCCGGTTAATTTTGCATTTTTAGCCAGGAAGATATGTCCTTTCACGCGCATCGCACCATTACCGAGCCAATAAGATTTTATTTCCTGCCAATCATCACTAATTGCGCCGGTTTCTTCTTCAAGCTCCCTTTTTGCGGCAATTAAATTATCTTCATCTTTATTTATTCCTCCGGCAGGAAGTTCCAGACATTCACGTCCCATGGTGTAACGCCATTGACGAACCATAATTATTTTATTTTCTTTTGTTATGGCGATTACTACGGCAAATCCCCGACTTTCTAAAACCATGAATTTCCCCGGTTTACCGGCGGGGGTAATAACGTCATCATCACGGAGAGTATAACCAAATTTATTTTGGTAAATGATGTTTTCCTTAACTAATTTCCAGGGGTTGATCATATTTGTGGTCTCATGGAGTGATAATCAGTATTATCTTCAAATATTTTGGCGAGTTGGTAGACGAGGTCCTCGCGTTTTTGGGGACACATAATGTCAAGACCGATAGGCAAACCGTCTTTGTCAAAACCACATGGGACAGAAATACCCGGTAAACCGGCAATACTGGATGGTTCTAGTAACATATCCTGAAGTTCACCAAACATGGCTTGACCTTCGGAGGCCCCGAGTGGCAAAGCGGTGCAGGGTGATACCGGTCCAACAATAGCATCGACCTTAGAAAATTGCTTGTCAAAATCCTGACAAATTAGAGTTCTGACTTTTTGAGCTTTAGTGTAGTAGGCATCGTAATAACCGGCAGACAGTGAATAAGTTCCAAGCATGATTCGGCGTTTGGCTTCCTGACCAAAAAAACTGCGATCATTACCGAAACGAATACCGTCGAACCGATTTAAATTGGATGAGACTTCGGATCGCTGCAATATAGTATAAACAGCAATCGAATATTTAGGATCGAGAACATCAGGCAATTCAATAATTTGCGCGCCGAGTTTTTTTAAAATATCAACGGCTGACATGACCGAGTTTTTTACATCCAGCTGGGTTTCTTTGGGAAAATAGGCAATAGGAATACCTATTTTCAAACCCTTAAGAGAAGTTAAAGGTGAGGGTTTGATCCACGATTTTTCTTCAATTGATGTGGCATCATGAGGATCGTGACCGGATACAAGCGACAGGACCAAAGCGGCATCGTCGACAGTTTTACAAATGGGACCGGGAGAATCGGTACTGGATTTCATGGCTACGGTACCATAGCGTGAACAACGGCCATAAGTCGGTTTAAAGCCGACCACCCCGCACCACGAAGAGGGTTGACGAATGGAGCCAGCAGTTTCGGAGCCGACAGCAGCGATACATTCATCGGCGCTAACAGCAGCAGCTGAACCGCCACTGGAACCACCGGGAAGACGGTTAATATCCCAGGGATTATGAGTTGGACCGTAGTCAGAAGTTTCGGTACTGGAACCGTGAGCCCAGGCATCCATATTAGTTTTGCCAATAATAATGGCACCGTTTTCTTTGAGACGTTTAGTAAATGTCGATTCGTATTGAGCAATATAATTATCCAAAACTTTTGACGAGGCGGTAGTACGGACATCTTCAATTAAAAAATTATCTTTGACAGCAAAAGGAATACCCCCCAGAGGTAAAGAGAGATCGGCATTGTCGGCTGCTTTTAGGGCAGAATCTTCCAGAACCGTAACGTAAGTATTTAATTTAGCTGAATTCTTTTTAATTTGAGCCAGACAGTCAACTACCAATTCTTTAGGAGTAAACTTTTTGGATTTTAACCCGGCGAGGGCATCGGTAATAGTTAATTTGTTTAGATCGCTCATTTATTTTTGTTGATAGTAGCCGAAGTAACAATATAACCGTCTTTGGTCTTGGGTGCTTGAGACAGAGCTTGTTTTTGAGTAAAAGAAGGCAAAACGACATCTTCACGAAAAACATTTTTTTTGTGATTTACCTGAAAGGTTGGTTCGACTGAGTCGGTGTTTAATTCTTTGAGAACGTCAACGTATTCGGCGGCCTGAGATAGTTGATCTTTGATAAAATTTTCCTCGGGTTTAATTTCCAGACGCGACAGTTTGGCGATGTGTTGAAATTGATCATCGGTGATGACAGCTGACATAGTGTATTTTAAAGCATAAATGCTAAAATGCGATAAATGGGAAAAGAACTAACACCAGAGGAAATGGTTGTTATTCTAAAAGGGAAAGCTGATGAAACTATTGACTCAGGTGATTTTACTAAATTGGATTTATTGTCTTTAGCTGACTTTATAAGATCTGATTTATTAGGATTAAACCGATGTCATGCTTCTTTTTTTTTAAAAGATCCTCAAGAAGCGATTGATGCAGAAATTAGATATAGAAATTTATTTACGAATTTAACCGGGATTGATTCCAGAAATTGTGATTTAGCGACTAAAAAGTGAAGCTTTGAGGCGGAGGAGTTTCCAGCGATATGAGTCTATAAAGTTATAAAGTTTATAAAGTTGAAAGTTAATAACAAGATCGTAAGTACCGACAAATTGAACCAATTGGCCACCGTAACCTTGTTTAAATCGGTGAAAACCAAAACCCGGATCGGTTTCTTTGGCGGCAGGTCCAAGCGAGCCCCACATGTCAAAAGTTTTTAATCCTAAAGTTTTCCCAAATTTAATGGTTTCCCACATTAATAAATTTTGGGCCATAACTTCTTTGTGGATGGTTAAAGATGAACCATAGGGATAAAAAAGTTTATCTTTAAGGACAAATAACATATATGCTGACAGCGTTTTATTCTGATATTGAGATAACATTATGTGGACCATGCCGGTGGGCTTGAGAGTTTTCCAAAGCTGGCGGTGATAATTTTCAGAATGAAGATAAAAGCCCTGACGTTTGGTAGTTTCAAAAAGTAATTTTAAATATATTTCAAAACCCTCATCGGTGGAGTTCTCAATGACTTCAACACTGTTACGGTTGGCAATTTTGATATTGTAGCGGGTTTTGGAGTGCATTGAAGAGAGTAGCTCATCTTCAGATTTGGTCAAATCGATAACGTAGGAATAGGGATAAAAGGCAACTTTAGGCGAAATAACTAACCCTGGAAAAGAGGGCAAGGCATTAACGGTGGTAGGATTAAAATTAGCGTCAAAAGTTTTCTGATAAACATCGGGTTCAAATTTAACAAAAATAGCTTTTTCGTCAAGGGCAATTTTTTTGATATTAGTGATCATTTCCTGATCAATCTCAGGGCCACGAAGAAGAGTACCGATAGAGTAGTTAGTGTGAGGAATTTTATGGAAAGAAACGGAATAAGCTGAAACCATTTTGTTGTTTTCAAAAACCCCGAGGCGAAAAACACGATGGCCTTCACCGATTTGAAAGTCGCCCCATTCCCAGGTTTGAACCGGATGTTTAATGACACGATTGTAATCTTTCTTTTCTTCGTCGTAGAGAATTCTGGTTATCATAAGTTATTTTACATTGCCTTTAATAAATATCAGGGTCGTAAAGGAGATCGGAGTCGTTTTTGTTTTTATGACGATAATCTTTAACAACATTTTGAATTTCGACATATTCAACCAGATGATCAGGGATATCTATTAGAAAGCGGGAGGGTTCGTTGAGCGATGATTTGCCAAAGAATAGGCGTTTTGAGGCATAGGTAATAAACAGATAATCTTTGGCTCGGGTGATCCCGACATAAGCCAAACGACGTTCTTCTTCAATACCGGCATCATCAAGCATTGAACGGGAATGGGGCAAAATTCCCTCTTCCATACCAACCAAAAAAACTACTTCAAACTCCAAACCTTTGCTGCTGTGGAGAGTCATCAGTTTGATACCATCGCGGTTTTCTTTTTTCTTATTTTTTTCCTGAATGGAATATTCCTGTTGAACCAAGGCGATGTTTTCTAAAAAATCAGCCAGAGACGGGAAAGTAGAAGCAACTGATTTTAATTCTTTGATGTTTTCAATCTTTTTAAGATCATCTTCGTCTTTGGGATCAAACTTGGCTAAATAGCCGGAATTGACTACCAGTGATTCCAATAGCTGATTAGAAGTTAGTTTTTTAGGATTGATATCAGTTAAATGTGATTGAAATTGAACCAGACGACGTTTCCCCAAAGCCTTTTCGACGCGGGCTAGAGATAAATCGTCACGGTTATTATTGGCATAACGGAGCATGGCGATAATGTCTTTAATCTCGGATCGATCGTAAAATCGAAGACCGCCAATTAAAACATAGGGAATGTTATGGCGTAAAAATGATTCTTCAATCACCCGGGATTGGGCATTCATACGATAGAGAACGGCTATGTCGCGGTAACGAAGATGTAATTCGTGGTGGAGAAAATTAATTTTTTCAGAAATAAAATCAGCTTCAGCTATTTCTGACTCGGCCTCAAACATTTTGATTAAATCCGTTGATTTCTTGTTAGTGAACAGTTTTAAAACCGGATGGGAATTGTTTTTGCAAATGACTGAATTGGCAGCATCAAGAATAATTTGAGTCGAGCGATAGTTTTGCTCCAGGTTGATAACCTTGGCGTCATTAAAATCAGTGGTAAATGCGGTTAAATTACGGTAATCTGCACCCCGCCAGCCATAAATAGCCTGGGAAGCATCACCAACGGCGGTGATTTGGCGATTTTTGGCAGCCAACATTTTAGTTAATAAATATTGGATCTGATTGGTGTCCTGGTACTCGTCTACTAAAATGAATTGATAAATATTTTGATATTTTTCCAAGGTTTCTTTTGATTCATGAAAAAGTTCGACCACTTTAAAAAGAAGATCGTTGAAATCGAGGGCTTGGTAATCTTTTAAACGTGATTGATATTTTTGATAAATTTTAGCGGCATAAGATTCCCAAAAACCGTGGGCAGAAGCAGCCATATCGGTTGGGGTTTGAAAGGTGTTTTTGGCACCTTCAATATAATAAAGAACTGAGCTGGGTTTAAATTCTTTGGCGGTTAAATTTAATTCTGACAAAACGGAGCGAACCAAATTTTCCTGATCATCGGAGTCATAGATAACGAAATCGGGAGAAATGCTAATTTTGGTTCCACTTTGACGTAAAATTCGACAGCAAAAAGAATGAAAAGTTCCGGCAAATAAATTATTATCGGTTGATCCGAGAAGTGAGGTCATTCGATCTTTCATTTCACCGGCGGCTTTGTTGGTAAAAGTAAGTAATAGTATTTCTGAAGGAAGGGCAATTTTTTGTTCGACAAAATAGGCAGCCCGATGAGTTAAAACACGGGTCTTACCGGAACCGGCGCCGGCCAGAATCAGCAGCGGTGTCCCCTGGTGGACAACAGCAGTCTGCTGTTCGGGATTGAGGCCACTTAAGATGTCTGACATAAAAATAGGGCGCAGGCAAGCAGCGCCCCTACTTTGGATTACGGTAATTGGTAAATTTTTGTTTTACCGGATTGGTAAATAACTTTAGCACCGATGAGGTCAAAATTGTCAGTATTTAAATTGGGATATTTTTCAACCTCTTTATCACCGACGAAAATATATTTGACGTTATATTTTTTAAGTAATGATTGGATTTCTTGAAGATTAGTAGACTCATAAATTTTTTGAACATCGGCGGCCCGGGCTGAAGGCTGATCATAACCACCGCGCCATAACCATTCATGAACGATCCATCCTTCAACTGTGGGCAGTCCGGTAGCCATGGATATTTGATTAAAAGTGGTATAAGAATCACCGGGAGCTTCAAGCATTACCGGTTGATCGGAAATATGGGTATTAATCCAATTAATAGCAGCATAATTATCAGGATAGGTAGATTTAAGAAAATTTAAACCATAGAGAGAGCGATAATTTTTTAAACCATAATACGATTTAATGGCAAAATAAGGATAAATTAAATGAATTACCAGAACGATGGTAAAGATGAGTTTGTACCAAATCCAATGGCGAAGCCGGATAAGACAATAACCGGCGACTAATGAATAAAGTATAAATGCCTGGTAAACCAGTTTAAACATGGTGTTGGCACGACGGTGTTCATGTATATAAATATCTTTGACATAGATAAGTTCGGGAATAATTATCAAAATAGTGGCAGTGATGACCAAAGCCAGAACAAAATAGTCAGGAGTGATTAGTTTAGATTTGGTTAATAATTTTTTTAGAAAAAAGATGACAAATGGGAGAACTATTAACCAAAATCCACCGTATAAAATAAACAATTGGTAAAAGGCAGAATGACCATCGGAAAGCCGAATACCATCGGCCATGGGGGTAAAATGAAGGGAAAACGGTAAAGTAAAAATAAACCAACAAGTAATGACGGCCAAACCATTGGAAATGGTAGAAGTAAAGTTTCGGGTAATCAAGAGAAAGGAAATACTAAAAAGAAGGCCGTAAACGGCAAAATCCCAGGCATTGGTCATATAAGCAATCGACAATAAAAATCCCAAAGGAATTACCAGTTGGGGGTAAATACCTTTTTTAAATTGAAAACCAAGATAGAAAGAAAAAAGAAAGGCAATTAAGAGAATAACTACCGGAATGTCATTCATGTGTCCATGAAGATCGGCTACCACAAAACTGTATAGAGGAAATTCATGAATGGTTTTATCTTTGATATCCGGATCAAAACCAATAAAACGGGTAGCGTCGGGATACCAATAACTATCGGTAGCTTTTTGAATGGCAGTTTGAGAAAGGACCAGATGACCTTCATTTTGGACAATAATTTTACCGATTTTGTAAACGGAATGTAAATTACCACCAAAAGTCAACAATAAAGCCGAAAAAAGACCGCCAATAAGGAGGTGGTTAAAACGACTCTTAGTATTGAGAGAAAAGATGAGATTTGAAGTAAATGAAAAACCGGAGATAAACGTCAGAGCGCAAGCAGAGGCAATAGCTAAATTATAGGTTATAGTTGAACTAATGCCTGAAAGTTTGGTTAAAACGGCAATAACCAAATGACCAAAATAGTAATAATTAATTGGTTTTCCGGCAAACCACATATCGGCGGGAGGAAAATAAGTGCTGCGGAGGGCTGAATTCACAAAACCCCAATCCATGAACTTTTCTAAACCTTCAATATCGGGAGCAAAACCACGAACATAGGACCAAACGGTTAGAATTAACAAGAATAAAAATTCCTCGAATAAAAATAGCCAAAATTTGGATTTTAAGGTTTTAAAAAAAACTGGCCAGCGTTTTTGGTGAAGTAAAAAGGATAAATCAAGAGTAACTAAAAATATAATGATGGCCCATAAAGAGAAGGAGGTGAAAGGAAGAAGATGAAATATACCGGTTATCAGCGAAATAAAAGTAAGGACAAGAAAGCCAATAGTTTTAGCAAAAGAGTAGCCGCGGTCGTAAAATTTAGGAAAAAGCGAAAAAGTTAACGGTAGAGCCAGAATACCGATTAAAAAAAAGACTAGCCACCACTGAAGAATATAGGTAAGATCACCCAACATATGGCAACATAAACATAGTGTCAAAGATCAGCTTAACCAGCTGATTAATTAGACTCGGAAGAGTATACCAGCTATTGGCAAACCAAAGTATCAAACCGATAAACAACCCGCCAAGCATATCGACCGGATAATGAAAACCGACTAGAATGCGAAAAAATAACAATGGAATAACTACGATGAGAAACGTGATGGGGTTAAATACTTGATATTGTAGGCAAAAGAGAAGGAAGAAAACCGCTTTGATGGTGTGGCCTGAAGGGAAACTGCCGGTTTGGTACCATTTATCAACTAATCCCGGAGGGGTGTGGTCGTGACGGGTAAACATCGGTCGTTTCCAATAAATTTTTGATTTAAGAACTTTTTCGACTATTTCGGCGGAAATGGTGGCAAAAAGAATCTGCCAAAAAATATTAATATTGAATTTGATAAGGGAAAAGGAAATATAAAAAAGAAAGAACCAAATGGCATAGTTACAAATTACCAAAACAATCCGACCGGGAATGGTGGAGGTTAATAGTCTTAAATAGTCCTGTTGCGGCTGCCAGAAAAGTAGATTATTTTTGGGTTTCATGAATTTCTCCAATAAAAAATGCGGGTTGATCGTTGGGATACCTGACAACCTGGCTAACGGAAAAATTTAATTGTTGTCCTAATTTAACATAAGTCTCATGAGAAATCGCAAAAAGCTGTTTTTGGCTAGGATCAAAAGATTGATAATCACAAATTTGACATTTATCGAGACAGCGATTTTCTGGATCATAAAACTTTAAAAATATTTGAGGAGCATTAAATTGACCTTCTAAACAAAGTTGCTGATAAGACGATTGGTGTTCCAGAAAATAGGCCATGATTTGTTTTGGACCGGATTGCCAACCCCAATAATCCGAGGAATAGAGAGGATATTTTTGAAATAAGTTTAAAAAAATAAAAAAGTTTGAAGAAACAACTAAGGTAAAAACAATCATTAGTAATTTTCGGGATTTATTAAATAGATTGGTGATAAAAAATACCCCAAGAGCTGAGACAATTTGGAATGGGACGACTCCAATAATTGATCGGGTGGCATAGGGACTATTTTGGTTAGTAAACACATCGGGAATCGGATAAAGAATTAACCAGAAGAGTAATGTTAGACGCGTCGTCCAAGAATATTTGTATTTAAAAAGTGCAAACATACCAACAAGAAATAAAGGTAATTGGAACAAAAATAATTGACCGAGGCCATGAATGGAATGCCGAGTAATAAACTGGCCGGGATAATCAATATCACCTTTGGAAAACAAATAATCATATGAAAAATAGCTCAGATATTTACGAGAGATGGTTGATAAATTATTATCACCTTTAACTGCATTCCAACGAGAAAAGCCATCCCCGGAAAACATGTGAAATAATAGAGGGGACAAAAAGAGTAAGGTGAGAATAATAAAAATAAAAATGTGTTTTGGATGAGCTAACAATTTTTTAGCCGAAAGGCAGATAATGACAATTCCTAAAAGAGGTATAAAGACTCTGGCGGGAAAGTATGAATACATGGCTAAAGCAAAGCAAAATACCGAAACAATTCCAAAATACAGTCGAGAATAGTAAAGATACAAAAACCAAAAAAAAACTGCCAAAATTGTGAAACAGATATATGGAGTCAGACCTTCGAGTGAGATTCGACTGACTTGAATATGCCATGGTGAAATTGCCAGAAATAAGGCTGATAATAAGCCTATTTTTTTATTGAATAAGATTGTCGATAAAAAATAAATCGATAAAATACCCAATAACCCCCAGACGACAGAAGCTAGCCGGACGGAGACTTCATTCAGTCCAAGAATGGCGACAAAAGGTATTACGGAATAAGTCATGACCGGACTTTTGTATTCTCCAAATGCCTTAAAAAAAAGTGGCCAGCTTGTTCCCCATTCATCATGGCCTGTCTTTAGCAAAGAATAGGCATTGTAGCCAATTGAAGCTTCATCACAAAATAAACCATAAGGGTTGTTGCCTAAATCATATGTCCGGAGAAAAAGTCCAAGTAATAAAATCAGCAATAATTTTAGATTTTTTTTAATAAAGATCATTTGTTGATCTTGGAGAAAATAATGACTTGAGGATGGTCATAAACGGTGAATGATTCTTCAGCAGTATCATCACGAAAATAAACACCGGGATTGGCACAGAAAGGGTCGATTAAAAACCATTTAGTAGCTAGACCGGGATAGTTAGTTGGACCGAATAAATAACATTTTCTTAAAAAAGACATTTCAAATCCGGGGTAAGAAATAAATGTTTTTAGTCGTTTCAAGGAAAGTTTTTCTTGAAATAAATTTTGATAGAATTGGGATGATTCGGGATAGCGACTGATAGCTTTGGGTATTGATCCCCAGAGACGATTTGAAGTTAACATCATAAAATCCGTTGAGTTTATTATTGTGTTTAAACTTTGCCATTTAGAAATGGTATCGGAATCATAAAGTGGTAAAGTAGTATTTCGATATGAAGAGAAACTGTGTCCAGGAATATCGAGAGGTAAAGTGTCATCCCAAGATTCAGAAGTGATCGACGATCCGATAGGAAGGTTGTCGTAAATCCAATAGCTGGCCTGAACCCGAGAGTGAAGTCGGGAATAGATCCCAATAAAAGCTAGTGGCCAGGATAAAATTAATAAAATTAAAATAACTTTAAATAATTTTTTGAGTATCACAATTGAGAAAAGAGCGTTGCCGGCAAAAATAGCTAAAAATGGATAAATCGGATAAAAATAACGCATATACTTAGCCCATTGGATACCTTGATAACAAAATATTACAGCAATATATGCTGAGATCAGAAATAAAACTATAATTTTTTTAGACGATAGATTTTTTATTGTCATATAAATTCCAATTAGAACTATAAGTGAGATGGTCGGGCCTAAGCCAAAGAAAAAGATATTCATGAATGGGTGAATTAATGGAAGTGTACCAGTCCACTGAATATTGGGTGGATAATCATATACACCAGTAATCATTTCACTGGCGAGTTTTATATTCTGGACAAAAAGTGGAGATAATCTATAAAATCCGTTAAAAGCATAGGGTTGAAAAAGTCGAAAGGCAATGAAGGCAAAGAGCAAAAACAAAAAGTTGTTAGTAGCAATAAATAGTTTTTTCTTAAAAATCGCCAAAGAAATAGTCAATAAGAGTACTGGCAAAGTGACGATAATGGAAGTTTTACTGGAAATTGTTAGTCCGAAAATAAATCCAGATAAAATTAGATGGCTGATTGACTTAGTTCTAAGAAAAAGTATTAAGATATACATAGTTAAGGTGGCAAAGAAAACGGTACAAGAATCTACGGTAAAAAAGTGGGCTTGCTGAATTGGCAAAACCGAAATGGCATAGACAAATGACCCTAAAAGCGGAATTAATCGATGAGTAAAAATTTCTCTGGAAATTAAATAAACCAGAATAATGATTGATGAATCAAAAATGACCGAAAGAATTCGACCGATAATATATATCTTGTCGTAACCGTCGTATTTTAAAATTGTTGCGACCGACTTGGTAAAGAGGAGTGGCAAATTGCCGTAAACATAAAAATGATAATTTTTATTGTCAGGATTGAAAACTGAGTTGTCAGTATCAAAATAATTATTTATAGTAGGCGGTAAATTGATATCTGAAATCACCATAGTCAAAAATCTTTCGTCAGGATGAAGATGATAGCCTTGATCCCAATTGAGACCAATTAGGCGGAGTACTATACCACAGATAACGATCGATAATAGCAATAGTCGATTAAATTTTGGCGACGCAAAGATAGTGGGCATAGAAAATATTGGAGATATCTTGGATATCTATTGTTTGAAAATTTAAATTGGTTAGAGTTTGACGAAGATCATCAGCAGAGAGATAAGTGGTGGGTAACTTATTATAAATAATTTTGTCATGAATTAGATTAATTATAAATTTATACTTTGGAGAAGTGTTCATTTCCTTGATAATCAACAAACCGCCCGGTTTGATAATCTGTTTTATATTGTCGAAAAAATAATTTAAGTTTGATGGTGAGAGATGGTGAAGCAAATCAATAGCTACAACAGCATCATACATTGCATTAGGGCTATATAAACTTTGGCTAATAAATTTTATGTTTTTAATATTCCGAGTAATTTTTTGCGCCTGAATAATATTGTTAGAATCAATATCTGAACCGGTTATTTGACGTAATGGGCCGGATAAAGCAAAAAAAATAGTCGCCGAGCCGCTCCCACAACCAATATCTAGAATATCACCACTGATAGGGATAACTTGATCGATTTTTTTTATAGGAAGAATGAGTGAGCGGATAAAAGACCGTATTGGGTAGATCATCTGGAAAATAACCTAATAGTAGGCCGGTCGAAGACAGTCCAAGTTTCTTCGGCATTTTCATCGTTTAATAATAAGTTGGGAACCGGAGAAAATTGTTTAATTTGAATAAAACCAAGAGAACTGGAAAATAGTTTTTGATAATACTCGGGGGCAAAATTATTTTTAAAAAGCCGACGGGAAGGAACCAAAATATAATCGTATTTATCTACTGGTGGCGAAGATTGGGTATAAAAATCATAGTTATTTACGGTAAATTTACCATCAAGCGGTAGATTAACGACATTTCCGGATTCAGAGAAGATTGATGAATTAACCGGTAAATTATTGTTCATCCAGTCGGAGGCTTCGACCCGAATGTCGGGACGGGTGTATTGAGAAAAGAAGATCATCCCGGGGATAAGGCAGATAATAGTAAGCAAATATTTAATGATTGGTTTTTGACGGTTGATAAAAAGGGCAGTAAGAAAAGGAAATATAAAAAAGAGAGGTGACATAAATCTGGTCCATTTGGCGAATACCTGACCAAAATAAAGGAAATAAATCAGACAAGAAAAAATAATTATTAAATTAGATTTATTGATTTTTATTTTATAAAGGCTAAATAGGGCAAGAATAAACATTGGTAGTCCGGTAACGTAGGGGAAAATATGAGTGAATTGAAATAAATACGGAATGGTACCAATAAATTGGCGGGTATAAAAAACAGCTATTGATCCATCAGCAACGGCAGCTTCGTATTTGAAAGTGGAAAGAAACTCGGAAAAGTTTATAAGATTATAGGGAGAAAGTAAACAAAACACTGTAAAAGTTACTATCAAATATAAAAATAATTTAATAATTTCTTTTGAATGAACTAATGAAAATATAATGGGGATAAGAAATATTACAGCGGATATTTTAGTGGCGATACCGATACCGCAAATAATCGAAGCGAGAAAAAAGTGTTTTGTTTTAGATAAATATAACGTGGAGACAAAAATTAGGAACAGTAAACTTTCAGTAGTGCCAAAGTGAGCCATTTGGATTAATCCTGGGGTAAAAATTAGCAGTAAGAAAAAAAGTTTATTAGAAAATAATTTATAAAGAATAAAGACAGAAAGACAAGAAAATACCGCCGACCAAAAACGTAGAGTATAAATTGAATTGGTAAATGTATTAGGAATGTTGACTATTTTCTGGGTGAAAAAACTAAGGTACAATGGGAATTGGCCGTAGGCAAAGAAATGGGGATTAAAATTTGTAGATGACAATTGACTAATCGAAGTAGCCATATTATTTTCATCCGGGTGAAAGGCATAACTGTTACCCCAATTAAATCCGTAGAAACGGGTAATAATGAGAGTAACAATTACTATAATCCAATAAAGTTTAGAGGACATAGATAATAGTAATCATCATCATCCCCCAAAGAACAACAGAAAAAAGTAGTGGTAAGTCGGTGGCAATGGTTCGTTCCGGTCGTTCTCCTTCCTGCATTTCAAAAATTATCTGGCCGTAACGCATAATGCCAAGAATGACCGGAATGATGGTGATCATGTACCATTTACGATCGAGGGCTGCGGGAAAATTAGTTAACAAAAATTCGTGAATAATACCTTGAAAACGAATTGTTTCTTCAAAAAAGGTAAACATGGAGTAGGTAATTAATGCGCAAACTGCAAACATGGTGGTGTAAAAATTTAAAAGGCTTCGACCGTAACCTTCTAAAGCCTGACGGCTAGTTCGGCCGGTGTTAACTAATTCACTTCGACGTTTACCACTAGCTATAAAAAGGGAGAGAAAAATAACCGTTAACATTATCCAAACCGGTAGATGATATCCGGTGGCAATTTCTCCGGCATAAGCCCTCATAATAAAGAAAGCGGCAATTCCGATAATATCTAGCAAAGCTTTCTTTTTTAGGAAAAGGGAATAAGCGTATTGAAGTAAGATGAAAACAAGAGAAATAGTAAAAAAACCGCTACTAATTAAGAGACTGATACTAAGACCAAGGAAAAGAAGTATTATGGCAATAATAACGGCAAAAGATGGCGAAACATCGCCGCGGGCAAGAGGTCGATTTTTTTTAAAAGGATGACGACGATCATTGTCAATATCAAGTAAATCATTGATCAAATAGGATGAGGATGACAAACAGCAAAAGGTAATAAAAGCCAAGACACTCTGAGAAAAAATTACCGGATTGTTTAGTTGACCATTGAGAATGACTGCGGCAAACAAAGCGAAGTTTTTAATCCACTGAACCGGCCGAATGGCTTCAAATAGGGCTGAAAATGTATTTTTTTTCATTCAACTTACAATAATATCAAAAATCCAGCTAAAGTGATGATGGCGCCCAATACGGTCAGGATCTGAAGAGGGAATTCGACCCCGGATTGAGGCAAAATAATCCTGGTAGGACTGGGACCCTGAACAATAACTTTAGTTGGGATCGGAGTGGAAGTATCGGAGGCAATATAGACAGGGGTATCGGTTGACTGCGGAGTATTGGTAGGGACCAGGGTACCGGTAGGGGTGTTAGTAGGAATTAGGGTGTTGGTAGGTTTAAGAGTATTAGTAGGGACCTTTGTCGGAACCAGGGTGCCGGTAGGAGTATTGGTAGGTTTGGGTGTTTTGGTAGGAGTTTGGGTGGGTCTTCTAGTGACAGTAGGAGTAAGAGTTGGTTTTTTAGTAGAAGTTGGGGTTAGGGTTATATTTACCGATTTTCCGGTTAGTTTACAAGCAGATGCATTGGCACATAAGATTCTAGGAAGTTGATCGACACAATCAGCTTTACATTCAAGTATTCCGTCATTCCAGACGCGGCCATAGAGTGTAAATGGTCCGGCAGTTGTGGGTGTCCAGGTAAAGGTATAAGTACCAGGTCCTCCTGAAACAGGCGCATATGGTTTTAGATTGTTAGAGCAACTATTTCTGTAGGCAGACATTTCGACGGCGGTTACGGTTCCGCTGGCGGTTAGTTTAAAGCTATAGGATTTACCAACTTGCAAATTATTTAGATTTACATCAGCAGCAGGAACCAGACTGACACAATTTGGAGGTAATGGAGTTGGAGTATTTAAAGGGGTGGGAGTACTAATAGGGAGTGTAGGAGTTGATACTGGTAAAGTGGGGGTGGTACAAGGGTAATAAATAATATGATAATTTGGTTGACAACCACAGGCACCAACGGAATCTAATTGTTGAACACCACACTGAGAGGGATCAAAACTAGGGGTACCATCACCGGATGTTCGATAGACTTTATAGATAGAACCTTGGCCTTGGCATCCACCAGATGCTGACGAGCTGGTCATGTCCGGACAGTGATAACGAACAGCATAACACTCACCACCCAAAGGGACTTTTGTCCAACTAGATCCATTCCAACCACAATTATCAGGAACAGGAGTATCTGTATCGGACCCTGGAACCTCACACCTGAAAAAATTAGAAATTACCCAGACACCAATACTACATGAAGTACAAGGGGGACTAACTTCTCGGCAAAGATAGGTTACATTGGCACCGTTGAACCAACGGCATTCTTTTCCACCAATAGTGGTACATTTATCCCAATTGTTATCAGTAATGGCTTGATCACAAAATTGTCGGGTAGAATCTGGACAAGTTGAGGTAGCTAAGTTACGATTATCTTGATTTTTTTTAAGTAGAATCAAACCTCCCAAAAGAGATGTCAACATTATGAAAACTGATGCAATTAGATAAAATATGGAAGAAAAGCCTCGATCTTGTCTCATTTAACAATTTCAGTCTATCAAACTTTGGATTTACCAGTAAATAAATAATAGGAGAAAAAAACAAAACCAAAGGAAAAGATAATTAACAACATGGTGGGTAATGGGTTGCCGGTAACCGGAGTGCCGGAGCTGGTACTGACAATGGCCGAACGGGGTTTGGGTGTATTGGTTGGAACTAAAGTTGGTGATGGTGAAATGATGGCAATAATGGAAGGTGTGGGTGAAATGGTGGCTGATTGGGAAGCGGTGAAAGCCGGACCATCAGTAGCGGCCAAAACCGTAAATTTACGACTGATTGTTTCCCAAATTCCGGTAGTTTGGTTGTAACTTTTTACGGTGATAGTATGTTCTCCTGGAGATAAATTTTGGGGAGGAGTCCAGAGCCATTGACCAGTTTGACTACTGGTAGATTGACCGGTGATAACACTTTCCGAATTGATTTCAAAATTAATGGTTGAATTTGGTGGGGCTAAACCAAAAAACTCAGGTTGAGCAGTATTGAGAATATCCCCTTCCCGGGGGTTGGTGAGAGTAAGGTTGACAGTACCGGTGGTAGTGTCGATTTGAGTAGAAGTAGGTAAGGCACCTTGGGGTTCGGTCGGAACCGAATCAGAGTCAAGTGAATTTTGACCAATAATAATATCGGGGACGGGATTGTTTCTGGCAGTAGTATGTGATATTTGAGTAGTTGAACCGTCAGCGGCAATGACGACAATATCTTCTGAAACAGGAGTAACAGGGTTAGTGAACCAATCGGTTTTGTTTTCATTTAAACTATTAGCCAAAGAAACGTTCCAGTTACCTTCAGCAGTGGTATATGAAGATAGAGGAGAGGCTCCGGGAATATTTATATAGACAATAGTATTGTTGGCAGGAAGATGGTCTGGGGTAAAAACTTTCCCCCAAGCTAAATTTGAGCTTGGAATAGCCCCGGCAGGGACAGGAGCGGTGGAAAAGTTGTATTGAGAATTGGTGTAACTCTTCCCACCGACAACAAGACTGAACGGATAGTTTTTCTGGCTTTCAAGATTAGTGGCTTCAAAATAATGAACTAGGGAAGCTGTTGGAGAAATTAGATTATTAAAGGTAAAATTATTTAGATTAAGAGTAGAAAGACAGGAGGATGAGGTAATAAATGAAACTGAAACTGATCGGTTAGTAATGTTGGTTATCTGAAGATTGTTGGGGTGGCAGTCGCCGGAAGCTTGTGGGGAAAAATAAGTTTTATGAGTGCTAAGATATAGTCCGGCAGCCAGGCAGATAATTAAGAGTATGACTCCCAGAATTGATGGTATCGACTTTTCTTTTTTCATGCTTCATGGCATCGGGCTGGGACTGGGTTGATAAGTTGTTTTTGATTCAATCAGTTTAAATATCTCCATATCCAGAGTCGGATCAATTGGTTTAAGCAGCGACGAAGTATTAAGATCATTGATTGGTTTCATCAGTCGGTTGTACCCTTGTTGAATTAAAAAAATAGAGATAGTAACTAAACTTAAGATACTAATGAACATAAGGTAACTACTGATTTTGGTTTTTTTCATTAGATGGGTCCCAATAATAAATAGTAGCATCAAAATCGGCAGTAACACTTCCGGGGGCAGCAACAACCGAGGTTTTATCGGAGGTTAAGTCGGTGGCTTTTGGAAGAGAAAAGGATATTGACTGGATTTGTAATAAGCGCCGATTTTGAAGTAGATTATTTAAAACGGTGGTAGTTTCGGTAAAAGGAGCCGGAAGGGTGATGGGGATGGAATAACTTTTAAGACTGGCGGTGATGGGGTTTTCGCTTTGCGGAAAAACAAAATCCAAATCGTTAACAGGAACAGAAGAAGCACCATAAATTTGATTGGCAGCCTGGTAATACGATGGACTGTCGGGTAAACATTGAGAGATTAGGGAATATTTTTCCTGAACTTGGGAGTAGAGATCTTGGGCTTTAATAATCTGATTAATTTTGGTTTTAAGTTGATTTTGTTGAATTTCTTTGGCTTTGATATCACCAATAAGTGAAGAAATAGTGGTGACGGTTGGTTTAATCGCAAAAAAGACAAAGAAAATTATCAGAAAAATAGTGGCGTTTAATTCGACGGAGCGGTAAAAGCTTTGATTATCTTTCTGGCGTTTGAGATAGTCAACGAGAGGCCGAAGTTGAGCGGTGGCGGTGGAAAAGTTAATTGGCTGAGGCATTAATAAAAGAAATGGATAAATTGACTATATATTTAGTATCTTTGGGTTTCTTTTCTATTTTTTGGACATCAACAGATTTGACTTTTGGATTGAGAATTAGGTTGGTCATAAAATCGATAATTGAAGATTCCTGAAAGGCAGTTAAAGAGAGGTCGGCGCTAATTTGTTGTTTATCGTCAGTTTTTATTTCAAGCGATTCAAAGGTAATATCCGGCGGAGTACTGGAGGCTAGGGTGTCAATTTTTGATTGATATTCAGGTTGTTCGGCATAAATCTTTTTGATTAAATTAATTTTGTTCTGAAGGAGATTGAAGTCGTTTTCAAAGTTTTGGGTGCTTTCGACAATGGCTTTTTGTTGACGGATAATATCTGAGAGGTCGGAATTTTTCCGATCAAGATAAAAACGAGATAGAAAGGCTCCGATTACGATTAACTCGGTAAAGACAATGACAAAGCGACCGGCGGTGGTGATCCAATGAATGACCCGGGCACTGGTGGTATTGTTATTAGCCTCGTTGGGTAAAAGAGAAATCTCCTTTTTTGCAGGTGCCATATAATCAGTATATATTAATTTTCTTGAAGAGAAAACTAGTTCCTGAGGGGTAATTTGATCAGTCTGGTGAAAAAGCGTTTATATGATTCTATCTGGTCTAGTTTGAACTTAAAAGAAATGTAAGCATAGGCAATAAGGCCGACTGAGGTGGAAACTACAAAGAGGAATGCCAGGTTAATAGTTTTTGAAGTATCCAGAACAAACAAGTCGAGAATCTGGAGACTGAGCCAGGTAACGATGCCCATAAACAGACTTGAAATAAGAATACGGATTGAGTCTGAGAGGGTTTTATACCAACCTGAACCGTCGACTATCTTTATGAAAAAGTAAAGTAGACCAAGACATTGAACCAGATTACCCAACGATACGCTAAGAGCCAAACCATAAATCCCCAGACCAGTAAAATTAATGAAAAAATAAGCTGAGCAGATATTAACAACTAAGGAAACAGCGGAAATATGTAACGGTGTTTTGGTGTTGTGAAGAGCGTAAAAAGAACGAATTAAAATTTGAATGATGGCTTGACAAACGATAGCCGGGGTGAGAAAGGCGAGGGTTTTGGCGGTTTGGAGAGTAGCTGCCCAGGGAAATTGACGGGCACCGAAAGCTAAGCGAACAATTGCCACCCGATGAATAAGAATGATAATGGTAATCGGAAGAGCGAGGTAGAGACTTTGGAGAATAATGTTACGGACTGTATTACGAAAAAGATCCAGTTGATTTTTGGCGACATTTTTAGAAAGAATTGGTAATGAAGCTTGACCAACGGTGGTAGCAAAAATCCGGGAGGGTAAATACATAACCTGAATGGCTAAATTTAAGAGAGAGAGTGAGCCGGCGGCTAGAGTACTGGCAAAAAACAGGGTGACAGTATTTTCGATTTCACCTAAACCTAAAGATAGACTACGGGGAATCATTAGTCGAATTATTTCCCGGACTCCGTTTAGTTTGGTATTTACCAGGGGAAAATATTTGAACCCTACCCGTTTAAGGGCCGGGAGCTGAATAAAAAGATGAAGAAAAGCACCGATTACTGCACCGTAAGTGACGCCATAAATGCCGAATTTCGGAGCAAGTAAAAAAATGGAGGCAATGATAGCTAAGTTGTAGAGCAAAGGTGAAATTGAAGGTAAAAGGAAAATTTGGTTAACTTGTAAAATTCCGGTTAAAAAATTACTAATAAGAAAAAATATCTGGGCAAAAAGTAAAACTCGGGTCAGTTGGGACATCAGAGAAATTTGGGATGGAGAAAAACCACCGGCAACGAGTGAGGAAAAGAAAGGTGCGAAAATAAAAACGATTAACGAAATAGCACCAAAGACGAGAAGCAGAAGGTTAATGACAGTGGAGGCAATTTGGTAAGCTTGTTTCTTGTCTTTGTGAAGATAACTACTAAAGACAGGGATAAAGGAAGCTGATAAGGCTCCGGTAACCAGGAGTTTAAAGATCAAATCAGGTAGACGAAAGGCAGCATTGTAAGCATCAAGATCGGTGACACAACAGTTGAAAAAATGGGCGTAGAGAAATTTACTACGAAATAATCCGAGCAAAGCCGAAAGACCAAATGTTATTGCCAATACTAATGAAGCCGAAAAGATACTATGTTGTCGGAGGTGGAGTAGGGAAAATAGTTTGCGAACTAGATGCATTGGCTTATTATAAATGCTTGTATTTAAAAAAGGGTTAAGATAGAATATCTGTCATGCCTATCGGAAGATCAGCCAAAAAGTCGTTGCGCAAGTCGCAGCGTAATCAAAAAAGTAATCTAACTTTTAAGAACAAATTAAAGTTGACGATTAAAAGTTTTTTAAAAAAACCAACTGAAAAAGCTTTGGTGGAGGCTCAGTCAATTTTGGATAAGTCAATTGGAAAAAATATTTGGCATAAAAATAAAGTAGCCAGAATTAAATCAGAGTTATCAAAGAAAGTAGGAAAAGAAGTAAAAGCTACGGTCAAGGTCAAAAAAGCAGTTGTCAAAAAAGTGGTTCGAAAAACAAATAAGAGAATATAAGGGCATATAATAACTGTTATGAAGAAGTTTTTTGTAACGACCCCGATCTACTATATTAGTGCCGAACCGTCGATTGGCTCGGCTTGTACTACTATGGCGGCGGATGTGTTGGCCCGGCTTCATCGTCAATTGGGCGAAGAAGTATTTTTTTTGACGGGGACTGATGAACACGGAGAAAAAGTGGCTGAAGTTGCTAGTAAGGCCGGATTATCCCCGATTGATTACTGTAACCAGATTGCACCGAAATATATTGAAGCCTGGAAATTACTGAATATCAACTATGATTTTTTTATTCGAACCACGGACCTAAGACACGAAAAAGTAGTGGGTGAAGTTCTCCAAAAAATTTATAACAATGGTGATGTTTATAAAGGTAAATATGAGGGATGGTATTGTACTGGTTGTGAAGAATTTAAAACCGACAAAGAACTGGTCGACGGTCACTGCCCTTTGCATCCACCAGAGAAAACTGTGTTAAAGTCGGAAGAAAATTGGTTTTTTAAGTTGTCAAAATATGTTCCTAATATTGTTGAACTTATAGAAAACCAGGAAACTAATTATATTTTTCCGGAGGGTAAAAAGAGTGAGGTATTGGCCAAATTAAAAGCCGGTGTTAATGATGTTTCGATTTCCCGGGAAAAAGTTAAGTGGGGAATTCCGGTTCCCTGGGATAAGGATCATACTATTTATGTCTGGATTGACGCTTTAATTAATTATTACAGCGCAACGCAGTTTGTGGAAGGAAAGGCAGATTTTTGGCCGGCTAATTTACATTTATTGGGAAAAGAGATTTTGTGGTTCCATACGGTAATTTGGCAGGCGATGTTGCTGTCGGCGGGAATTGACATACCGAGAAAAACATATATTCACGATTTTTATACAATTGATGGTCAGAAGATGTCTAAATCGCTAGGTAACACGATTCCACCAAAAGAATTGGTGGATTTGTTTGGAGTTGATGGAGCGAGATATTTAATTGCCCGATCTTTTCCATATAATGGTGATGTTGATGTCGGTATAGCCAGATTTAAGGAAAAATTTAATGCTGATTTGGCTAATAATTTGGGGAATTTAGTTTCAAGAGTCTGTAAACTAGGAATCGGATTAAAGCTCAAAACCCCTCTCGGCTCCGCCGAATCTCCCCTTGAAGAAGGGGAGAAATACTCAAAACTAATCGATGATTTGAAATTTGATGAAGCGATAGGTTGGGTATTTGAAAATTTTGTTGATAAATCAAATAACCGGCTTAATGAAGTAACTCCATGGAAATTGGAACCGGCAGATCCAAAACGAGTTGAAGTATTGACGGAATGTGCTATGAATTTGCAACAAGCGGCAATTCATTTAAAATCAATAATGCCGACAGTATCCCAGAAAATTTTGGAAGTTTTGGACGGAGAAATTAAACCACTGGAAACAGGATTGTTTCCAAGAATTAAATGATTGATACTCACGCCCATTTGTCGAGTAGATTCAGCCAAGAAGTTAATTTGGAAAAATTGAAGTGGGTGATATTGTCAGCCAGTTGCCAGCAAGATTCACTGGATAATTTGGAATTGGCAAAGAATAATCCAAAATTATTACCGGCGGTAGGGATTCATCCTGGGGAAGTAGGTAATATTGATGAGCAAATAAATTTTTTGGATAATTTATGTCAGGAAAATAAAAATATTGTAGCAGTGGGTGAGTGCGGATTTGAATTTGTTGATGGGGTTGATAAAAAACGTCAAGAGATTCTTTTTCGAGGTCAAATTGCGGTAGCGTTAAAACACAAAAAACCGCTGATTGTCCACTCCAGAAAAGCATCGGATGAAACTTTGGAAATATTAAATAGTTATAAAAATTTAAGCGGGGTAATTCATTGTTATACCGGGGGAATAAAAAGAATCAAAAACGTGCCAAATAGTTTTTACTTTGGCATTGATGGAAATATCACTTATGAAGTCGGACTGGAAGAAGTGGTAAGAAATATACCTAAAGATAGGTTAGTTTTGGAAACCGATACACCGTTTTTAGCACCAATCCCCCATCGGGGTGAGACGAATAAGCCAGAGTGGATTGAATTTACTTATAAAAAAGTAGCTGAGATTTGGGGGATGAGTTTTGATGAAACGGAAAAGATAATTGATAAGAATGCCGAAAGACTACTTAATAAAATCTGAAATGATGTTTTCGAGTTCTTTGACTCCCGGATATTTGTCGATCAGAGCCACTTCGCCGTCGATTAACAATACTGTATTTCCCTGGTAACCCATGGCATAAACGCGGTTCATGTCTTTGGAATATTCTGGGTCATTATCGATCTGTAATTTTTGGCAAACGGATTGTAAATCAACAAATAATTTTTTACCTTGAGGCAGACCGCGGTCGTATAGTTGAATGCGCATAGATTCTAGGTAATATTTTACACCAGATTAATTGTTAACCTGGTCTTCAAAATCAAATTGGAGTTTTATTAAAGTAATTCTAAGGTTGGCACATTCGGCATGATCCAAATTGCCGTTTCGCCGATTTAAAATAATTTGTTGTTTGAGAGTTTCCAGCTCGATAATTTTTCTTTGGGGATGAGTGAAGTTGGGGCCGACAAATTTGGTAATTAGTTCGACAAAACCTTGGTAATATTCTTCAGTCACGGTTTTGATTGATTTTATATTTAGTTATTAATATCAATACGACGGTTGAGAGCATCTCTAGCAGTCATAATTGTTGATTTAATACTCATAAATCGATCCATGTCTAGTAATGAATTCGGATCATCATTAAACCGTTTGTCAATTTCGTTGAGACTTTGTCTTTGGCTAGCAAGTCCTTCCGGAGAAGAAAGAACCCGCTGTATAGCACTGATATATGGTTGGTATATTTCTTGAATGAGTTTAGCCATGGTTGATTTTAATAAGTGATAGATTATACAACAAACTGGCGATGGTCATAGGGCCAATACCGCCAAAGGTAGGGGTAATGTAGCTACACTTTGGAGCAACATTGGTAAATTCAACATCACCATTGGCAACATCGACAACAACCGCACCGCTTTTGACCATGTCGGCAGTAATAATGTTTTTAACTCCGGTAGCTGAAATTAACAGATCAGCAGTTTGGGTGATAGCAGATAAATTGCTGATCTGATCGTTACAAAGAATTGCCGAATTAAAATGTTTTTTTAAGGGTTTACCAACAAGATCGGAATCATTAACTATAACAATTTTTTTATTAGTGAAATCGAGATGATAGTGTTCTAATAATTTGATAATACCAATGACAACAGCGGGGGTAAAAGAAGATTGGGGGTTGAGACCGTCGACGTCTTTACTTGGATCGATAAGCTTTAATAATTCTTTATTTTTAATTGGCAGCTGAATAAAAAAGCCATCGACTGTCGGATCGTTGTTTAATTGGTTAATCAGATTGGGAAGGGTCGAATCGTCTTTTAAATGATGAAGAGTAAAATTAACGCCAACTTCGAGACAGATTTTTTGTTTTAATGAAACATATTTAAGTGAAGATGGATCATCACCAATTAAGATGACGTGAAGAGAAGTATTAACGAAGTGAAGACCAGAAATAATTTCTTGTGATAAAGATTTGCCATCGAGAAGAATCATAGTTTAGTTAAAATTTCTGAACCGGTAGGAGTAATCAGAACAGTGTGTTCGAATTGGCAGGATAAGGCATTGTCGGTGGTTCTAACTGTCCAGCCGTCTTGGCGGTCAAAATTAACTTGCCAATTTTTGGAAGCGTTAATCATTGGTTCAATGGTAAAAATCATCCCGGGTTTTAATTTGACATCACCAAGGCGGTTATGGTAATGGAAAACAAATGGATCTTCGTGAAACTTTAGACCGACACCATGTCCGCCAAGGTCGTGCACGGGCGTATAGCCAAATTGTTTGACGTATTTTTCGATAGTATCACCGACAGCCTCATTAAGAGAGCGTCCGGGTTTAAGCTGATCAATGGCTTTTTGCATAGCTATTTGAGTCCGATCGAGTAAATCTTTGGTTTCAGGAGAAATTTGGCCAACGCCGACAGTGGCCGAGATATCGCCGTAATAACCATTTAGAATTGTAGTGATATCAATATTGATAATATCGCCATTTTTCAGGATGTCTTTTGAAGACGGAATTCCGTGGCAAACAACATTATTAATTGAAGTGCAAATACTTTTAGGAAAACCTTCGTAATTTAGAGGGGCGGGAATAGCGCCGTGATTAACCATAAATTTATGGGCGATATCGTTTAATGTTTGAGTATTGACACCTGAAGCTACAAAACTGAGAGTGTGTTTAAGTGTGGCCGTAGCCAGTTGAGAGGAGGCGCGAATACCATTGATCTGTTCGGAATTTTTTATTATTACCACAACGAATTATATACCAAAGAATTTTGGTGTAAAATGGAGGTGATGAAACAGACAATCGTAGGATTGATAGTTTTGTTTTTTCTTATTGCCAGTCCGGTAAATGCTATAACGTTAGGAGTGACGGAAACTGATGAACCATTAATAGAGCCGACCATTGTTCTTAGTCCAACGGCTGGAGTAACGGCGGTTAATGACGACGATCAGGATAATTTAACTATTTGGTTTTTAGGGGCGACGATCGGATTGTTGCTGATAATTATTGTCGCCCAGGCTTGGCCGAAAAAAGACGAAGAGAGCTAAAGGTGACGATATAGATAATAAGAATAGGCAAAAACAAAGACGGAAATAAACAGCACCGGAACCATTACCAACCAGAGTGCCAGTTGGGGAAGAAAAAGAGCCAGAAAAGCGATTAATCCGGCTATTTGAAATAAATTACCGCCGACTTGATGAGTTTTTTGCCAGACAATATCATTGGACATAGTCCAGGGAGTACGAATACCGACAAACCAATTGCGACGGGCGTTTTTGGTTAATACTCCGGCATAAAAATAAATTATAGCTAAGAAAGGAGCCAAGGCTTGAATCATATTGAAGCGACTGCCAAGATGCCAAAAAATAGTCAGTAAATGCATGTAGAACAGAAAGGCAAAAATGAGGTTGATAAAAAGGTAATAGTATTGGTCAAACTCTTTAAAATTTTTACGGTAGGGATCGGTTTTGGGAAGAAATAAAAAGAGAAAATATAATCCAAGAGAAAGTCCAGGCATAAAGAACAGAGCAAAAGCTTTGGAAGAATAGCCGTTAACTTCTCCCATCAATCCCCAATGAGTAGCTAAAACATCAGGTAAATAGGGGTAAAGAGTAATGCCGATAATGACGGCAATTAAAATAATGGTAAGAGGAAAGAGATGATGAAATTTCATATCTTAGTATAAACCAAACGGGAATCGACTGAGGAATGAAGGTTTTGATGGGAACGAAAATATTCAATCAGAACGTCCTGAGCTGAGGTGGAAACTACTTTAGTATCCTTAAATTCGGTTAAATTTAAATAGGTAGCGGCGTTGTTGGCATGATACCCCTGAAGGCAAATAGTATAGAAAGAGTTATCAGCTATCTGTTTAGAGTTAAGAGTTAAAGATTCGAGATGATCAGAATAAACTGCGGAAACTCCGCAGCTAACTTGGTAGCACTCCCCTTCACCGTTACGGTTTTCCGGCTGCATGATATGGGCAAAAATTTGTTTGAGTTGGGAACCAGTTACTGAGTAACGAATTAATAAATCGTTATAAGGAAAACAGCACATTAAATCGTTGAGGGTGACAAGCGGTCCCACTTCTTTAACTCGGATTGAACCACTGCCAACAAAAGCAACATCAGCACCGGAGCTGTCAGCAAAGGCATCGGCAATTAGATTACCAAGTGAGGTTTCGATTTCCCGTTGAGGATGGGTTAACTTGACGGCAAATTTAGTGAGAACAGCATTGTATTTGGCGTCAACTTCATTTTTAAAATTATCAATAAATTTGAGGAGTTGTTCATCTGGTTTAACAATGTCAGATGTTATAGGCACTAATTTCCACTGATAATCAATTATGCTGTTGGTGTCATCATCAACGGTGATATCGAATCGGCCAACCTGATTGGTGGAGGTGCCGGCTTGGGTAATTAAAATGTTATTAACTTTTTCCGGCTGTTCAAGAATGGTATGGGAATGACCGCCAATAATCAGATCAACTCCCCATTCGGGTTTCAGAAGTTTGGCCAATTCAATGTCGGAATCAATACCAATATGAGTCAATAAAACAGTCAGATCGATATCGTCATTTTTATAGGCGTTGCAGATTTTACCGACTTCAGAGCTGGCTTCTTCCAGGTTGACAAAAGAGCCAATCAATTTGTCCTGGGAAATGGAATCGATAACTTTTTCAGTAATGATGCCGGTAAACATTATTTCAAAACCGTCTTTCTTGATAATAATATAGGGATTCATTAACCGCTTGTGGTAGGTTTTAATGTAAAGATTGGCATTGACGATGGGGAAATTAGCCATCTTTTCCAAAAACAAAAGATGGGGAAGACCATAATCAAATTCGTGATTACCAAGACAAACCACATCCGGGGCAAGATAGTTCATAATTTCGATAGTCGAAATACCCTTATATTCGGTATCAATCAAACTACCCTGGACCATGTCGCCGGAAACGACGTATAAAACATTTTCTTCTTCTGATCTGACTTTGTTAATATAGGCAGATAATAAAGCCAAACCACCGATCATTTCTCCGGGTTTACCGCCAAGTTCGGCCAAAAAATCTCCATGCATGTCATTGCTATGAAGAATGGTGAATTTTTTAGTGGACATTAATTCTGGACGGTGAATTCTTTTTCGGGGACGGTGGCTTTAAAATTGATCTGACCGCCGTCAAGATTAAAAGATTTAATATCAAGATTGGGGACGGCATTTATCCGGTCTTCGGCAAAAGATTGCATGATTGGAATATTTTCAACCACTAGATTGTTAGGAATAGTTACCCGGCCAACTTCGATTTTATCCGATGATAAGGTAACCTTGTTATCAACCACCGAAGCTTTACCTTTGAGATAAAAGGGGGTGTTCCAGCCGATGCGATAATCTCTCATAGCTTTTTCAATTTCGGCAGTGGGGTGGGTAAATGAAACCCAAGAAATAACTTTTTTGACATCTAAGACACCGGAGACTTCTCCGGTACCATCAGCATTTATCTTAATTTGAACATTAGAAACGGGATAATAAGCCCAATTGACACTGTTAATCAGTGCCGTAATTTCAGGACTAGTGAAAGTGGTATCTATGTTTTTTGTACCTTCATAACGGATACTATTTTTAACATCCGGAGTATTGCTTATTTTACTTGATTCAACGGCATTTTTAGTATAGGCATTTTGACGATCAGCTTCAGTGAAGGTTATACCAAGATCACGGGGAGAACCGGAAACAAGATATCTAAATCCAACAAAACCAAGACCAAAAACAAGAACTAGGAAAATGATTGCTTTTATCATATTGTAATTATTCTAATACCTACTATAATTGTAGTAGCTATGAATAAATTAACTATTAAACAACTCCCCTACGATTATAATGCTCTGGAACCAATAATTTCTAAGCAAATCATGGAATTGCATCATGATAAGCATTACGCAAGCTATGTCAATAATTTCAACACACTGCTAGACGCAGGAAAGATAAGTAGTTTTAACTATAATGGGGCAATTATGCATGAAATTTTTTGGAATAATATGCGTCCGGTAAAAGAAAATAATATACCGCCAAAGGAGTTGATACCAGATTTTGATAAGTTTAAAGAAGAGTTTACTGCTGCAGCGGTAACAGTCGAAGGTTCAGGTTGGGCAGTGTGGTGGAAAACAGAAAATGGTTTGGCGATTGGGCAACTGGAAAAACATAATCTATTGGGACTGAACGGAGCTAAACCGATTTTGGTCTGTGATGTGTGGGAACATGCATATTATTTGGATTATTTGAATGACCGCAAAAGTTATGTGGAGAAATGGTGGAGCCTGGTCAATTGGGATGATGTGGCTAAAAGGCTTTAATGGAATCTAAGATGGGGTTGATTTCAGATTCTAAACCGTCAGCAAATGAAGCGGTGAGGGTGGATACTGTTTCGCCTTTGATATAAATCCTTTGAAGTAGATTGACTTTGGTTTTATTGTTAAAGTAATAGCCTGAAACAGTGGCAGAATAAATATCTTTATCCGTGCTTCGTTGATCTTTGGTTATCCGTAAACTGGGAATGGCGGATTTGGCTCCTGCCAGTAGACGATCAATATATTTGGCAGGGGTTAGGGCGTCTTTGGAAACGGAGTTAATTAGGACGATTTCGGGTTTTAAACCTTGGTTTACCGTTTTTTCCAGTTTTAAAGCAACGGTGGAATTTTCTACAGTTTTCCAATTGTCGGGTAATTTAAATTGCTGTTCCTGGGGAACTGGCTGATTAACAACCGGTTTTGGGGTGGGTTTTCGGAAAATAATGAAACCAAGGATAACGATAATAATTAAAACGAAATATTTATTCATTATTATTTAACCAGTGAAGCGGTAACCAGGATACGGTAATCAGGTTGAGTATAACTACAGGTCATTAAAATAATTTGGTCAGAATTGTCGGTTTTAACCGATGACACATTATATTTGGAAACAAAGTTAGTGGCGGTAACTTGATATGTTAATTTCTGATCGTTTTTAACAACAAAGATTAAATCTTTTAATTTGATTTTATATAAGCTGCCAAAAACATCGGTGGCATTGTGACCGTAGTAAAATTTTGTATCATTTAGGGCGGTAAAAAGGATTTCGCGGTGACCAATGGTGAGTTCATTGCCAATTTTTTGAGGCAAGTAAATGGGCTGGTTAACCCTGATGGCCGGAATGGAGATAAAATGGCCGACATCAACAACATTACCTGAGGGTAGTTTGTCCGATGAATAGCCTTTTTCTGCAGTTTGGGCAAGTTCAGTGGCTTCCCCTAATATTTCTCCACCGTAACTTTCTTTAATACTAACTACTAAGGGATTGTAATTATCAGTTGTGCCAAGTACAGGGGAAGAGAAAGCGGTTGATTTGGTGCAGACAACATTCGAACGATCACCGGGAGTGCAACCATTTTGGGCTTGAACATAAAAACAATAATTTTGTCCGGGAGCCAACGAACCGACGATATATGAATTATCGTTACCGACGTTGGGATTACCATAAATAAAATTAGTAGAGTTGGGTCCGTAGGCAATTAAATAATAGGAATGTGATGAAGTTGAGTGGTCCCAGGTTAGCTGAACTTTATCAGAGGAGATTCTTTTGACTTGAAGATTTTGAGGAGTGGATGGTTTGGCATCGCTACAGATGGGTGGTCCCGGGGGATTGCCGCCGCCATTATCACCACCAACATTGGGGGGGTGAGTGGGGGTGGGAATTGAGGTCGGTATTGAAGTCGGAGTCGATGTGGGTATTACTGTTGGAACTATGGTTGGAGTTGGTATTGGGGTTAAGGTTGGTATTGGAGTCAGAGTCGATGTGGGTATTACTGTTGGAACTATGGTTGGAGTAACAGTCGGGCAAGTAGTAGGAACCGTGGTGGGTGTTGTCGGCGGACATTCGTTGCCACAGCTATAAGTTGCTTTGTTAGTTTTGACAACAGCAGTAAAAATGAGAAGCAAGGCTACAAGTATTACAAGTAATCTGATTGTCATTTAAACTTATAATATCATATTCTATAACTGATTGATTTGAACTAGATAAAAAGCGATAATAGGAGTGAATGAATAACGATACTTCTTGGAATAAAGTTAGCGAATGGTACAACAAAGTTGTCGGAGACAGCGGACATTATTATCATCAGGAGGTAATTTTACCGAATGTAATCAGACTTATAAAAATAGGAGAAAAGCAAAAATTATTGGATGTTGGTTGTGGGCAGGGGGTTTTGGGAAAAAGTTTAGCAAATTATGATGGTTATTGGGGAATAGATTTGGCAGAGAATTTGATTGAAATGGCGAAAAAAGAGGATAAAAATCTGAATCACAAATATATTATTGCCGATGCTACCAAAGACTTTGGAACTATGGAGCGGTTTGACTGGGTAACCATGATATTGGCATTACAAAACATGGCCAAACCGTTTAAGATAATTCAAAACTGTAAAAAGGTGTTAAATATCGGCGGAAAGATATTAATGGTGCTAAATCATCCGGCGTTCAGGATTCCAAAACACAGCGACTGGGAGGTCAAAGAAGGGAAGCAGTGTCGATTGGTTGACAGTTATATGTCACCATTAGAAATACCAATTGATTCCAGTCCTTTTGATAAACATAATAATCAAAAAACTATATCTTATCACTATCCCCTGTCGGCTTATTCGGAAATGTTGACCGATAATGGATTTGTAATTGAAACGATGGAGGAGTGGATATCAAATAAAAAATCGACCGGGGCTAAAGCTTTACTTGAAGATAAGGCCAGAGAAGAAATTCCGTTATTTTTAACTTTAGTCGCCAGGAAAATTTGCTAAAATTGTCCTATGGAAAAACGTATATATATTTGGGCTGGGGCGATAGTCTTTTTGATCACGATAATAACTTTCTTTGTGATTAGTGCGTCTTATGAAATTAAAAATGTGGCTTTGTGCAAGCAGTTAAGAATCAGGCCGTTTACAGAAAAGTTTTTCAGCTGGAGCGGAATTGTCGAGTTAAATCAAAAGGGTGAGTATCAACCCAAATGCATTTAAGCTGAAAGTTGTTTACCAAAAGTGACGCAGACTTGTTGGAGATCGAGTAGAGAAAAGCCGGGGTGTTTGATGGCCTCGATCAGTTTGGAAACGACTAATTGGGGGTTACGGCCATCAATTGAATCAACCATCAAATCGGGGTTAGCAGTTTTGAGCAAGGAAACAGCATTGACAGGAATATTAATGGAGCCAAGGGGAGTTGATTTGGTTTTTGACCCCTTGGGAGTAGTTGGGCTGGTTTGACCGGTAGTCAGGGAATAAAGCTGATTGTTAGATACCAGAACAGTGATCGGAGCGTCGGCCCTGGCGGCGGCAATCAAATGGCCCATACCTTCTCCATAAATGCCGCCATCACCACCGATAGCAATGACCGTTAGTTTAGGATTGGCCAGTTTTACTCCGAGGGCAGTCGGAATACAGCGACCATGAAGGGAATGAATACTATAAGTATCAAAAAAATCAGCCATGTTGCCAATACAACCGATATCAAATACCAGGACAACATTCTCTTTGGCAATACCCAATTGGTCAATGGCCTGCTGAATACCGGAATATAATAAATAATTATTGCAACCGGGACACCAGGTGGGGGTGATCGATGACTTCAAGTTCATAAAGTTATAAAGTTTCTAAAGTTTTAATTAATTCCTCAGGAAAGAAAGGACGACCGTCGGATTTGAGAATAATTTTAGTAGGATTAAAGTCGAATTGGGATTTTAGAAGAGCAACCAGCTGAGCGGTGGCATTATTTTCAATTACAATAATTTTTTTGTATGGAGAAATAATCTTTTTTAGGTTCGGATCAATTGGCCAAAGAGACTTGATTTGTAAATAGGTAATATCTTTATTTTTTAACAATTTTAAACTTTCCAGGATAGTCGATTTAGTTGAACCCCAGGAAATAAGTAAAGTTGTGGCTTTGGGATTGCCGTAAAAGACTGGTTTAGGTAATGATTTAAGAATATTTTTTTGTTGGAGTTGACGGGCGGCGGTATTTTTATTAATAGTCTCGATGTCTTCGACAGCAAAACCATGGGCATCATGTTCGTAACTATTAGCCATATACTCTTGGCCAGAAGTGCCGGGAAGAGATTGTTTTGTTTTGATAATTTTAAATTTTTTGGTGGATAAATCGGGTAAAGAAGCTGCAGATTCGGAAATAAATTTGTCACTTAAAACAATGACCGGAAGGTTGTATTTGGCGGCTAGGTTTAGGGATTCGGCGCCTAACTCAAACGATTCAAGCTGATCGCCGGGAGCAACGACAATTTTGTTAAATTCACCATGACCGGAATTGACAGCAAAAAGTAAATCTCCCTGAGAAGTCCAAGTAGGTAGACCAGTAGCCGGACCAGGGCGGGAGACTAAATAAAAAACTACGCCCAAATTGGCTGCACCGCAAAGAGAGATGGTTTCAGTCATGAGAGCAAAGCCGCCTCCGCTAGTTCCTGTTGCCGCTCTAGCACCAGCAAAAACCGCTCCGGCGGCCAGGGAAGCGGCAGCAATTTCATCTTCGGGGTGAAGAACTTTTATTTTATATTTTTCCTGAATTCCGGCTAAAAAATGCATGGCACCGCTGGCCGGAGTCATAGGATAGGCAGCATAGAAGTTGCCTCCACCAGCAATAAAACCCCAACCATAGGCCTCGTTACCGTCATAGATACGGTCGTCAGATTTATTTTTGGGAAAATCTAGGGTAATTTTAAGTTGGGAAAAATTTTTTAAGGCATAATCATAGCCAAAGTCGAAGGCTTGGAGGTTGGGGGTATCGTTACCATATGTTTTAGTGATAATTTGTTGACAAATTTTGGTATCTAGGCCGACAATAAAAGCAGTAACCCCCAAACAGATCGTGTTGGAATAAAGTTGGCTGCCGATTTGTTGGGATAATTCTTTTAGGGGTAGAACTAAGGGGGCGTCATCGCCAAAAACTAGGGTTGATTTGTTAAATTCGGCGGTGTGCGGTGACCAGTGTTGAGGAAGAAGAGAAAAAAATATATCAATGTGGAAATGCGGAGCAAAGATTTCACCGGGGGAAAAAGAAACCTGATAAGTATTGTGACCGCCACGAACCAGAGAGGGGTACTCGGAATAATCACGGATGTTAAAACCATGAGCAATCAATAGACGGCTGAGAAGAATGCCGGAGGATTTGATACCTGATCCGGCCGGACCAGCAATCTTAATAGTTTTAATACCAAAGGACATTGTCTATTTTAACATTGAAAAAATCTTTCAAATCTTATTTGCTATTTTATCGGCCTAGTTTAGGGTTATATTTTACTTATTTAAGCAAAAAATGTGTATTTACTGCCATTTTATTGATAAATTTTGATTTGACAAGTAAGTGATGTTTGTTACAATTATTTTGCAGTAAGGTTATATTATGTTCGTTTCTAGTGATGACACTGGAGTTATATAATATTTTTTGTTGTTGGGATAAAGTGTATGTAATAGTGAGGCCGGCCAAGATATTTGGACCGGCTTTTTTAATGGTGTTATAGGTTATTAATTACTAAGGAGGTGAATTATTAAATGAAAATTAGTGCAATTTTAGTAGCAGCAGCATTAGTATTAGCAACTGCAACTCCGGCATTAGCAAATCCGCCATGTCAAGGGCCATCGTGTGGTGGTCCCCCGAATAATAATTGTGGTCAATATTGTTGGCTGGAATATGTCACTCCGATTAGCGCCAATGTCAATGTGGCGTTTATCGATTCTGACGTAAAATCAACAACTTTAACCGGTAATAATTTTGTTAAAGTTGATGGCGAAATTGAGGATCTACATGAGAGTAATGCCACCTTGACCAATGGAGTAGCTTCGGTTACTTCGGGTAAAGCAACAGCTTTCACCAGTTCGACAATTATGGCAAATTTCATCGAACCGACAACATGTAGTTGGTGTACTCCGGAAGATGGTATCTCTTTAAATGCCAACGTGGCATTCATTGATGCTTATACCAATAACCGGGTTAATACCGGCGATAATGTCGCTAAGATGTCGTCAGAAATTGAAGATCTGTGTCACAGTAATGCGACTCTGAATGGAGGTGTCGCTACGGTAGTTTCAGGCGAGGGTTGGGCTCAAACCGGATCAGCAATTCAAGTTAACTTGATTGGTGATTGGACGGCTGATGCTCAATAATTGTGATTATTCATCCCTCTTTTCGGGAAATTATTCGAAAAGAGGGGTGGATGAGTTAGGCTAAGAGTGAAATTAAAACGAAAAATATTGGTTTTGTTTTTGATTGTATGGTTGAATTTATTTCAACCAGTTTTGATATGGGCACAGGAAATTCCAACGGAAACACCGACTCCAACAGAGACACCCATAACAGAGGAATCTTTACCGGATGAACAGCCAACTGAAACTCCGACTCCCGAGCCAACCAGTGCAGCCATTATTGATACCGGAGATGTGGTGGCTGCGAGTGAAAATAATATTGACGTCAACAAAACAGAACAAACTCTACCGGGAGAGGCGGGGGTATGCAGCTTGGATATTGGCTGCAGTGAAGTTAATAATCAAAATACAGCCGAAATAGGGACAACCACCGCGGTTGAAGGCGACAGCGGCAATAATGATATCGGAGTAACGACAGCAACTTCAGCAATTGATACCGGAGATGTTTTGGGATTGATTGACGGTTCCAATGACGTGAACCAAAATGAAATTATTTTAGTTGGAGAAACTGGTCCGGGTACAACTTTACCGACCGACAGTTCAATAGTGAATGAAAACAAAGCAATAATTGATAATGTTGATGAGGGAAATGGTAATTCGGGTAATAATCAGAATAATAACAGCGGAGGCGATGCGACCATTGATACCGGAGATGTGGTACTGGTGGCAAATTTGGTTAATGAAATAAATACCAATCAAGTTGGCAGCAGCATTAAGATTTTATTGGCTAATGATCCGGTCCAAGATAAACAAGATTTGGATTTGAATCTGGTCTGGAAAGATTTGATAGCGGAGCAACCTGATGGGGTAACAGTGATAGATATAACTAATCAGTTAATCGCCATCCAAAATGAAGGGGAAATTAGCAACATGATAAAGCTTGAGGGAAACAGCGGAGAAAATGTGGTAAATGCGGCCGAAGACGGTATAATTACTTCAGGAAATGTGACCGTGTTGGCGAATTTAATAAATTTGTTAAACATAAACCTGATTGGTTCAAAGATATTTTTGGGAGTAATAAATGTTTGGGGGGAAACGTTGGGAGATATAATTTTACCTAATCCGGAAATGTTTGCCAATTTGGCTAATAACCAGAACTGGAGTAAGGAAATTATTCTTCAGTGGATGAATGAAGCGACCATTAAAGAGGATATAAATGTAAACGCCGATAGCGGAGAAAATTCGGCATCAGCTAACCAGAGTGCAGTGATACAAAGCGGGGACTCAAAGACATTGGTCAACAGTGACACATGTGTTAATTTGAATTCGACCGGAAGCAACTGGTTGGCGTTAAATATAAATGCACTGGGAGGTTGGGAAGGACGAGTGATTAATTGGGAAAGTCCGGGAGCAGAAGTAGCCGGAAAATCTGATCAGTTTTCTTTGACAACAGATACGACTAGTGAGACCGAACAAAAAGAAGGAACAATAACTTCCATTAATTTAAATAAGGCGACAATTTATAATCAAATGTCATTGTCGGCCAAGAGCGGTAATAATTTATTATCGGCGAATAATGCCAGTATAACCACCGGAAATTCGACGGCAATTGCTAATATTTTTAATTTGGCTAATTTGAATGTGTGGGGTAGTAACTGGTTTTGGGGAACAATTAATATAATCGGTAACTGGAAAGGCAACGCTATTTTTGCTTATCCCGATTTGACAGTGAGTTTAAACAGTGCGGATTCACGGGTAAGAATGGGAGATAAAGTGAAATATGATATAAGCTATACCAATATCGGTTATGATACGGCAGGGGCGGCTAAAATTGAATTGGACATACCTGAAGGGGCGGCGTTTGACAGTGACAATAGTGGTTTACCCAGGGAAATATCGGGAAATAAAATATTCTGGCAGTTAAAAGATATTGAGGCAAAAGAAGGTGGTAACTTTAGTGTTTGGTTAACGACCGGAAGAAACAGTCAGCAGGCGTTGGGAAAAATTCTTTGGGTCAAACCGGTATGGGCGGCGGAAGCCGAACAAGAGTTACAAGTTTTGGCAAAAATCAGTACTTCACAAAGTGAAAGTGACTTAAAAAATAATACCGGTACTGCGGCGACAATTGTGTGGTTTGACTCGGAACCGGAAAAGAAAAACCAGGATGAGCCTTCGCCACAAAACGATGTTCTCCGGTTACCAAAATGGCAAATAAAGGCAAAGAACAATGTCAACGAATTTGTATATCCTGGGGATGTAGTGACGTTTCAAATTGAGGCTAAAAATGTGGGTGAAGATACAGCTCATGATAGTTATTTACTACATCAGATTTATGATACTAATGATACTTTATTGCGGACAGATACAATAAACCTTGGTGATGTTGAAGTTGGTAAAGGGGGAGAGGTTAGTTTTGGGATTAAAATGCCGGTGCATTTTGATCGGACGGCAGTTTTAAAAACAACGACGGTAGTGGTGGGAAAGAATCGTGACGGACGGGAAATACGGTCCGGGGAAGCAGTAACGACATTTGTGGTTAAAGTGCGATTGGTAGCAGTGGCAGAAGCTAAGGAAGAAACTGTCAGTGAGGTGTTGGGAGTCAATCAGACTGTTTACGAAATTAAACTCGACTTATTACCTTATGTACTGTTATTCATTGTTTCAGGTTTTTGGATAACCAACCAGACAACTAGATGGCTAAAAAAATTAAAGAGAAAATAATATTGGCGGGCAATTTATTATTATTTTTGTTTGTGTTGGGGTGTTTTTTGTATTCCGGATGGATGATTTTGAGTCATCAGACTGAAGTGGTTACTGAAATTAAGAATTTGTTGACCGGAAAATTTTAAACCTTCCGTTTCCAAACGGCGGCGTTGTTCCGGCCAATTTCCCAAGGAGAATTTAGCTGCTAAAAAGCCACCTTTTTTGACCACCCGATGACAGGGAAGGCTCGGATCGGGGTTGCCCCGGAGGGCCCAGCCGACAACGCGGGGGTCTGTATTGATCTGCCGGGCAATAGCGCCATAAGTAGTTACTTTGCCTTGAGGTATTGATTTAACAATCTGACGAATAGCCTGGAAAACTTGCATTGTTAATTATACATGGTAGACTACAGACGATAAATTTTTGCAGTCGAGATAGTTAATCTCTGCCCTAAGGTACGAATAGTACTTAATATTAAATAATTGGAGGGCAAATTTTGCTAACAATTTATTTAAATTATGTACAACAACAGCGGTACTCGTCGGTCAACAGGTGGATATTCAGCCAGACCTCATTTTGGGGGATTTAGTCGGCCAAAATTTGGCGGATATCAGAATAGAGCTCCAAAAAAAAGGAGTTTTGGTAAATACATTGACCCGTCTTTGTTTGTTAAAAAGGCCAGCGATTTTATTAAAATCGAAGAGGAAATTACGAAATATAATTTTGAAGATTTTAAATTAGACGCAACACTTTTGGCCAATATTAAGGTTAAAGGTTATATAAAACCGACCCCAATTCAGGACCAGGCTATCCCCCACATTATGAACAATAAGGATGTGTTGGGTATTGCCAACACCGGAACCGGAAAAACAGCGGCTTTTGCCATCCCTTTAATCCAAAAGATTTTGGAAAATCCAAATAAACGGATTATTATTTTGGCTCCAACCAGAGAATTGGCTACCCAAATTAAACAGGATATCCGGACTTTTACACCGGGTTTGAGAGTCTATATTGCTTTGGCTATCGGCGGAGCATTTATTCGGGAACAGATTATGGATATCCGGCGTGGGCCGCATATTTTAATCGGTACTCCGGGAAGAATTACCGACTTGGGTAACCGACGGGTGATTGATTTTTCTAAATTTGATACGGTGGTATTAGATGAAGTGGACCGAATGTTGGATATGGGGTTTGTTGATGATATCAAATCGATTGTTGATCAAATTCCCACGACCCGCCAAACATTGTTTTTTTCGGCGACAGTTGACCGGAAGATTGAGGTGTTGATTAACACGTTTTTACGTGATCCGGTAAAAGTATCGGTAAAAACTACCGATGCATCGTCTCATGTGGAACAAAATGTAGTCAATGTCCGGCGACAGGAAAAAGAGGAGAAATTGTGTGAATTATTAGCCAAGAAGGATGAATTTAAAAAAGTGTTGATTTTTGGAGCTACCAAAATGATGGTAGAAAAATTAACAGTGTCGTTAGTTCACAAGGGTTACAATGCTGATTCAATTCATGGCGATAAACCGCAGCACAAAAGACAAACTGTATTACGTTTATTCAAAGAAGATAGAATTGATATTTTAGTGGCCACTGACGTAGCTGCCAGAGGCTTAGATATTCCGGATGTATCTCATGTTATCAACTACGATCAACCCAATAATTACGAAGATTATTGCCACCGGATTGGTAGAACCGGCCGGGGTAACGCCAAAGGTTACGCTCTGACGTTTGTGGAAAGCAGATACTAAAACGTGCTTTAATAAGTAGTGGATGGTTTTTTGGGTTTATTGTCCAGTAGTCTGATAATCGCAGTGTTTTTAGTGGTAACAATGATGGTTTACCAAAAAAAGAGTTTAGCCAAGTCGGACTATTACACTCAAACAATCAGTGACTTTGGAACAATCAAAGAAATCAGAAGGATTATAACTCTAGGATGTTTTATTATTGGAATTTTAAACATACCCTTTAGTTTGGCGTTAAATTCTTTGATAGATGGAGGTTTGGGATTTACACTGAACAATTTCTCGGCATTAACTTCTATCTCATTAGTATTAACAGGGTTAACGGTTAACAAACCGAAAGGTAAACCGCATTATTTTTTTAGTAAAGTGTTTTTTGGGGTCTTCTATATTTTTGAGGCTTTGGTGTCATTTAAATTATTAGCTGTTGATTTGTATTGGGGACAAGTTTTAATTTCCATATTAATGGTTAATTTAGTAACAACTATTGGATTATTTTTGAAACAAAAAAAGATTAATGGGATAATAGAAATAAGCTACTTAGGATTTAATTCATTGTGGCTTTTAATAACAGGGATTGTAATTTTGTGGAATTAAGAGGGGAGTCAATCAAAGGAATAGACCAAATTATCAAAATTGATAATGCGGTTTTTGGAATCAAGCTTAATCCCCTCTTTTTTATAGAGTTTTAAGCGGGCGGCGTCTTTTTTAGGATCATTAAAGAGCCAGACTCGCCCATCTGAGTAAACTATCCGGTGGTAGGGATAAATTTTGCGGTCGGGAGATTTCCAGAGAATTGTCGTCACCATTTGGGCCAACATCGGATGGCCACCGGCAGCTTGGACTAACAAACCATAAGTAGTGACCCGACCTGGAGGAATTGTTAGAGCTAATTGACAAACTTTTTTGCTAAATTCACCAGGTTTCATGTTAAGGGGAAAGTTCAATGTCCAGATTTTTTCCAAAACTAGGCAGGTTGTTTACAAAGTCGACTTTTATCGGATCACCGGAAATTTTTTGACGAACGGTACCAGTGTAAGTCCAGACGGCGATAGTGGCATTGGCAATGTTTTTAAAATCACTTTTGTTAAATCCTACCCGATATTCACATTGGCTACGAGCCACTCGAGCTAATTTTAATTCAAGTGACGGTTTGTCAGGTTTGGAGTAAACAAAACCGGTTTCGTAGGAAGTGTCGGGGGTCATACCTTCGGGTATTTTTACTTTAATGATCACATCTGATTTATCAATCCAGTCACACATGGGATTTGCGGTGGGAACAACCGCGACTGATGTCGGTGATGGGGCTACGGTTGGATTAGCAACAACAATCGGTTGTTTTTGACAGGCAGATAATAAACCAAGTGATAAAACTAACAAAATAATTTTTTTCATAGTTTATTTTACTACTTCACTTAAACGCAATAATTTGGGCTATTTTGTATGGTAGAATAGGCAATGTCTTACTTTATTGAACGCGGGTGGGCACAACCCGGTGGTATTGAAGAAAAAATAGAACTGACTCATGCACCAACTGCAAAAGAAATTGTCAGGTGTATGAAAAGCCGGGAGCCTTTAATGGTAGTAACTGGAAGTTTGGGTATTGGCAAGTCAGACTCACTGATTCCGTTATCTAGAAAACTACTACATCAAGCGGGTTTCGTGACAATCCTTAAGGACGGTCAGCAAACATACTGGTGGAATCATCTCACAGGTATAGCTGAATTTAAAAAGGAAATTGAAACGGGACATGGAGAACGTATTTTAGTTATTGATGAAGCGGCTCATTTAGTCATAAGAGGAAATGGTGGTCAAGAAAAAACAATTTTAGACATTGCTTATCAAAATAATGTGCAAGTTGTTGCAATAAATGCTATTAATGTTGACGCTAAAGATGCAAGGAAAAAAGTAATTTCAGCATGGGTAAATGCAGGCAGTGATGTTTGTAGACGGAAACCAACTGCTATAGACATCGGATCACCAAGAATTACCAGAATATTGGCTAAAGCTTATTTGGAAGATAGATTTAGAAAGCAACCTCCATACGGAAGACCACTTAATGATGAAGCCATAAGATACGTTCTGGATAATGTTCCATATAATATTGGCGTTTTACACATTATTGCTAATAATGGATTGGAATCACTTATGGATGTGATGCAAGGAATACTTAATAATGTCGACAATCAAGTTGGTCGAATTTCACAAGACGAGGCAAGAAGAATAAAAGATAAAGTGGCCAATGATTGGTGGAATTTAACGAACCCAAAGAGAAAATAAATTATTTCTTCTTGGGTAAATCACGATGATAGATAATTTTATTTAATCCAAGTTTCAATCCCCTGCCTTCAAGACAATTATAAATAACTGATTCTAATTCTGCCCGATACTCGGCGTCATCGGCTCGTTCAAACTCAAAAACTAAATCAGGAGTGGTAGTTTTTAGATAATCCATTAGCCTAGTTTTGACCGGACCGACAAGGTGAAGATGCTCAAACCAAACTTCTTTGATACCAGCAGATTGAAGAACATTAAGAAGTTCATTTATATCGGCTTTGCTTTTTATAAAATGGGGTAGAACCGGACCGATAAAAGCATAGGTTGGGATGCCTTCGGTGGTTAATTTTTTAATCGCTTCAATCCGGGCAGAAACAGGCGGAGCTTCGACCTCTAGAAATCGCGAAACTTTATCATCAAGAGTAGTGACAGTGAAACCGACAGAGACGTCTTTTAATTGTTTTAATAAATCAATGTCTCGGGTGATCAAAGGTGATTTTGTCTGAAGAGAAATTTTATCCGGATAGTTGGCTTGAACTAATACTTCCAAACATTTTCTGGTTAATTGATATTTAGCTTCAAGACCGACATAAGGATCAGTAACCGAACTAAAAAAAATAGTTCCGGAAATATTTTTTATTTCTTTTTTTAATAATTCAGGAGCGTTGAGTTTAACGTCAAGGTAACTCCCCCACTTTTCATTGGGATGTTTCCAGCGGGCAATTTGAGCGGCATAACAATATATACAGCCAAATTGGCAACCGTTGTAGGGATTGATGACATAGTCACAACCAGGAAGATTGGTTTTAGTTAAAATTGTTTTTGCCTGGATTTCGGTTATTTTGGTGAGCATTTATTTACAGCTTTGCGTAATAATTAAAGCAAAAAAACTTATTGCAACGGCGATAAAAGAAATAACCAGAGAAAACCAAGATTTTAAATTTTCTATTTTTTTACTACGATCATTGTGATCAGTCAGTTTTAATATAGCCTCAATTTCTTCGGGATTATTCCCTTGTGTCTCTAAAACTTTTCTTAAACTCTCTCTTCGATTTTCCATATTTTTAGTTAATTATAAAATTTATCTTTTTGCCAATTGGCAGGATTAGTGATTATATAATTTTTTATTTTGATCAACTGAAATTCATCTTTAACAATAATATCGTGGTATCGGGGTTGCCAGGCGAAAAATACTGTTTTTGGGTTTATTAACTTTGTAACAGCTGATTTATATTGCTGAACAATTTTGGGAATTAATTGTTTTGATTTTTGGCTGATTCGTGGGAAATAATCCGGATGGTTTTTATGCGAATAATTTACTAACGTGATTTGTCGATTGTCTTGTAGAGACGCCATATATGGCGTCTCTACACGGAGAAGAATATGCACGTGATTTGGCATAACAACAAACGCATCGGAACACACATTGGCGAAATGTTTAGAAATATCAATTAAGCAATTGTTGGCGATAATCCCCATTTTTGATAAAACAATTTCATTATTGACGATTTTTCCAAAAAATTTATTTTTATTTATTGCACAGATAGTTATGAAATAATTGCCTGGAGTTGAATAATTAAAATTTTGGAGATGATCTGATTTGGTATTAAATCTATCAGCAAATTTTGCCATTATTTTTTCTTTTCTTTAAAATATTTTTTATCTTTAATTTTATCCGGTAATAAGGATTCTTTAGTATATTTGTCGTAACCTTTGCCGTAGCCGAGGCTTTTCATTAATTTAGTTTCGGGATTGCGAAGATTAAGCGGAATAGGAAGATTACCGTAGGTTTTGACATCGGCAAGGGCGGACATAAAGGCGTCGTAAGCAGAACGGTCTTTGGGGCATTTAGCTAAATAAGCCACACCATGGGCCAAATTTTCCTGACATTCGGGGTAACCGATGGTTTCGACGGCGCGAAAAACGGCGTTGGCGACTAATAAAGCCGAGGAGTTGGCCAAGCCGATATCTTCGGAAGCAAAAACTACCATCCGGCGGGCGATAAAAATGGGATCTTCGCCGGCAGCGACCATCCGGGCTAAATAATAAAGAGCGGCATCGGGGTTGCTGGCCCGCATGGATTTGATGAAAGCAGAAATAGTGTCGTAGTGTTCGCTGCCTTTTTTGTCAAAACGGAGATAGGAATTTTGAAGGGTTTCTTTAAGAGTATCGATAGTTAATTTTTCGTAAAGAGTAAAGGCATTATCAATCATAGTAATCGCCTGGCGGGCATCGCCATTGGCCATACGGACCAGCCAATCTTTAGATTTTTTATCCATTTTGGTTTTTAGCAGTTTGAGACAACGAGAGATGATCTCCAGCATTTCAGCATCCGATAACTCGGTCAGGACAAACACCCGACAACGGGACAAGAGCGGCGAGATAACTTCAAATGATGGGTTTTCGGTGGTGGCACCAATCAAAGTCAGAGCGCCGGATTCAACATAAGGCAACAAAAAATCCTGCTGGGCTTTGTTAAAACGATGGATTTCGTCCAGAAATAAAACTTTTTTTATTAACGGTACAGCAGTTGATTGAACAATTTTTTTAATATCGTCTTTACCAGCCGAAACAGCCGAGAGCTGGAAAAACTCGGCTTGAGCTTCTTTGGCAATAATCCGAGCTAGGGTAGTCTTCCCGGTTCCGGGAGGTCCCCAAAAGATCATGGAAAAAATTTGGTGATTGTCGATGGCTAATTTAAGAGGTTTACCCTCGCCAACTAAGTGAGATTGGCCAACAAATTCTTTTAGATTTTTAGGGCGGAGTAAGTCGGCCAGTGGTTGGTTAGTCATATTCGGGTTAGTTTCGGGTATCCTAGGATATGACGAATATTATATAATGTCAATAATGAATCTAAATAATATATCCCCTCTAATGGCTTTAATTTTTGGAGTGCTAATTTTAATTAGCCCAAAGCTGTTATCGGTACTGGTAGGTATTTATTTAGTGGTGACCGGACTGATTGGATTGGGAATTCTTAAGTTTTAGATACCAGAATATCCCAGCAATGGGAATTATTAGTGGTAGATAGACGATTGCCCAGATAAATAAGCTACCAAGACTTCGGAGGTTACTCAAGAGTGAGCGAACAGCTTCTTTAAAAATTACAGCCGGCCGCCATTCGTTGGTCGGGGCATAGGGCAAAGCCAATTCATCAGTGGATAAATAGACAGTGATTTTAGTTAGCTTGGCCGATTGTTCCAGATAAAGTTGTTGACCTTTAAGGGAATCTATTTGGGACTGGAGGCTGATTAATTGTTGCTGAACGTTGAGAAGATCGGCAACAGTCACAGCTCGATTCATGATTTCCTGGAACTTGGTTTTGGTGGCATTTAGGACATCAAGCCGGGACTGGATATCGACATATTGATCGGTGACATCAGTGCCGGATTCGGATTGAGAAATTACTTTGGTGGAATATTGTTTAAAAAGGCTAAGGGATTCAGTCCGCTTTGCCTCAGGAACTCTGACAGTGATATTACCGGACGCGGCCGACTCGGGTTGGGATAAATAAGAATTAACCAAAAAGCCACCCAGAGACTCAGTGCTTGACTTAATTTTAGCAATTGAATCAGCGACATCCTTGACTACCAAAGACAGGGAAGTGTCGGTTAAAACCAAACGATTTTGAATATCAGTGGGGGGAACAGCTTGCCGAGAGGGCATAATCGATAAAGATTCAAAGTCGGAACTGGGAGCCAGGTTGATACCAGCCATACCGCCGGATTTAACCGAGGAGTAGCTATTGTTGCTTGAAGGAAGACGGTCTTTTACCAAAAAGACAATTACTAAAATTAGGATTAAAATAAACCAATGCCGTTTAAGATAACCGATAAATTTAGCCATGAATAAGTTTATCATAATGGTTTTAGCCGTATCTTTGGCGATAAGATTAATAGGATTAAATCAGTCATTGTGGCTGGATGAGGCCATTTCGGCTAATGTAGTAAAAGATTATAGCTATAGTGAACTAGTAACTAAGTTTTCACCGGTTGATTTTCATCCACCGTTATATTATCTGATGTTGAAAGAATGGACGGGTGTTTTTGGATTTTCGGAAATCAGTTTAAGGATGCCATCAGTAATATTCTCTTTGGTGACAGTATATTTTATCTATCTTCTGGGGGGGTTCTGGCCGGCATTGATAACCGGGGTAAACCCGCTGTTGATTTATTACTCTCAAGAAGCACGGATGTATGCCATGGTAACGATGTTATTGGCGATGGGATTGTATTTTTTGATTAAGAAAAAATATTGGTTTACTTCGGTACTTTTTGGAATAAGTTTTCTAACTTTTTATGGATCGATATTTTTTGTAGTAGCGACCGGCATTTACTTGTTAATTAGTAAAAAATTTAAAGAGGTGTTGATAATTGGTGTTGGTCCACTAGTAGCTCTGCTGGCAGTGTCACCATTGCTTGCCAAACAAATAGTTAACTCGAGGGAAATGTTGGGAATAGTAACCAATTGGGATTTGTTATTGGGTAAGGCTAATTTAAAAAACCTGTTATTAATACCAATAAAATTTACTTCAGGAAGAATTAGTTTTTATCCGAAGATTATTTATTATTTAATATCAGGAGCATGGGCATTATTTGTGTTTAAACCCCTCGCCCTTCGGGCACTCCCCTTGAGGAAAGGGAGCTTAAAAGAGATTAATGTTTATAGTTTTATTTTTTGGATAACTTTATTTGTGGGGACAGTTTTTTCAATAATGACTCCAATGCTACAGTATTTTAGATTTTTATATTTAATTCCGGTAATGGCTTTGGTCATTAAAAAAAATTATTTAGTTGTCGGGGGTTTTGTGATTTTTAGTTTAATATATTTATTGAATCCACAGTTTTACCGGGAAGATTGGAAAAGTCTGAGTAATGATTTACCCGATAAAGTTTACATGATCAGCAGTTTAAATGACCCGATTAAATATTATAAAAATATAAATATTAGCGATATTCGAGGAGATATTTTAGAAGATGAAATTACAGTGTTGCCATACGGAGAAGTAATTCACGGGGTGGATCATAATCAACTATTAACGGCTAAAGGATACAAAAAAATCGAAACAAAAAATTATCGGGAACTAACTAGCGAAAGATGGCAGAAAGTTGAGCCAATTCTTCCGCGGTGAGATCGCGGTATTGACCACTGGGAAGGTTGCCAAGTTCAATCGGGCCAATACTGAGACGTTGGAGAGAAAGAAGGTGGAGATGAAGAGAGGCGCAGAGAAGGCGGATTTGACGCTTTTTGCCTTCGTATAGGGTAATTTTGATAGTAGTTTGATTGGTTTTAAATTCGATGAACTCGGCCTTAACATTGGTGGAATTCATGGCGTTAATTTTCGATTGAGGAGTTTTACCGAGGAGTGAAACCAGATAAACTTTGGGCAGGTGGTAACGGGGGTGGGTTAATTTTAGGGCTAAATTACCGTCGTTAGTTAAAAGAATTAGGCCAGTGGATTCAAAATCAAGCCGGCCAACAGGGAAAACGCGGTAGGTGTTGGGGACATAATCGGTGATGATCCGACGACCATGGTCGTCGTGGGTGGTGGATAAAACGTAAATCGGTTTATTGACGGCATAGTAAACCAGTTTTTGAGGCTGGGGTAAAATGATTTTTTTATCGACTTGGATTTTGTCAACTTCAGGGTCAACTTTGTCGCCGAGAACGGCAATACGGTCGTTAATTAAAATACGTTTTTCAGCAGTAAAAACATCGATTTTGCGACGGGAGGCAATACCAATAGATGCTAGATATTTATTCAGCCTGATTAATGGCATAATAGATAGTATATGGCAAAAGATAAATATAGTGCAGTGTGGGTTAGCCATTCATCGATTGGCTCGTTTCTGGAATGTCCCCGAAGTTATTTTTTGAAAAATGTTTATAAAAATAGCAACGGTCATAAAATAAAAATAATGTCGGCACCACTGGCTTTAGGTGGGGCAGTCCACGAAGTGATTGAAAGTCTATCAGAGATAAAAACAACTGAGAGATTTAAGGAGCCATTACTGGATAAATTTGAGAGGGCTTGGAAAAAAGTTAGCGGTAAAAATGGCGGTTTTTTGGACAAAGACACTGAATATAAATATAAAATCAGAGGTGAAGAGATGATCCGACGGGTAATAAAAAATCCGGGACCGGTGGCGGAGTTGGCGGTGAAAATAAATATGGAACTCCCCTATTATTGGTTGTCGGAAGAAGATAATATTATTTTATGCGGTAAGATTGACTGGTTAAAATATATTCCGGAACGAGATAGTGTGGAAATTGTTGATTTTAAAACCAGCAAAAATGAAGAAGGTGGGGACAGTTTACAATTGCCGATTTATAATTTATTGGTGCATAACTGCCAAAAAAGAAAAGTGGAGGGGGCGTGGTATTGGTATTTGGACAGAAATGATGAGCTGACTAAAAAAGAATTGCCGGATTTGAAAGAGTCGGAAGAAAAAATTTTAAAAATTGCTAAAAAATTAAAATTGGCTAGACAATTGGGGATATTTAAGTGTCCAAACGGTGAGGAAGGGTGTCGGGCCTGCCGGCCGTACGAAATGGTATTAAAAGGAGAAGCGGAGTTTGTCGGTCACGACGAGTACCGGGCAGATGTCTATATTTTGAATAAACCGACAAAAACGGGAGAAGAAGAATCGAAAATACTATGAAGGGACTAAATGAATTACCAGAATCATATTATGAGAAATTTGCTAATAAAAAGGTAACAATAAAACCGTTTAATCCGGAAACAAGAAAATTGGCTGATGTTTATATAAAAAGTTTAAATGAAATATTGGGTGAGGAAATTGAGGTGGTATTGCGTGGTTCAACATTATTTGGTATCGCCGGCAAAGGAGAAATTGAATATGGTGTATACCCGGGCGAAGATAATTGGCAAAATGTTTTTGATAAATTAAAAGTAAAATATGGCGATGTACAAAATACTGATAATAATTATGCCCGTTTTAACGATGTTTCTGGTGATACAGAGATTGAGATAATAATGATGAAAGGCAGAGATGCGGAAGTAGATAAAAAGTTGACGGCATATTTATTGGAACATAAGGATTTATTAAAAGAATATGAAGGAATAAAATATCAAAATTGTGGGTCAAAAAAAGATTATATGATCGCAAAGGATAAATTTTTCAGAAGAGTGATTGAAATGATTCCTGAGGATTAAAATAGCCCCAATTGAGGGGCATTTTCCTTTTTAGGATAAGAAAAATCAAGATCAACCTGGCGGACGGTGTTCCACTTGTCTTTGTATTTTAAATATTTATTTTTGAGGACGAAGTCATAAACCTCTTTGGTGACAATAACATCGGCTTCGCAATATTTTTTTAGTTTGGCTAAAGATTCAGGTGAGTGCTCGGCCCAATATTTGACGGCGTTGAGACCGTGGTCGATTTTGGTGTGGTTTAAAGTTTCTGAAGCAATTGAATGAAGTGACAGGCGGTGGCCAAGGGCAGTTTTGATTTTATCCATAATATCAAAATGGGTGATTTTTTTAAAATCAAACGGAGCTAGGGGTACCAAAGCCGGCACATCAAAATTAAGGGAATTAAAACCAATACATCGGTCAACATTGGAAAAAAGGGGCCACATTTTGTCAAAATTTTCCTCCCAAAAACTAAATATTTGACCGATGGTTTCATTGAGATTCGAATCTAATTGGCGTTTATAGATAGATACAATGGAAATACCCAAATCAGCCGGATTAAAGGTATCGATATCATCAAATATCTTTTTTGTTTCAATGTCAAAAATTACTTCAGTGATCATAAGAAATTAGATTGTACCCCGGAATCCATCGATGGTAAAGACCGTTTGAAAATCGTCGCTTTCGACGTTTATTTTAAGATGGTGAAGGATACATAAATCATTGACGATACTCAATCCTAAGCCATGACCTGAATGTTGATAGCGGGTGGTTTCGGCCCGATAAAAGCGGGTGAATATTCGTGATAACTCTGATTCGGAGATTTTGGGGCCGGAGTTAGAAATGGAAAACTGATTTGGAGTAAATTCAATAACTATATCACCTAATATTCGGTTATATTTGATAGCATTGGATAATAAATTATCAACAATAAGATAAAGATGGGTCTTGGGAAACGAATAGGACAAACTTGGTTCAAAATTAATTTTTAAATTAATTTTTTTATTGAGTAGTTCGGTTTGATGACTGACAATTATTTCCGATATAAACCGCTTTATATTGATTAATTCATCAGGCATGTTTTTTAACTTAACCGAGGAAATGGTTAAAAGCTGACTAACTAATTGTGACAATGATGTCAGCTGATTTTTAATAATTTTTAGGCGGGTATCCAGGGAATCGTATTGTCTGTCGGCGATGTCCATAGAAGCCAGGTCAAGAGTAGTAATGGCTGAGGACAGTGGAGTTTTAATTTCATGGGAGGCGGAAGAAATAAATTGTTCCTGAAGTTTTAAGTCCTGATTTAATTGAGTCACCATTAGATTAAAACCCGTGGCAACTAATTCAATTTCGCCGGGGGAATTTGATTTTAATTTAACAAGACGTAGATTTTCAAGATTGTTATGTTTGATTTGAGTGACAAAATCATCGAGAGGATTGATTATTTGAGTTAAAAGATGATTTCCAAGAAACCAGGACAAAATTAAAGACGTAATAATTATAATTAAACTAATTTTTATTAAGTTTGGGAGGACAGATTGGAGGAAGTAATCGGTTTTGATTAGAATAAGAGTGCCATACTGGATTTTTTGGTTGGAAATAGAGGTAACTAAAACTGAATAGGGAGTGTTGTTGAAAGTAATTCGGTGATAATCAACCGGTTCAGGAAGTGAATGGTCATTTAAAATACCGTATTTAGCTATAACATTTTTATTGGCATCGAGAATGATGGCCGATAAATCTTCATCGCGAAGATAGGCGGCAAGACTATTACCCTGATCGTCACGACGAAAAAATATTTGTTGCTGATTGACAATAAGATGGGTTCTGATTAATTCATTAGATTCAGCTATAAGTGAATTGTCGACCGTTCGTTCATTGGCAAAATAAAGACTAAGGTTGAGTAAGAATAGACTTACTGAAAGAATGGCCAAAACCAGAAGACCCAAATAGAGACGGAGTCTAGTTTTTAGAGTCATATTTGATCAAAGAATAACCCTTGCCTTTAATAGTTTTTATTAGTTTTTTTGACGAATTAGCATCAATTTTTTGACGTAAATAGCGAATATGAACATCAACGGTGTTGGAAAATAAATCAGCATTTTCATCCCAGACATGGGATAAAATTGTTAAGCGATCCAGGGCAATATTAACGTTTATGGCCAGATATTCCAGTAAAGAGTATTCTTTGGGAGACAGTTTTATTTGAACTCCGGCTCGAGTGACTTGGTGGAGATTGGTGTCGATAATCAAATCATCTATTTCGATTAGGCTAGGAGCTATTTGGGGTTGACGACGGAGAAGACTTCTAATGCGGGCCAGAAGTTCTCCGGCATCGAAAGGTTTGGATAAATAATCATCAGCACCGGCATCAAGACCGGTAATTTTGTCGCTAATTAAACTTTTAGCAGTTAATAAAAGGATGGGAATATTATTTTTGTCGCGACGAAGTGAACGACAAAGGTCAATTCCCTGGCCGTCGGGTAAAAGCCAATCAAGAACGAGGAGATCGTATTCATTGTCAGCTAGTTTTTGAAAAGCTTGTTCTAAGTTTTCGGCCGTATCGACGGCAAAACCGGAGCGGCGCAAT